>Ga0307420_1001101_pt1 | contig 12017 bp, 10 predicted proteins | sample SalMarWE160240MG_2_FD_202167 | JGI IMG/M metagenome (GOLD analysis project Ga0307420, IMG submission 202167) | Salt marsh sediment microbial communities from the Plum Island Ecosystem LTER, Massachusetts, United States - WE1602-40 | ecosystem: Environmental > Aquatic > Marine > Intertidal zone >... | reverse complement strand
GAAAATTGCGGGTGCGCTTCTCGTTGTTCTTGTGGCGGCGGCTGTCGCTTACAGCAGTTATAATGCGTATCAGATGACGGTTAGAGATCAATTTCACATTCCAATTGAAGAAACCACCAAGTACATAGCTAGTCACATGAGCTTAAACGAGTCGGCGGTGATTGTTTGCGCTTACAACCTTTTCAACCAAGACATGTTTCGGTTTTATTTGCCTGCGAATATGTCGGTGGATCAGATTTGGCAGTATCCTGAGTTGCCAGTTGATTCCTTCACGCCTAACTTTAACATCACGGAGTTTGTTAGTCTTTGTGAACAGCGGAATGTCAAATACCTTATTCTTTATGATTATGGAGCTTATTCTCCCTTTTTCAATACTACCTTGACTTATTCGAACGTCACTCAGATGCTTTATGACTCTGGCAAGTTTGGGTTTACTGGAGACGAGCCGTTCTTCGGCGATATGCCCCATAGGACTTTCTTGGTTGGTTTTCACCAGTCTTAGACGACCCTTGCTGTCGTTGCTTCTGTTACTTGGCTATCCCAACTATTTTTTGGGCTTTGGAGAAAAGTAGCCAAATGAAACGCTGTATCTTCTTTGATGTCTGATACAGAAAGTTGCTTATAGCCAAGGCGAAAGCTGGAAAGGCGGGCAAGATGTACCAGTAAAGTTTTGTTTGAATAAAAGTGAACGCCACAAGCACAATCGCCATCCAAGCAAGAATTAAGATGTCTGCTTTTAAACGCCTAACCGCAGCGTTGAATGCGCATAGCCCTGCCGCAAAAGGCAGCAGTATCACCCAAAACAGGTTCTCGCTGTTAACCAAGTACCTGAAATAGAAAAGATAGCCTTCAACATGACCCTCAATGGGATTAACTGCCCGAACGACATCAGAATAAACAAAAAACGTTTCCCAGAAAACCGGTCCAAAACGGAGAACCATGTAAATCAGCCAGGGAACCACAATCAGAAGCGCCATTTGCCAAAAACGAGTGAAACGCTTCGTGAAGAAAACCTTGAGGCTTCGACGTGTAGCAATGAGATATGCAAAGGCGATTAGCGGAATCAATAAGGCTAAAAACTGTTTTGTTAAAAACGCCAAACCAAAGAACACGCCGCTTAAAGCCGCGTACCGATTGGCGTTTTCTGGTTTTTCGCTTAAAAGCAGAAAGTATATGCTTGCTAAAATGAAGAAGACGAAGGGGACATCGGTCATAGCGTGCCTTGCGAACGAGTAGAATGTGGTAAACGTACCTAAAACTAGGGCTGAAATAAACCCAACATGCAGGTTATACAGTTTTTTTCCCAAATAGAAGATAAGAACTAAGGATAAGCTGCCGAATACGGCACTCCAAAATCTTGAGGCGAAGTTGTTAACGCCGAACACTTGGTAAGCGAGGGACATCAGCCACATGAAAAGCGGCGGCTTGCCAATCCACATTGCTACTCCGCCAAAAGCCTGAGGAGTCAGGTAATCCCCAGTCTTAAGCATGTTGAATGCCCATTGAGAGTACGTTTGTTCATCCGCAGCCCAAAGAGGTCCGCTTCCCAGATTAACAAAGAATATTATTGAAAAAGCCAGAATCGCAAAAATGCACAGGGCATTGATGTGTTCCGAAAGCCATGGGCGCTTCTGGATGGCAATTTCCGTGGCTTCAGCGTTTTGTTTAGTCGATCTGGACAGGCTGACAAAACGCGCGATTGAAAACGCAATTGCAGCTGCCACCGCACAAGCAAGTGCGTCAAACAAAATTGTGGTCCATGCTAAAGAGTTGGGGGATTCTGATGGTAAGTGATCGGTTGGACTGCCTACGGCAAAAGCGTAGACGTGATTGTCGCATGAGCCAACGTATAGGGTGCCGTTGACGACGGCGGGAGAGGAATCCACGTAATTTCCCGTTTCGTAACTCCATTTCTTCTCTCCGGTAAACGCATCGAAGCAATAGATGTTGTAGTCTTCGGAGCCCACGTACACGTTGCCGTCTGCAACTGCAGGCGAAGACCTAACCCAGTACCCGGTTGGGCTCTGCCATATCCTCTCGCCGTTCGAGGCGTTAAGGCAATAAACGTTATTGTCGTCGGAGCCAATATAGACGCAGCCGTAAGCGACAGCAGGTGACGAAGAGAAAACTGAATTTTCAGTTTGATATCCCCATATCTTGTCGCCAGTGGACGCATTCAAACCCCAAACGTAACTGTCGATTGAGCCTATGTAGAGGCAACCATTGTACACGGCAGGAGAAGAGGCTACGCTTCCGGTGTGGGTGCGCCATAGTTGCCCTCCAGTGGACGCGTTAAGAGCGTAGACATGAAAGTCGTCAGTGGCAAAGTACACTACGCCGTCTGAAATCGCAGGCGAAGACTGCACTCTGTATAAAGTTGGGAAAGTCCATATTATTGACCCGTCTGAGGCGTTAAGGCAGAAGAAATCGTGGTCTCCTGAACCTACGTAGACGCGTCCTTCGGATATGGCGGGACATGACCGCGCTAAACCTCCGATTGACGTTGTCCATACGGGTTTTCCTGTGGCAATGTCTAGATTGTACAGGTTGCCGTTGTCTACGCCGACGTAGATGGAATTGTTGTAGATTGTAGGAGCCGCATTCACTTCACTGCCGTTTGAGTTGAAGTACCATAGGAGTTCACCGTTGGAGGCGTTGAGACAGTAAAGAGCGCCATCTTTGCTGCCTACAAAAACGCAGCCGTTAGCCACTGTCGGGGAAGACGCAACGGATTTCATTGTTGTGAAATTCCATAGGAGTTTGACAGGGTTAGTTGGGCCGTTATCTGCTGTGTATCCGCTGTTGTTCAGGTCGTGCCGGTACTTTGGCCATTCGTCGGCGTTAGAATTGGCGCTGGCGCTTGAGGTTATAGATACGAATGAGGGAATCAGAATAAGGGAAATGAGGATGATTAGCATCCATTTGGGCTTTCTCATTTGCATCCTTGCAAGAAATCGTATGAATGAACAGAATATATTAAACTAATCGAACGTTGCGGCATTGGCGACTTAGCGGCGTCAGTTATTGGATTTCTAGGAATTCGAAGCCTGTTTCCTTATCCTTAGCTCTGCACGCCTTCTCGCATGCTAACTCCAGCATGACGACTTCGCCTATCTGCCAAACTTCAACGCCCATGCGCACGCATCCCGTGACAGTGTTTTCGCTTCGTCCAAAACTGCTGTGCATGTGGAGTTTAGGTTTTCCCTCTTCATCTGTAAAGATGGTGCCTACGCCGCAGGCTTCATGGACTCCCTCGAGGAGCGTAACCATGGGTTCTGGGGGAAGGCTGTGCCAGTCTTTAGGGCCAACGACAACGCGGCTGTTTTCTTTTGCTCCGCCTAAGAAGAAACAGAGTGCCGTGGAAACGTTTTTTTCGGCTGCGAATGACTCGAGGACAGCGGGAAGGCGGTCACCGTCGTGTAGTCTCAGCACGAAAACCCGTCCCATTTTCGCTTCACTAAACTTCATCATCTAACCCCTTTGTATTCTGAAATTGAATTGTGAGGCACATCTAGTATAAAAATGATTTCAAACTTGAAGTCCCAGTGGGCAAATGCGTTTTCACACTCTTTTGAAGTAGAGGGGCTTGTCGGCTTCTTTTTTTCTTTCCTCTTGATTGCTGTAACTGTCTGCCGCGGCGGTAGCGCTCGCTTCCTTTGAGGTTTTTGGCGTTACTTGAAGTGGAAGGTCTATGTATGTTTCAAGTTTTTCTTTTTGGGTGCGGCTCATTTCAATCCTTCTCTTTAATCTACCCTTATACAAGTATTAAGACTTAATAAACGTTTTCGGAGGCTTAGCCTCTTGGTTTACCCGCAGCCAAAGTTTAGCCCATCGGTTTGTGCTTTAACTGGCGCCTCGGCTTTTCCAGTGAAACGCAAAAACTGAACTTTTATTGGATTTCGAAGGCAAACATGTTTTCTAGGTTATTTTATATGTTGCGTCCAGAAATCTAACTCAATAACACCTGAGGCAAGAAAACATGCATTTGAGTTCGTTAAAGACGTGGCTGAAGGACGGGTTGTCGGACAGGTGGCGACTGGCGCTTCTGGTTTTCTTGCTTGTTTACGCGCTGTTCCTCATCTTCATCGTTGGAGGCATTCAAGGATTTTCTAACATGTCCATTCAGTGGGACGAGGTTACACACCTGAACGGGGGCGCCTTGCTGCTTCGAGGCGACACGCAAACCTACTTCAGCCTGAGCGCGTTTTATCCGCCGATGTACGACCTCGTGACCGCAGGCTTCTTCAGCGTGGGCGGCATCAGCGTGTTCACGGGCAGATTTGTTTCGGTGGTGTTTTCGTTGCTTTCAGTTTATGCCGTGTTCGAGTTTGCCCGGCGAATTTATGGCGTGAAGACCGCGGTTGGGGCAAGCGTTTTGCTGGCTGTTATGCCTGGGTACGTTTGGCTAAGCCGCGTGGCCATGATTGAGACCATGTTGGTGTTTTTCTTCACGGTTTCAGCGATGTTCTTTTTCCTTTGGTTACGCGAAAACAAAACCAAGTTTCTGCTTCTCAGCGGGTTAACGTTAGGCTTAGGCATTCTAACGAAGTACCAGACCATCGTTTTGGCGGCGGTCATGCTGACAAGTTTAGTCGTTTTAGGCAGAGGCTACTTACGCCAGAAGTTCCGCAAAATCCCCCTCCTAGTCATCGTTGCCGTCTTGGTCATTGTTCCATGGGTTCTTGTCTCCTACCAGCTTTACGCTTCGAAGATGCTGGAGCAGTGGTTTTACGCTTTAAACGTAGGCAACCCTGACAAAGCCCTCTACAGCACTGGACTGGGCAGGTTCCCAGCGTGGTATGATGCTTCACCCGTTTGGGTCAGGGTGCCAGTTTTTTACCTCCTGGAGATGGCGTTTCCCTACTTCCAGTCGTACCCCGCACCGTCGCCGATACACCCCGTATCTATCTTCCTTTACTTCGTGGGGTTGGCGGGTTTGGGTTTGCTGGCGTGGAGGCGAAAACCTGCAGATAAGTACCTGCTCATCTGGTTTCTCGTGGCTTACGTTTTCTTCACGGCTATCCCGAACAGGGAGTGGCGCTACATGGTGCCTGTTTTCCCCGTTCTCGCCCTCTCAGCTTCCACGCTGATCATATCTGCCTTGAGAAAGGCGCGGAAAACGTGGCGAAAACCGCATTTGACCATCAAAAAGAAGCGCTTAGTTCAGGCTTCGGCGGTGGCGTTGGCGGTTTTTGTGTTGTTCGGGACGGTTTACAGTGTGGCGGACGCCGCGAACTGGGTTACGAATGAGCAGTTGGCGTTGCCGCTGGATGAGGTTACGGCTTACGTGGCGGGGCGGCTTGAGCCTGGCGAGAACGTGATGGTGCTGATGCCGTTTAACGTGTTCGGTGCGGCTATGGTGCAGTTTTACTTCTACTCGTATCCCTCTGTGACGGCGCAGGTTTATCAGTATCCTGAAATGCCCGTGGACACTTACACTCCACACTTCAACGTAACCGAGTTAATTGGGCTATGCCGTCAGAACAGCGTGAAGTATGTGCTTGTGGACGAGTACGGCGGCGCCGGTTTCCACTACTTCAACACGACCCTGAATTTCGCGGACGTTAACGCTGCGCTGGTGAGTTCTGGGCGGTTTGCGTTGGAGCCTGTGTCTTTTTGGCAGGAGCCTGGCCGAGTTTTTGTTTTCACGTTTTTCTAGCAGGGCGCTTAGTTTTTTAGCGGTTGAAACGCTCTTCTTTCCAGACGTCGGCGCTGTCGCTGTAGCCGCGTCTCTCCCAGAATCCCCGCTCTTTGCCTCGGGTGAACCGTATGTGAATTACCCATAAGGCGCTTTTGTAGGCGTACTTGTTTGGAACCACCAGCCGAAGCGGAAAGCCGTAGCCCTCCTCCAGCGCTTGCCCATTCAACCCGTACGCCAAAAGCACGTCGTCGCCTGCAAGTTCCTCCCGAAACAGCGAAGTCGTATAAGAGTCTGCACATTCGAAAGTGACCGCCCGCGCCGTATCCAAAGGCTTAACCAGTTTTTCCATGTCTCTGAAGCGGACGCCTTCCCATCGGCAGTCCAGCACGCTCCAGCCTTCCACGCAGTGAAAATCGCTTGTGGAAACGGTTTTTGGCAGCGCCAGAACTTCCTTCCAGCTTAGCTTCACAGGGTTTTTCACTTCACCGTCCACGGTTAACGTGTAGGTTTCCAGGTTGATTTTCGGGTTAACCGAGGTTATGCCCGGGTGATCCGTTCCCCATCTCATAAGCCTGTTTATCGCCCTTTGCCCAGGCGGCAGTTTCCTTTCGCGGTTACTTTCAGAAGACATACAAAACCACCATTTGAATGGCTGAAGTTGCAAGATAAAGGTTGCTAGTTACCGAAAAAAACTCGTTAGCTTCTTTTGTTCGCGTTCCTCTTTGCCGAACTGCGAGACTTTCACGCCGACCCTGCGGATTTCAAGGTCAGACTCACCGAGGAACTTTTCAAAAAGTTCTCGAACCGCCTGCTTAAGAGCTTCCACGTCGCGTGTAAAGGTTTCCAACTTTTTCGACCGGCTTCGAACACTCAAGTCAGTCATGATGGCGATAACGCCAATCTGTTTGAAGCTGACATTTCTCTGCAAGAGGTCCTTGTGGATGTCCGCGATTAACTGGTCGGTTTTCTCAAGCACCACCTTCAAGTCACGCGTGTTCTCTTTCAAAGTGGAGATTCGGCTGATGGATTCTGCTTCACCTGCTTCCTGAACAGGCTCATTGTCCACGCCGTTGGCTGCGTTGTGAAAGTACACGCCGAGGTTTTTCCCGAAAAGTTCCATCAGTTTTTGTACGCTGTAGCTTGCCAAGTCGCCGATGGTTTTTATGCCCAATGCATCCATTTTTGCGCCTGTCTTCCGTCCCACACCTACGAGGCGGTTCACGGGCAGCGGCGAAAGGAAATGCGTAACTTCTTCAGGCTGGACTACGGTTAAGCCGTCGGGTTTCTGGCTGTCAGCCGCGATTTTCGCCACCAGCTTGTTCGGTCCGACGCCCACGGAAAAAGTTATGCCCACCTGGTTTTTCACGTCGGTTTTCATTTTTTGCACTAAATCGGCGGCTGCCTCAAAACTGCCCTGCGTTTTTTGGGTGACGTTCAAGTAAGCTTCGTCTATTCCCACCTGTTCGAAGCTGTCAGCGTAACCTTTGAGCGCCTGCATTATCTTGTCGCTGATTTGCTCGTAGTAATCGTAGTCCACGGGCAGAAACACGGCTTCAGCGCCTTCCAGCCGCTTCTTCGCCAAGTACAGGGGAATCCCAGACTTGACTTTGTATTCTCGGGCGACGTAGTTGGCTGTGCTTACGGCTCCGCTGTCCTCTGTGCGTCCTGAATAGACGCCTACCACGACGGGCTTGTCTTTGAGCGTGGGGTTCCGTAGTTCTTCGCATTGGGCAAAGAAATAGTCGAAATCCACCAGCATTACGACGCGTGTAGGCGTAGGCATGTGCATGTTCACCTTGGTTCAGCGTTCAGCAGCCATGAGCCGTCGCACGCCGCCGTGTTCAGCTGAGCCAAGCCTTCCCTGCAGACGCCGAACTTCATGCCGTTTGCTGTTGCTAAGTCGCGGATGCTCTTCATGAGTTTAAGTCTTAGATCCCGTTGCAGCAGGGTGTTTCCACCTATTTTTTCGCCTTGCTTGAAGTAGAGGAGCTTCAGTTTTTCCGCTACCGTGGGCATGGCGGTGGATAAGCGGCGCCAGTTGTCGGGTTTTATCTTGTACGTTGAGCTTGTCACGTGTTTGACTCCGATGCTTGCGAGCGTGGCAACTAGCTTTTCTGGCTGGTCGTTCACCAGGGGGATTACGGGGTCGATGCGCACAGAAACGGGTATGCCTTTGCGGATGAGGTCTTCTGCGGCTCTGAGGCGTGCGGCTGGGGGCGGCGCGTGAGGCTCCAAAACGCGTGCCACTTCCGCGTTAAGGGTTGTTATTGTTAGGGCTACGGTTGACGGCGTTTTGCTGAGCAGGTCGTCGTCTCGGGTGACGAGGTTGGATTTGGTGATGATTTGGATTCGGCAGTTGCTTTCCGCGAGGATTTCGAGGCATCTCCGTGTCAAGCCAGCGGTTGCCTCCATTCGGGGGTACGGGTCGCTGCTGTTGGATATGGATACGGTTTCGCCCTTCAGCTTGGCTGCTTCTCGCTTCAGGCGTTGGGGCAGGTCTTTTTTGGGGCGGCACTCGTGAAAGTGGGGGATGTAGCTTGACGCGTAGCAGTAGACGCAGTGGTGGTCGCAGCCGCTGTAAGGGTTAAGCGTCAGTTTGGGAGGGCAAGTGCAGAGGCTGGAACGCCAGGGGTCAAAGCGTGAAATCAAGGGCACTGCTGTTCACTGGCTAGTATGTAGGTGAAGGCAGACAAAAACCATTCGCCGTTCTTGCTCAACCGCATATTCTGCGGACAGTAAGTACGTATAAGCTGGGGCGAGAATGAATAAAAGTTAAGTGCAAATTCAACGCATTGCTATTTTATGCCGTCATTGAAAAAAACAGCGTTGGGACTGGTAATCATGTTTGTGCTCCTAATCTCATTAGTGGTTGCCTTGCAATCTGTAAAGTCAAGTTCCCAAACTATTACTGTTCCAGATGACTTCACTACTATTCAAGCTGCTGTAGATAATGCCAGCGCGGGAGACACAGTTTTTGTGAAAAATGGGACTTACTATTGTGGCTTGGGCAACGAAATTGTTATCAATAAATCCTTGTCTTTGATTGGGGAAGATGCAAACACCACCATAATCAATGGTCAATATGAAACATTTCAGTATCATCTTGGGGGTCCAGGGGGTTTGAGCACGGTTTCAATTGATGCCTCAAACGTTCTAATCACCGGCTTCACCATAACCAACTGCGAAAACGCCATAGCTATAAACCAATATAGCAACTCCTACACTGTTTCAGGGATTCATATAATCGGGAACAATCTGATAGGTAACTTTGTGGGAATCAGAGATGCAGATAATTCTCTTGACAATAATTTACTTGTTTCTGGTAACAACATTGCAAACAACAGTTTGGTTGGATTTTATCTTGATTCGGCAAATAGTTTGGTCTCAAACAATCTTTTTTCAGACAATAATGGCGCTATAGGCTTAAACGAAGCCGAAAATGTTACTGTATGCTATAATAGGATAGTAAATAATTCCCGTGGGGTAAGTCTTGCCGAAGTTTCAGGCGCTTCCATTTTCGGCAATAACATAACAGGAAGTGCTGGATACTACTCACCCGATGATTATGGATACGGCATCTCGTTCACATCAAACTGCAACAATTCTTTAGTATATGACAACAATATTTGGGGGAACACTTATGGAATCATCCTTCGAAACGTTGGATTAGAGTCATCAGGTATTCCAATTCCGCAAGGTTCAGGAAACGTGGTTTACCATAATAATCTGTTTGATAATTCTCAAAACGCTAACGTGGAACACCAGTATCCTAACAACGTTAATGGCGTCGTAAATGGAACAACAATAGTTTCATGGGATACTGGTACGGTAGGTAACTACTGGGGCGATTATTTGTCAAGGTATCCTAACGCTACTGAAATGGGCACTTCAGGAATAGGCGACACGCCTTACATAATAGATGAGAATAACACAGACCAGTATCCGTATGTGCAAAAGGCCGATATTTCCACAACACCGTCTCCTCACTCAACGCTGTTGGCACTTTCAGATTTGCAGTGGGCAGTGATTGTGGCGGTCGTGGTTGTCATAATTTTGGTATTATCATTCCTCTTTTACAGGAATAGAACGAAATGACGATAACCACTCACTATATTTGGTCATAGGCATAACATGCTAAAAAAGGAAGAAGCCACCGCGCAAAGGTGCAGTGATTAAACTATTCAAGAAAAATTGAGTAAAAACTGGCATGCAATGTTTTTTGTGTCAAAAAATTTTTACAGAAAGCTTTTTGTGAAAAAACGGGTTATATTAGATAGAGGATTGCACTGTGAAGAAGTCGCAGTTGGGTGCGTTCTTGACAGCTCTCCTAAGTGACGGGCCCGTTTTAGCAGACACCATGCTTTTTGGAACAATTAAGGCTTCCACACATGGGTTGAAACTAACTGCACTGGTGGAAGTCTAATTGGATAAACTGAATCAAATTAGAGGTCGCGCGGTTTACATTGACCTTATTCGGACGGTAGCTATGGTGGGAGTGATTTTGCTTCACGCTGCAGGTCGATTCACAGTGACAATTCAAGAAATGGGTCAGATGAATCCATCAGAAATCACCTGCTGGGGCGTCGTTAATGTTTACCAAAGTTTGGCGGCGCCCATTGGAGTGCCATTATTTCTGATGTTAACTGGTGCGCTTCTGCTTCAACCTGAAAAGACAGATACACTCAGCGTTTTTTTTAAGAAACGTTGGGCTCGGATAGGCTTGCCATCCTTGTTTTGGTTCGCCGCTTATTTTGCTTGGGACTTTTTAGTTCAGGGCATACCGTTTACTGCAGGCGCCATCGTCCAAGGCATACTGAATGGCCCTTACACTCAGATGTGGTACATGTATGTGCTCGTGGGTCTTTACCTTTTAACCCCGATTTTGCGCATATTTATGGCTCATGCAGATCAGACTATGATAAAATATTTTGTGTTACTGTGGGTTTTGGGCGTAGCCATTTTACCCTTTTTTGACTTGTTATCCCCCTTCCAGTTAAATAGTAATGTCTTCGCAATGACCGGGTATGTGGGATTCTTCGTTTTAGGCGCATACCTTTCTACAGTAAACATGCAGCGCTCAAAACTTTCGATTTTTATTATCCTCGGAATAGCCTTGACCGCAATCGGCACTTACGTGCTGGCTGCTACTGTTGGAGGGACAGAAATGTACTTCTTTCAACAGTATTTCAGCCCAACTGTTATTTTAGTCGCAGTTATGATGTTCACACTGCTATTTACTGTTCAGCCGCCTTCAGTTCAGGAAGACAGCAACCCGTCCAAAGCCCATAAACTAATTCAGCTAATCAGCCAAAACACCTTAGGCATATTCTTCATTCACGTCATGATAATCGAATCCATACAATTAGGCTACTTCGGTTTCACCCTTAACAGTAACACACTCAACCCCATAATCGAGGTTCCACTATTGACGGCAATCGTTCTGTTTGCTTCTCTCGCGATAATTCTTTTACTTAAAAAAATACCGCATTTAGAAAAATTAATCGGGTGCCAACTTTAAAATGAACAAAAGAAAATCAAGGCTACTGGCGATTGCATTAACCATCGTGCTCGCATCATCAGGAATAACCGCATACTTCGTTTTAACTGCCGGAAACAAACAACCCTCATCAGAAGCAATCCGTGTTGCATGCGTCGGCGACAGCCTCACGCAATCTAGCGTGTACACACTTGAACTTTGGAAGCTGCTTGGTGGCAACGCACGCTACACGGTTGATAACTACACTATAGAACCTGATGACGACAACGGTGCCCAAGTTAGCGGTCCACGCTATGCGGTTAGCAACTTTGGTGCGGGCTCAACCACGGTTCTTCTTAACACCGAGACACCCTACATGAACACTAGCGTATTTCAAGAGGCTTTGGAATTCCAGCCTAACATTGTAATTATTATGCTGGGAACCAACGACGCCCAGCCAAACCTTCACCAATACAACACAAGTTTTGTGGCCGACTACATAACGCTGGTTAACGCGTTCCAAACGCTTGCAAGTAAGCCAAAAATATGGATTGTGCTGCCACCGCCGATATTCAGCAACCAATCCGGCAAAATAAGCCCCGAATATTTCAAGCTCACACTAATTCCCGACATTGAACAGGCGGCAAACGAGACTAATTTGCCAACAATTGACGTGTATTCGGCTTTGGCTGGCCACTCGGATTATTTTCCTGATGGCGTCCACCCTAACAGGGACGGCGCAAAATTAATCGCTGAGACTATATACAAGACTATAATCTCATGAAACAGGAAAGCTAACGCCATGGCTTTTTGTATTAACACGAAACATAATTGAAACCGCTAAATCTTGGTTTACGCTCGGGTTTAATCTATTTATAGAGGGGGTATAGACAAAAAATC
>Ga0307420_1001099_pt1 | contig 12030 bp, 8 predicted proteins | sample SalMarWE160240MG_2_FD_202167 | JGI IMG/M metagenome (GOLD analysis project Ga0307420, IMG submission 202167) | Salt marsh sediment microbial communities from the Plum Island Ecosystem LTER, Massachusetts, United States - WE1602-40 | ecosystem: Environmental > Aquatic > Marine > Intertidal zone >... | reverse complement strand
GACCCGCCTGCCATTGCAAGGCACGAGCGGGCAGGTGGCGGGCAGGCAGGTCCAGAACATCCCTGGCCCAGACCTGGCTTATAGGCTTAATAGGATGATCCGAACACGTAGCATCCTATAGATTTAACAGACTGATTCAAGCATGTCGCGCCAGGGCAGGCCCGTCTATCCTGTCTAAAAAAGGAAATTCCTATACTATTAAATTATACAAATACCACAAAATTGTTGTTTTTCACAGTATTGATTTACTTGTTTATAAATTAACTTACTGAAATTATTATTGAATATTTTTTGGCCTGCCTTTTGCTATCTTATAGACAACAAAAAGAGGGTTTGTTGATAGACTGACTCTTATACCCAGGGGGGATCAAAGGCGCTCTCTCCAAAGAAGCAAGGGTGCCGAGGGACGGAAAAAAGGGAGAGATAATAATCTCCTTTTTTTCCGTATTTTTTCGTTCGAATCAAATAGTTATCTTTTTTGAGAGCCCTACGAGCACTATTTCGAAGTTCGAAAAAGGATGTAATCACGATATGAATGAAAAACATAAACAGAAACTGGCATTGTTTTATTGCGAGCGCACTCCGAAAAGCAGTGAGCAGGATAAGCAATCACTTGAGCAAAAATATGGTAAATCCATACGTCTTTTCCCAATTCCTTGTGGCGGGCGCATTGAGCCTCTTCAAATTCTTCGTGCGCTAGAGGAGTTTGCCGACGCAGCATACATAATCGCCTGCCCGAAAGGGAAATGCCGATATTTTGAGGGCAATTTGAGGGCAAAAAAAAGGGTGCAAAGGGCACAAGAGATTATTAAATCTATCGGACTCGAAGGTGAGCGCCTAGGGATAGTGATGAACGAACATGCAAAATCACTTGCCAGACAGGCAGAAGAGATTATGAGGAGCATTTCCCACCTCTGCCCATCGCCAGTGCTAAGCCCACATCGATAATAACGGATAAAGGGAGAAACAAAAAATGATAACTGCTGAACAAAAACCTATTGATGAGATAAGGGAGATGATCGCGCCTTACAAGCGAATTTTGGCCCTTGGCTGTGGCTCCTGTGTTGCTGAATGTGCAGCAGGAGGTGAAAAAGAGACTGCCATGCTGGCATCCACACTGCGCATGGCAGCCAAGATCGACGGAAGGGACATTCTTATTCATGAAAAGACAGTGGATCGCCAGTGCGTCAAGGATTTTATACTCCCCCTGGACGATATTATTGATCAATATGATGCAGTCCTTTCCCTGGGTTGCGGGGCTGGAGTCCAGGCAGTGGCCGAAATGTTTCCCGCCGCCCCGATCATACCTGCCCTTAACACAGAATTTATAGGCGAAACAAGGGATCAGGGATACTGGGTGGAGAACTGCGTTGGATGTGGAGATTGCATGCTTTATGACTTCGGAGGCATATGCCCCCTGACGCGTTGCTCCAAGCACCTCCTGAATGGGCCCTGCGGGGGATCAAGGGATGGGAAATGTGAGGTCGATCCTGAAGTCCCATGCGCCTGGCAATTAATCATAGAAAGGTTATCAAAATTTAATGCCTTAGATCGGCTTGAGAACATTTATCAACCAAAGGATTGGTCAATGAAACAGGGATTGGGGCCAAGAAACATAATCAGGGAAGATCAGCAAAGATGAGAAAAATGAGCCAATTAAAGAGAATCCTTGATAAAGGCGATCTTGCGGTCACCGCTGAATGTGGCCCTCCTAAGGGGGCAGACCCTGAGGCCATCTTTAAAAAGGCGGAACTCTTGAGAGGTAAGGTTGACGCAATCAATGTAACCGACAATCAGACAGCGACCGTTCGCATGTCAAGCCTTGCAGCATGTGGTCTCTTGATATCAGCAGGGCTGGATCCAGTGTTGCAGGTGGTGGTCAGGGACAGAAACCGGATCGCCCTCCAGTCTGATATATTAGGGGCATCGGCTATGGGTATTAGAAATGTCCTCTGTCTCTCCGGCGACCATCAAAGCTTTGGCAACCAGCCCCAAACCATGGGCGTCTTTGATCTGGATTCCATCCAGCTCATCCAAGTGGTAAAAACAATGAGGGATGAGGGGACCATTTGGGGTGGGGAACCCTTGACCAAGTCCCCGGAACTCTTTATCGGGGCTGTAGCCAACCCCTTTGCAGACCCCTTAGAGTTCAGGCCAGTTAGGCTGGCTAAAAAGATCAGGGCTGGCGCTGACTTTATTCAGACCCAGTGTGTATATAACCTGGACAGATTTGAAGAATGGATGAACATGGCCAGAGAAAGGGGATTAACCGAACAGGTTAATATTCTTGCAGGTGTCACGCCCTTAAAATCATCGGGCATGGCTCGCTACATGAAAAATAATGTATCAGGCATAGATATTCCTGACAAGTTTATAAAAAGGATGGAAGAGATTCCTAAGAACAGGCAGAGGGAAACAGGCATCAACATCTGTGTGGATACAATCCAAAGACTTAAGGAAATTCAGGGCATTAGAGGCTTTCATATCATGGCCATCGAGTGGGAAGAGGCAGTTGGAGAAATTGTGGAGCGGGCTGGTCTCCTGCCCAGACCTTCCTTTGATCAAGATTAAGATAGGTTTTATATATGACTTACAAGTACATGATTCATACACAGAGTGCGCCAAACAGGTTCAAGACCCTCACGAAATCAGGCATCATCGCCTGGGAGGAAGGCTGTCTTAGGTGTCCTGTGTGTGTAAAGGAACAATGCGTTTACGGGGTCTATGAAAACCGGGGCCTTGACCCCGAACAGATGATCGACTCCATTGATAATCAGTGCATGAATTGTCTCAGGTGCGTGCAAGGGTGCCCAAAGGAACTCATCCACAAATCCTTTAATCCGCATTATAAGGCCCTTGGGGATTCCCACTGGACCCCGGATGTTATTGCCAGTTTGTGGTGTCAGGCAGAGACCGGAAAAATTCCTGTTTCCGGCGCGGGCTATCCCGGCCCTTTTAGCGGTCCTGGATTTGACTCCATGTGGACCGACATGTCTGAGATTGTCAGGCCCACCAGGGACGGCATACACGGCAGGGAATATATTAGTACGGGTATCAACATCGGAGGTGCTCCGGACCACCTCAGCTTTACGGCCTCAGGGGAACTGGAAGACAACCCTCCCTGTCCGGTAGAAATTCCCCTGCCGATTATACTGAGCCTCCCACCGTTCGGTTCTTGGGGCGAGAGCACGGTAAAGGGATGGGCCATGGCAGCCAGGGAGCTGGGAACCTTCTTGTCCCTGCCCCACGACATGATAAAAGGGGACATGGCTTCCGTTAAAGAGTCACTGATCCCTGTTGTCCACAACAGCCAGCCTGGCTCGCTCAGGGAGATGGAGGGGTTTACCATGCTGGAGGTTCCCTGGAGAGAGAACTGGGAGGAGATCCGCGAGCAAATAAAGGAGTATATTCCCTCAACCCTGATTTCCTGGAGAATTCCTCTGGTCAAAGGGGCGGCTGAGAAGGTCCTCTCCCTGGTGAATTCAGGTGACTCGGTTTTCTATCTCAAGGGTACTGAAACCGGTCGCCACGTGGATGATGATACAGCCTTCATAAGAGAGGCAATCAGATCAATCCATATAACACTGGTGGAAAAAGGCGTGAGAGATAAGATTACCCTTTTGGTAGGCGGCGGCCTTGCCATGGCAGAGCATGTAGCAAAATCCATTATTTGCGGGGCAGATGGGGTAGTGATCGATCTTCCTATCCTGATTGCCCTTGAATGCCGCATGTGCAGGCGGTGCACCAAAGGACTGCCCTGCCCTGTAGAGATAAGCCGGGTGGAGCCCTCATGGGTTGCCTCGCGGGTGACCAATCTTATTGGTGCATGGCACAACCAGCTTCTTGAGGTTATGGGTGCAATGGGAATAAGGGATGTCAGGCGCTTGCGCGGAGAAACAGGAAGGGCCATGTTTTATGAGGATCTTGACAGGAGCACCTTCGGGTCCCTCGGTACGCTCAGGGAGGGCTATGAGCTTGAATAAACCATTACCAGAGGTGGTGATTACCCCGTCACGGTTCAAGAACCCCATAGGAAAATTCCGGCTCCACAGATCCAATGAGTGTAGTGTGTGCGGAAAATGTGTGGAGATATGTCCCGTGGGTGTGCATGAGATCAAGGCCGGACGGGTTATCACAACAAATCATTACCGATGCACAGGGCCTGAATGCGCCAATCCCTGCTATATGGCTTGTCCAACTGAAGCGCTTACCGCGAAAATAAACCCCACCTTTGAGACCATGGGTGACCGTCGGTGGCCACCAGATCTCATTGTCAGCACCTGGCACATGGCTGAAACAGGTGAGGCGCCGCTCAGGGGGCTTGAATACAGAACAGGGGATTCGGGTGGGGGATTTGACAGGCTTCGCCTGCTGCTTCCCTCTCTCTCTTCACATGAGCCGGTGCCCCTGGACCATGAGATAGACATGGGGCTTGAGCTGAACAGGAGAGGTGATTCCTCATATAAAATAAAAATAGATGTTCCCTTTTATGGTGGTGGCATGTCCTACGGTTCGGTAAGCATTGTCACCATGCTCAGCAGGGTCAGGGCAGCAGCAGCGCTTGGAACCTTTTGCTGTACCGGTGAAGGGGGGTACCCCGATGAACTCATACCCTATGACGATCATGTGATCACCCAGGTGGCCACCGGTCTTTTTGGTGTCCGGGAGGATACCATTCAACGGGTAAGAATAGTGGAATTCAAATATGCCCAGGGAGCAAAACCGGGCTTAGGGGGGCACCTGCTGGGAGACAAGGTGACGCCTGCCGTTGCCCGCATGAGAGAGGCAGTTGCCGGATATCCCCTCTTTTCGCCCTTTCCCTTTCACAGCGTCTATTCCGTAGAGGACCACAAGAAACATGTGGACTGGATAAAGGCAATTAACCCACGGGCCCTGATATCGGTAAAGGTTTCCACGCCCACTGATGTTGATATGGTCGCCATTGGGAGCTACTATGCCGGTGCCCATATACTCCATCTGGACGGCAGCTACGGAGGGACTGGCGCTGCACCGGATATCGCGAAAAAAAACATTGCCATGCCCATTGAATACGCCGTGCCCAAGGCCCATAGGTTCCTCAAAGAAGAGGGGGTGAGAGATAAAATCACCCTGATTGCCAGCGGGGGCATCAGAACTCCCCATGATGTGGCAAAGATCATAGCACTCGGAGCTGATGGGGTGTGCACAGGTACAGCGGAACTCGTAGCCCTTGAGTGCATTCGCTGTCACAACTGCGAGAGCGGGAGGGGCTGTGCTCGAGGTATTGCAACAACCGATTCGGAACTGACAGACTTGATACATTGTGACTGGGGAACCCAGAGGATCATCAACCTCTTCATGGCCTGGAGAAAGGAGCTCATAAGAATTTTAAAGCGGTTGGGAATGAAGAGCATACAAGAACTCGTGGGCCGCACAGATTGCCTCGCGCACCTGGATTATATGAATAAGTGAGCTAAAGTGCCTAAGGTTAAAATTGCCTAAAGTTAAGGAATTTTAAAACTGAATCACCAACTGAATAGACAATGAGAAAACATCAGATAATACAAAATATAATAAGATCCAGGAAATCATTATTAAAGGATCTGCCTGCAAGGAATTGTTTTAGGAAAGAAGAAGAAGGTGGCTGTGGCGTTACCGGGTTTGCTGCAAGCGTCCCTGTGAGAGGGAAACACATCTACGAGCCTTCCAAGCAAATGCACAACAGGGGTAATGGTCTTGGAGGGGGCATAGCCGCAATGGGGCTTGACCCTGAAATGCTCGGTGTCTCTCGAGAGGTTCTGGAAGAGAACTATATGCTCCAGATCGCAGTTCTTGAGCAAGGAGCTATGGAAGACCTTGAAAAACGCTTTATCAAGCCCTGGTTTAGGATAGATTTCTCTGAGGTAATCCCCCATCTTGCAGACTTTAGAGACGTGGAGGGTCTCACCGCCAGGCCACCTGAGATCTGGCGCTATTTTGTGAGGGTAAAACCCGGGGTACTCAAGGAATTCATGAAAAAAAACAACCTGCATCAATTAACCCAAAGGCAGGCCGAAGATGAATTTGTCTTTCAGAACAGCTATAAGATCAATAAGGCCTATTATGATGTCTACAACAAGCAATCAGCCTTTGTTGTCTCCCATGGCCGAAATTTTCTCGTCTTAAAAATCGTAGGATATGCAGAGCAGGTCGTCGATTATTACCAGCTTGAGGACTTTAAGGCCCATATCTGGATCGCCCATCAACGCTACCCTACCAAGGGAAGGGTCTGGCATCCGGCAGGGGCACATCCCTTTGTCGGCCTGAACGAGGCATTGGTGCACAATGGCGATTTTGCAAACTACCACTCAGTAGCGGAATACCTAAGGCAGAAGAGCATCCTGCCCCTCTTTTTGACTGATACCGAGGTCTCCGTGCTCCTGTTTGACCTTTACAGCAGGGTCTATGGATATCCCCTGGAATATGTCATCGAGGCCCTTGCACCAACCATGGAAAGGGATTTTCATCAGTTGTCACTCGAGAAACAGAGGGTTTATCGGGCCATCCAGACAACACATATTCATGGCTCCCCTGACGGCCCATGGTTCTTTATCATTGCAAGAAACAATACCGAGAACAGCCGTCTCCAGCTCATTGGTATAACCGATACGGCCATGTTGCGACCCCAGGTGTTTGCGTTGCATGACGGAAACGTGCAGATAGGGCTTATATGTTCGGAAAGGCAGGCTATTGATGCAACCCTGAAGAGCATTGCACGTGACGATCCCAGGGTTGAATCCGTGGCTGACAAATACTGGAACGCCAGAGGGGGCAGCCACACAGACGGAGGGGCATTTATTTTCTCTCTGGATGAGGCCCCTTCCGCTTCTTGTGAAAGGCGATTGACATGCGCGGATAAATTCGGCAATCCTGTCAATGCCTCTCAAGATCGTGTTTCAGCCGCACCTGAACGTTTCACCTACACGAGAGGAGTTGAGACGGGAAGCCCGCTTCTTTCAGGGGGCACCGTTAACCATCAGCGCCTTGACTTTCTTTACGAATACACAAAAAGAGAGGGCAGACACTACAATACCAGCGCCCTTCTGAGCGAAGATTTCTTCGAGGACATTAAACGATGGGGTCTGAAAAGTGATGCCCAGTTCGAAGTGGCCCTTAAAATTTTAACCAAACTCCTGGATCTCCGCTATCCTACCAATGGCAAGAAACGACGGTCCGTCCTTCGAATGGCGAACGAAACCCTGGAGAGCATGTTTCGCCGCCTGCCAGGCCTCTCATCAACAAAAAAGAGCGCATATCGTTTAATCGATTGGGAAACGAGGCAATCGCTGAGAGGGCCTATGAACAACGAGATGGCCTTGGCTATTGATGCATCCCTGTTTCCCCCTGAAGGGGAACAGAGCGACAGCCGCTTGATGGCAGAGGCCTTTCACAGGGGGTGGAAACACTTTATTGTATTTAGCCTCAAGGGGCAGCGATTCCACGGCTGCGGGCTCGGCCCAGGCACGAATGATATCAGGATTGATATCTATGGCAGTTCCGGTGATTACCTTGGGTCCGGCATCGATGGTCTTTCCATATATGTGCACGGCAATGCACAGGACCAGATAGGACAGATCATGAAATCAGGCACGATGGTCATCTACGGAGACACCGGTCAAACCTTTATGTACGGGGCAAAGGGCGGTGATGTCTATGTTATGGGCAATGCTGCGGGAAGGCCCCTTATCAATGCCGTGGGCAGACCTCGAGTAGTCATAAACGGGACATGCCTTGATTATCTCGCCGAGTCCTTTATGGCAGGGGATCCATTAAAGGGGGGAGGTTTTGTGATTTTAAATGGGGTAGAGTTTGACGATCACGGTTGCGTCCGGCCTCAGCCTGTGCCATATCCTGGCTCCAACCTCTTTTCCCTTGCATCCGGTGGCGCTATCTATATCAGGGATCCTTTTGGTCATATTGACGACGAGCAGTTAAACGGGGGAGAAATCGTTGCCCCTGAACGGAGAGACTGGGAACTGATTCTACCCTACCTTAAGAAGAACGAAAGGCTCTTTGGTATCTCTGTCGAAAAAGACCTGCTCGTTGTAAATGGAAACCGAATGAGCCCTTACAAGGCCTACAGAAAGGTAAGACCACAACAAACAAAGGTGGAGCATAACGGTCTCGAAGAATGGCAAACAACAAAGAGCCATGAAGCATAACCGTAACATTTTAGCACATAACCCTGACGCTTCGCCTCAGGGTTATATATGAAAGAAACTGTTATACATTTATCCGCCAGAGGCGGGGCGAGCATGGGGATGTCTTTTTTTGTCTCATGCCCCTGGCCCAGACCTAGATTGCAGGCTTTGTTTCGATAGACTTCATCTATGGAGCATTACGGCGACAGCAGCATATTAGATGCACCTCGCGCCAGGGCGGGCCTCTAAGTAATGCACAGGCAGACCCCGATAAATCGGGGCACCGCCCGCCATTGTGTATGCTAGTCAAATCCGCGTTACGCGTGTGCCCCGATTTACGGGGCACGTTGATGCCCCCTGTTACAGGGCATGAGACAAAAAAAGACATCCCCATGCTCATGCACCAGGTAATTTCAAAAAGCTAAAATGTTACGCATAATCAAGGTTTTCAACGAGGTCTGGCTCAAGACGCACTTGCAATGTGACATTTTCGAGGTCTCGGTTTCAAAATGTTGGATTTTATGATAATATTTATATTATTTGATTCAAAAGGAGGCTTCCCTTGCCAATGGAAGCTATCTTTTTATGGGGCAAGAGATTATGTTGAGCAAGAGAATCATACCATGTCTCGACGTAAGAGACGGAAAGACCACTAAGGGTATCAAGTTCAAAAAGAACATAGATATTGGCGACCCTGTGCAAATGGCACGATTCTATTATGAGGAGGGTGCGGATGAGATTGTCTTTTATGATATCACTGCCTCAAGCGATCGGCGAGACATTATGATCGATGTTGTTCGCAGGGTAGCAGAGGAGATTTTTATCCCTTTTTCTGTAGGTGGTGGAATCAGGACGATCGAGGATATGCGTAATGTGCTACTGGCCGGGGCAGAGAAGGTCAGCGTAAATACTGCCGCAGTCCTTAATCCCACAATAATTGCCGACGGGGCCAAGTCATTTGGCAGCCAGTGTATTGTCCTTGGTATGGATGTCAAAAAGGTACAAGTAACTAATAGAATACCATCCGGTTATGAGGTCTGGATTCATGGGGGCCGCACCTCTGCAGGTATTGATGCTTTGGCCTGGGCCAAAGAGGCAGAAAAATTAGGCGCAGGTGAGATATGTCTGAATTCTATGGATGCGGATGGCACACAGCAGGGGTATGAGTTGGAGCTGACGCCTCTTATATCTGAAAATGTGAATATTCCGGTTATAGCATCTGGCGGTGCAGGCAATATTGACCATGTCTGCGATGTGCTCACACAAGGCAAGGCCGATGCAGCCCTTATTGCCTCTATCGTCCACTATGAAACCTATCCTATTAAACAAATCAAAGAAGAATTACACGCACGTAATGTTAAGGTGCGAATGACCTGGTAAATAAGATGAAAGCCTTATTAGCATTAGAGGACGGTACTGTATTTTATGGTGACACCTTTGCAGGAGAGGGTGAGGTATCAGGGGAGATCGTGTTCAACACCAGCATGACGGGTTACCAGGAGATCCTGACAGATCCCTCTTACAAGAGCCAGGTTGTAACCATGACCTATCCCCTGATTGGCAATTACGGAATAAACAGCAGGGATATAGAGTCAAACAGGATACAGGTTGAGGCGTTTGTGGTGAAGGAATACGAGCCCATTCCGAGTAACTGGCAATCTCAAAAGACCCTGGCAGATTATCTCAATCAGGAAGGAAAAATCGGGATTGAAGGCGTAGATACCAGGGCCTTAACAAGACATATTAGGCTGGCAGGCGCTATGAAGGGAGTTATTTCAACCAAAGACCTTGATCCTGAATCTTTGGCGGAGAAGGCAAGGATGTCTCAGGGTATTGTTGGGTGCGACCTTGTAAAGGAGGTTACCTGTAAAGCACCTTATCAATGGAACAAAGAAGAGGGTGCTCCCTTTGCTATAGTGGCATTTGATTATGGTATCAAGTTTAATATAATTAATAGCCTGGCCATGAGGGGCTGCAATGTGACCATTGTGACAGCCCAGACAACGGCTGATGAAATCAGGCGTATTAACCCCGACGGAATCTTGCTTTCAAACGGACCAGGAGATCCTGAGCCGATCACCTATGCTGTTCATACCGTCCGAGACTTGATAGAAGATTATCCCATCTTTGGCATCTGTTTGGGCCATCAGCTCCTGGGTCTCGCCTTTGGCGGAAAGACCTTTAAATTGAAGTTCGGCCATAGAGGCGCAAACCATCCGGTCAAGAATCTTCTGACAGGCAGGGTAGAGATTACCACACAGAACCACGGTTTCTGCGTGGATATGGAATCGATCAAAGACCCAGAGGTTGAGATCACGCATATCAACTTGAATGACAAAACCCTTGAGGGTATGAGGCATAGAAGCTTGCCCGTTTTTTCAGTCCAGTACCATCCTGAGGCCTCACCTGGGCCCCACGATTCAAGCTATCTGTTTGATGAGTTCATAAAGATGATGAAAAAAGGAACGTAGGCTATCGAACATTATGCCAAAAAGGAATGACATATCAAAGATCATGATCATCGGCTCTGGGCCTATCATCATAAGCCAGGCCTGTGAATTCGACTACTCAGGCACTCAAGCATGCAAGGCACTCAGGGAAGAAGGATTTGAGGTCGTTTTGGTGAACAGTAACCCTGCCACTATCATGACCGATCCTGAGATGGCTGACCATACATATATCGAGCCAATTACACCTGAGATAGTCTCTATCATTATCGAAAAGGAAAGACCTCAAGCCCTTCTTCCTACCCTTGGGGGACAGACTGGATTGAATATCGCTTTCCAGGTAGCAGAGATGGGTATCCTCGAGAAATACAACGTGGAGATGATCGGAGCCTCAAAAGAAGCGATAAAAAAGGCTGAAGATCGAGATTTATTTCGTGAAGCCATGAAAAAGATTGGGCTGAGGGTGCCGCAAAGCGGTATCTCCCATGACATTGAGGGCGCCAGGGCACTCGCGGATCAGATAGGTTACCCGATCATCGTGAGGCCAAGCTTTACCCTTGGTGGAACTGGTGGTGGTGTTGCATTTAACAGAGAGTATCTTGAAAAATTGGCTGCCTGGGGGCTGGATGCCAGCCTGATAAATGAAATCATGCTGGAAGAATCCGTAATCGGATGGAAAGAATTCGAGCTCGAGGTGATGCGGGATAGAAACGATAACGTAGTAATTATATGTTCTATCGAAAACCTTGATCCCATGGGAGTCCACACCGGGGATAGCATTACGGTGGCCCCGGCACAGACCCTGAGCGATAGGGAATATCAGCAAATGCGGGATGCCGCAATAGAGGTGATACGGGAAATCGGTGTTGACACAGGCGGATCAAACATCCAGTTTGCCATCAACCCGAAAACCGGTGATATGGTAATCATAGAGATGAACCCCAGGGTCTCACGAAGTTCTGCGCTTGCCTCAAAGGCAACCGGGTTTCCCATTGCCAAGATCGCTGCCAAATTGGCCGTGGGTTATACCATGGATGAGCTCCCAAACGACATTACCAGGGAAACCTTGGCCTCTTTCGAGCCAACAATTGACTACTGTGTGGTCAAGATCCCACGGTGGGCCTTTGAGAAATTTCCCGACACCGATGATTATCTAACAACGAGCATGAAATCGGTGGGAGAGGTCATGGCCATAGGAAGGACGTTCAAAGAGGCACTCCAGAAGGGACTAAGATCCCTTGAGATCGGCTGTTTTGGGCTGGGAGCTGATAGGAAGACTGTATCGGAGGAGAACAGATCTTCCCTTTCACTCAATGAACTAAAGGGCAAGCTCGCGAATCCACACTCGGAACGCCTTTTCTCTATTCGATACGCTATCAACTCCGGCATTGATATAGGAACAATTAATGCGCTTACTGGGATCG
>Ga0307420_1001096_pt1 | contig 12044 bp, 12 predicted proteins | sample SalMarWE160240MG_2_FD_202167 | JGI IMG/M metagenome (GOLD analysis project Ga0307420, IMG submission 202167) | Salt marsh sediment microbial communities from the Plum Island Ecosystem LTER, Massachusetts, United States - WE1602-40 | ecosystem: Environmental > Aquatic > Marine > Intertidal zone >... | reverse complement strand
TCGCTCCCAGTATACCGCAAATTTACTAGACAGTCAAGTTTGTTTCTGCAATATTTTATGCCCACGATAAGATGTTCAACTGCCATCAATTTTTGGGCATCTCAATCCCCCTCCGCCTGCAACAGCCGGTAGAGCGTCCGCCGGGCCAGCAGATCGCCGCTGATGATACCGCGCACGCCGCCATCATCCACCACCGGCATAGCGGATATCTCGTGATGCTCCAACCGGCGCACCACATCGAGGACGGGTTCGTCGGGGCGGGCGGTGACCACCTGGCGGGTCATGATCTCGGCCAGTCCCAAGTCCTCGGCGCAGGCTATGGCCGAGGCGCGGGTGACGTCCCAGTCGGTGACGACGCCCACCAACTCGCCGCCCGCCGAGACGACGACCAGCAGGTCGCATCCCTCGTCGACCAGCATCTGCGCCGCGTCGCGCACGGTAAGGTCATCGGCGATGGTAGGAATGGGCGACATGACGTCGGCCACGGTGCGGTAGCGCTCGCTGGAGGCGATGCGGCTGACGCTGATCTGCTCGGCGGCCTCGCAGGGCAGCATGTCGGGATCGGCCACCAGGCGATCCACCAACTCCTTCATATTGCGCCGAATCACCTCGTCCCGCTTGGCCTCCCCGGCGACCTGCCGCTGTTCGGCCAGCGCCTCCAGGTCGGCCTGGTGGTCGACCAGCCACTGCTCCACCGCCTCCCCGTCGCCCAGCATCTCGTCAGGGATGCGCAGGTGATCGGGCGTCTTGATCATGCGCTCCTGCGCGGCATAGATCACACCGCCAGAGTTGACCAGATAGTCGGTGGCGATGAGTACCCCCGCCTGCCAGTAGACGGCGCGCTCCATCCGGGCGCGGGCGGCCTTGCGGGCCGGGTCGGGCGAGTAGGTGTTGGCCCCCTCGACGATCATCCCCCAGCGCCCCATACGATCCACCGTCATTGAGGGATTGGAGCCCGCGTCCACGTCCAGGTAATTGGCCACCGGCGCGGCCGGCACGAAGCAAAAGGCCGACTCGCGCAGCAGGTCGTTGGGCGCGTTGGAGAACTTACACTGGGGATCAGGCGAGCGCACGTCGATAAGATGCTCGAGAAAATAGGGAAAGGTCACCACGCCGTGCGCGTCCCGCGCGTCGAACAGCTCCGAGACGGGCAGCCCGACCTCGTCGTAGAGATAGCCCGTGGCGTCGCTGATGCCGACGATGCGTGTGGCGGGATCGCGCGCCTGCAGAATTTTGGCGGCATTTGCGCCCACCGCGCCAAAGCCCTGGATCAAGACGGTCATCTCGGCGCGGGAGGGGACCTGCAGATTGGCGAACTGCGGCAGGGCGCGCAGACGTTCGACCTCATCCAGCAAGGCGTCGATGGCGATGACCACGCTGCCACCGGCGGCGCCCAACAGGTCGATGCGGTTGCCCCCCATGTCGGCCGGCTTGGAGAGCGCGCAATCGAGGCCATTCTCGATGGCCACCGTCTTCATGTCGGCGTCGTTGGTGCCCACGTCCGGGCCGGGGAGGTAGATGTCGCGGTAGCGGTAGATCAGGTGGGCAAAGCGGCGCACGATCTCGGTGTGCTCCTCTGGAGTGAGATCGCGCTCCGGCGCGACGATGCCCGCCTTGCCGCCGCCGTAGGGCAGGTCCGCCGCGGCATTCTTGAGCGTCATGCCGCGGGCCAGGTTGTGGATCGCCAGAGGCGTCACGTCGGGCAGCATGCGGATGCCGCCCATCGACGGGCGTCCCATGGCCAGGTTATCGACGACGAGATAGCCGCCGGTCTCGAGTGCCGCCTCCTCGTCCCACATGCAGACCACCAACCGCGGCCCCAGCCGGTCGGCGGTGATGCCCAGCCGCTGCAAGCGGTCCACATCGAGCGGGCCGAACTCGATAAAGGCCAGCCCATCCTCCCGGCGCAGCCGGTTGCGCCAGGTGCGCTCGGGGAGCGCGTCGTGCAGGAATTCGCTCATACGTTTGGGGATCATTGTGCACCTCCTAGCCGGCCCGAGGATAAATCCTCAGGCTGAGAGCTAAAGCACGCTAAAGCGTGCTGCCCAGCCTGCTTTAGCAGGGTTGAGCTTTTAGCTGGCGGATTCATTCGCCAGCCCTGGGCAACGATTCAACCTCAATACACTCCAATGCTCTGACAGCCGTGTTCTCCCTATGATGCGTCCTTTGATCGCGGACGTATTCGATTGCCTTGTCAAGGCCCGACGGACTAACCAATACGACCCCGTAGCCACGCTGCCAGCCAAAGCTTCCAAGAGCACCAGGCAAGTGGTTGACGTGATGGGCGCTGGCCCCCTTGAGCTGGCCGACAAAATCGGAGATGCTGACCTTGGGTGGCACGGAGGCAACCAGATGAATGTGATCTTCAACGCTCTCCACCTCGTGCACGATAGCTCCAAGCTCGTCGGCTTTGCCGATCAGGTAGCCGTGCAGCCCTGACTCGAGGTCAGGTGTGATGAGGGGCATGCGATTCTTGGTGGCCCACACAAGATGATAGTGCAGCCGCCAATAAGGCATTGCATCTACCTCCATTTGCCCGAGGATAAATCCTCGGGCTGAAAACCAAAGCACGCTGAAGCGTGCTACCAAACTTGCTAAAACAAACCATCTCCTCATTTTGAAAGGAATCGAGGACGCTAAAGCGTCCTTCCATTCCTGGGCCTGGGGGCTTTAGCCCCAGGCGTTTTAGCTGGCGGACTCATTCGCCAGCGCTCACGGCACTCCAGGAGCCGGCATCGACGTCACCGATAGCCCCGAAACATCCAACATTCCAAAATCGACCACCGTCTGTTTGCACGCCACAACGGCCGCCTCCTTGCCGATGGTCAAGCCGTGCTTCGCAGCCTCGACCAGGTAGGAGCCAGGTGGCACGGCGGGGATCGTGAACCTGCCCTCGGCGTCGGTCATGACCGAACTGGTGGGCAGATCGGTGGTGACGTTGACCCCCAACATAGGCAGTTCGGTCTTCATGTCGAAGACAACGCCACTGATCACGCCCGATGTGGCGTCAGATGTGGCGCCCGGAAACATCGGGGGTGACGTGAGCGTCACCAACGGCTGCGGGAAGACCAGCAAGATGACGTCATCCACCATCCCATCTGCCTGGACGCTGACGCGCATGCTATCGATCGCATAGCCGGACTTTGTGACTGTAACGGTGTAACTCCCAGGCGGCACGTTGGGGATCGAGAACTCGCCCTCGGCGTCGGTCGTGATCGAGGCAGTAGGCGGGTCCGTGGTGACGCTGGCCCCGATTACAGGCAGGCCGGTGCCAAAATAGGTGACGACACCGCTGATCGCGCCCAGGGTTGTGTCGGGCAGGGGAGACATTGCCCCAGGGGGGATTCCCCACAAAGTTACCGTTCCGCCCGAGTGCCCCGAAGCCAGCAGCGTCCCATCAGGAGAAAAGGCCAAGCTATACACTTTAGAATCCCCAGAAAATGCATGTATCCTTGACTTGGTTGACACTTCCCACAGACTTAGCACCCTGTCCTGCGATGCCGTGACCAGTAACGCTCCAGTAGGAGAGAAAGCGACAGCATACACAGGGAAATCATGGACCAGCGTGAACTCCTCACCCTCACCCAGCACTCGCCACATTCTTACCTTGCCATCCCTCGCCCATGTCATCAACAGCGCTCCATCCGGAGAAAAAGCCATCCCCTTCACATCCTCATGAAAAAAGATACGGACACGGCGATTAAAGTAATCGCCGCTTGTTACCCTCCACAATTCCACTACACCGCCACCTGACCCGGCTAACAGCGACCCATCAGGAGAAAAAGCAACGCTATTAACGCTGTCACTATCACCAGACAACGTATACACCTTATCCCCGGTGGCAACATCCCATAAGTCTACTCCAGCGTTACTCCTATACTCTCCTCCCACAGCTAGCAACGTTCCATTGGGGGAAAAGGCTAAACTCGTCACTTTGCCAATACCCTTCAGGCTATAAACCCTGCGTTGAGTTGAGACCTCCCATACTTCCACTGTATCATTAGAACCTTTAAAAGCCAAAAACACCCCATCAGACGAGAAGGCTATATCGCCGTCAATCGTACTCCCAGAAAAAGTGCGCACTCCACGCCCGCTTGCTACTTCCTGTATCCTCACCTCTCCGTCCCGTCCCCTTAAGGCCAACAAAGTCCCATCTGGAGAGAACACTACATTTAACACATCAGAAGTATAGGCCCAATTATCTAGCTGTGTAACTTGTTCGCAATTTTCAGGCGATATAGCAACCATAGATTGCGACAAAGATGCGCCCGACAGTGGAGGAGACAGGGTTGGAGTTGGCCTTAGCGTCGCAGTCGGCACCCCCATCGCCGGCCTCGAACGTTCAGGTGGCGAGATATTCGCAAAGGAGTATATCAAGCATATCACAGCCAGCAATAAGAACCCCATTACGACCAACCTCGGTCGCAAGGCCTGCTTCAGCACCGGAGCGCGGGTCGTAGGACGAACCCGCGTCCGGGCCACCCTCGGCTGTGCAGGCCTCGCCGTCTGCCGTTGCCCATGCTGAAGCCAAGACGAAAAGGTTATTCTCCGCTGCTGACGCGCAGCGGCAGCCCGCCGGCGTCGAGCCGCGGCAATATGCTTGGCCCGCTTGGCCGTGCGTTTATCCGCCTCGCACTGGGGACACTTGACCAGGAGGTTCGAGTGGTAGTGCCCCTTGGCGCACTGCATCAGCGCCGCCTCCGCCTCCTCCAGCCCGCCCCGCCACTCCGCCGCCGTGGGGCGCAGGTGCGGATCATTGTGTCCGTCCACGAAGCAGCGCTGCATCAGGGCCGAAAGCCCGGGATGCAGCGTGCCCAGAGAAGGGACGTTGGGCGGCAGCTCCACCGGGTCCGGCGGCGGCTTGACGTGCGGGAACAGCCCGCGCGCGATCTTGACCTCCAGCGGCGGCGGTTCCCCCGCCCGCTTCCACAGCGAGCGGAACGGGTGGTTCCCCCACATCAACAACTGGAAGATCAGCACCGCCAAAGCAAAGTTGTCCTGCTCCGGCCCGCGCGTCACGTCCGCCAGGTGCTTGCCCTGCAGCTCCGGCGCCGTGTACTCCGGCTTGCCCACCACGCAGCGGTAGCACACCTCCTCGCCCCGTACCTTCGCCCGCACCTGGAACGAGTCGGTGTCGATCATCGTCACCAACGCCTGCGGCGTCACGATCGCGTTGCTCTCGTGCAGATCCCCTACCACGTACCCCTTGGCGTGCAGCGAGGCCACCGCCGCCGCCAGGTTGCGCGCCGTGCGGTGCAGGTACTTGTGGTCGAAGGGCAGGGACTGGGCCCGCAGGCGCGGGTTAAAGACCTTTAAAAGGGTCACGCCCCCCCGGATGCGGGGCATCAGATAGCCGGTAAACCTGCCCTTGCGATCGTAGAGCAGCTCGATGGGCCAGGCCAGCGCCTTGTGCTCGTCGATATCTACAGAGTAATCCGGCTCCTCGGGGGGATGGTCCCTCATCCACGCCACCTTGGGCGCATAGTGCGGGTGGATGGGAGGCATATAGACCTTGGCCAGGAGGGTCTCCTGCCCCTGCACACGGTAGATGGCAGCCTCACCCCCGTGGCCTACCTCCCTGCCGAGGAGGATGCGGCGCTTTGCGGAGTCATAGACGACGATCATCGATGATCTCTTTTACGCAAAGGGCCCTTTCGGCCGGACAGCCAGCACGAGGGTCTTGTCGTCGTCGCTGCGGGCGCACACCCGCTCGGAGGCCAGGAAGGCGGCCATCTCCGCTTTGGCCTGCGCCTCATCCTCCGCCTCGACGGCAAAGGCCCACAGGGGATCAAAGAACCGGGCGGCAGGCGCGTAATCGGGCAGCTTGACCGCCAGCCGCGTCAGTCCGTCGCTGATCACGGCCAGCGACTTGACCTGGCGGGAGACGATCTCAACCTCGACAGTGTCCAGCGCGTCGGGCCCGGTGAGGAAATAGGTCTCGCTGGCGTACTCGCCCTTCTGGGGTTGGACCACAGTGGACAGATCACCGAACGTGTCGGCGGCGATGGCGACACAGTCGCCGATCTGGCCCACGACCAACCGGTCGTCGGTGGCGACTGCGCACGTCAGCGTCGCGGCAAAGGCGCGCAGATCCACCTCCTCGCGCGCGGCCAGCTCATCGAGTGCCGCACGCGCCTGGCGGAACGCCTCCTGCATCGCCTCTTGCCACGATGACTGGCTCCAGTCAAAGCGACCCTCGATCACCGAGGCCAACGAGGCCACAGCCTCTCGCACGGCCACTTGTGCTCCCTCGTCCGAGCGCTCGCTCGACCCGGCGCCATCGGCCACGGCGACGACCAGCTCGCCCCGGGGGAACACCCGATATGCGTGAGCGTCCTGGCAGGGCACGTCGTTTGCCTGGTGGGACGTCCCCCGCACCGACGCTCCAAATACGCGCCACTTGTCGTTCATCTGCCTTACCCCGCCTTGTAGCCGCGATTTCGCAATCGCGCGCGCCGTGAAGCACGGCCAAAGTCGCGGCTACTCTATCTGGCGCGCTAGGTGTCTATCGAGGCCCAGCCGACGGCCGGCAGCGGCACCTGGTCGCCGGGGCGCGACTTGGCCACCGCCGACAGGCTGCTGGAGAGCCACTGGAACAGCTCGCGGAACGCCAGCCCCTTCAGCTTGAGCGGCTGGCGCTGGTCGGAGAAGCGCGATAGGTTCTGGATGTCGGCACCCTCAACGCCCACGGCGTAGAACAGCACCCCCTTGCGCGCCTCCTCCTGCTTGACCTGGTCGGCGGCCGACTCCCAGCCGAAATCGGTCGGCTCCCCATCGGTGATGAGAAAGATCCACGGGCGAAAGTAGTCGAGGCCGTTCCGCTTGTAGATTTCCTTGCGCTCCCGGATCAGCGTCAGCGCTTTGCGTACCGCCTCACCCATCGGCGTATCGCCATTCGCCGTCAGCGTGGGCGGCTGAAAGCCATCGGCGGTGATAAAGGCATCGCTGGCATCCAGCGACGTGCCGGTCCCCGCGACGTCGGCCACCTCCACGCGCCCGCCAAAGGTGACGATGGACACCTCGACGCGCAGCGCGGCCAGCGCATCCGCCTTCATCGCCTCATCGAACTCTAACAGCGCCTGGTTCAACTCAGCGACGGGCTGCCCCGTCATCGACCCCGAGGTATCGAGGAGCAACACCACGGGACAACGGGGTTCGGGATTATCCTCGAACTCGACTACGTCTTCAAGTCTGCTTTCCATTACATCCTCCTTGTGATGATGATAATGATGTGTAGCCGCGATTTCCAAATCGCGCGGGCCGTGCAAGCGCGGACAGAAACCACGGCTAAAGTTTCAGATAGTGAGAGTATACCACACTTTGCCAAATCTCTCATTGGCCTTGAGAATGAGATTGGGATTGTACTCTGGGACTAGATCGTCGGGCCACCCAACTGCATTTACGTTTCACGCATCACGCTCGGTGCAACTCCTGTGCCGCCACGAACGCCAGCCCATTCTCCGTCAGCGCCCGCGCGGTGCGATTCACCGCGTCGTGCTTATCAAGATAGTTGCGCAGCAGGAACGGCATATCGCCCGCGTCCTCCACCTCGTCCTTGTCGCGGAAATAGTCGAGGATGTCAGACGGGTGCTCGCGTCTCGTCTCGTTCGCCGGGGGCGCGCCCTCGTGCTTGGCCGAGATGTTGGCCACGTGATCCGCGATCTCGACCAATTCGTCCAACCGATCATAGGGCTGGCGCACGATGGATTTGTACGTCTCGGTGATGTGATGCTCGAAGCGCACGACGTCCTCAAAGCCCAACCGGCGGCGAAACTGGGCTGTGATCTCCATGGTCTCGTTATTCACCGAGTTGGACCAATTGAAGCCGATGAGGGGACTGGTGCCATCCTCGCGGGAGAAGAGCTTGGCCCCGATCAGCGTCCACAGCGCGGCGTAGGCATTGTCGTTGCCCATATAGACGCTGATCTTGAACTCGTTATCGACGACGATCTTGTGCAAAAAGTGGCCCAGCAGCACCGTGCCGGGATTGATGTTGAGCACCTGTTTGATGCCGTAGAATGGGTAGAGGCGGGCCGGAGGGTAGAGCCAGGGCTTGTGCGTGCGCCTTGTTTCCCTTGCCACCTCGCAACCGGCCTCGGAAGCCGCTAACCCATCTTTTGCGGCTTTAGGGCGTTTTCAAACCCAGGGCACGAAGCAGCCGTAGGTCTATTTGCGCCATATCCGCCGGTGTCAACGTGCCAATGCAGTGAAGCACACGGGCGGGGTCGAGCGTGAACAAAACGGGCTTGAGCGCCGAGAGATAGCGCAACCCGGCCGACTGCCAGTCGCCTAATACATAGTCCAGAGGGCCTGTGGCCGCTGCAACCTTGGAAGTGAGCGCAGCCAGGAGAAGGTCGGGCTCGGTTGTGTGATACAGAGCGCTACTCACGACGACTGCCGGTCTCACCTTGGTTGTGCTGAGATCGCTGAACGGGAAGGGAACCAGGACCACGCTACTGCGCTGGAACGGCATACAATTCCCTCCAGTTATCGTAGACGGCGTCTTTTTCGTTATCCCACACGCACTGCAAGGCGGATTCAGAGAGGAACGACCATCCTCGCCGTTCGGCGTCCTCGTCCAGCAGATCGGTCAAACTGAAGAGAATGTCCAGAGCCTTCTCGATGACCTGATCTTCGCGCAGACGATGAGTCTGGGCTAGGCGATCAAGACGGTCCGCGCATTCTGCCGACAACCGGATGCGCTTTTCGACGACCTCTGGTACACTACTCATTTTGCGCCTCCTTCAAAAGCCTCAGCTTGATTATATCACTTCCGATATGGTGTTGCAACTGGCATTTGGCGCCCGTTTGCCCCCCATGTCGAACTGTGTTACAATCCCTGCCAGGTCTGTGGGAGGGACTGCTCCCTTCCATCACCTCGATCCTGCGGCGTGGAACCCCCTCTCAAGCCCAGGGAGCAGCGGCCGGAAGAGGCGCTACGGAGGTAGCTCATGCTGTGTCCATACTGCCTTGACGACGTCCAGTTCATCCTGGAGAAAGGCTATTTCTGCCCCGAATGTAACGAGCAGGTGCCCCCCATGTACGTGCGGGGCTACAAAGAGTACCCGCCTCTGGTCGTCAGCGCCGTCGGCCTGCGCGGGCACGGCAAGACCATCTACTTTGCCAGCCTGTTCTACCTGCTGAAAGAGTCACCCCTGTCCGCCTTCTGGCAGCCGGATTTCTTTGCCCTGAGCTTGAGCAACCGGGGCCTCGAGACGGTTCACAGTTCGTAGGGGAGTTTAGCGGCGGTTGAAGGATTGGGCTAGGGTACAGCAACACCGTCTCGTTTTTCTTGTCATTGTGTAATCGGCTCCAGTAGCTGCTAGCCCATCGTTCCACACATCTCACCTGGGATTCACGTCCCGGAAGTGACCGGTACCTTACGGGTGCCGGTCACTTGTTGTCTGGGCTTTTGCTCCAAAACCGCCTTCACCTACGATCCGCTGAACCGCCCGGAGACCCTGACCTACCCCGACGGCGAGGTGGTGACCTATACCTACGACAGGGCCGGGCGGGTCAATGGCCTCACCGCCGACGAGGGCGCGGCGGTCTACTTGCAGGACGCGGGGTACGACGCGCTGGGGCAGCCGACGTCGCTGGCGCTGGGGGCGGGGGTGATCAGCACCACGATCCAATATTACACCGCCGGCGAGGTCAGCGCAGAGCCCCCGTTCGCATTGCAATCCATTCAGGCCGCGAGTGTGGTCAGCGACCTGCTCGAGCTGCGCGACTATGCATATCATCCAGATGGCAACCCGTGGGGAGTAAAAGGGACTACGCGTCGTCCGGGACTGCGCCCGGAAGACAGGGCCCCTTCGGGGCAGTTGACAAGAAACACGATTTCTCCTAAGCTCCCATCATCCGACCAGAGGGGGCGATGGGAGTGATAAATACGACGGACGAATTCAGCGAGTATTACTCGGATTATCTGGACGGCACCTATGACTGTGCAGATCGGATCGTGCTCAATGGCTACTTCCGGCTTGGTTGCTCTCCGGGAGGGTTCCGCACATGGTAGCGGCGGCTGGAAGGCTCTGACGAGAATCTGGACAAGACTCACCTGATGCGCATGGCAGGGCGATTCAGCCGGCGTGTTCACGCTCACGCGAAGAAGCACGGCATTCCCATTATCCACTGCAAGCAAGGGCAGCGGAAGCACGAGATAGCCGAGCGGTACTTGCCAGAAGACCCTGACTTTGCTGGAGTGTTTCTGATCCTGGTGGGCCGAGCGCCGGCGCCGGTTTGGGAGGTCGAACGTTCCAAGAACGGCAAGACTCTGGACATCAGAAGGAAGAAACCATATCCCTACGTGAACCACTACTCGTTCCACATCATGGACCCTGAATGGGGGCACGTCATGATCAAGCTGTGTGGGCACCCTCCGTTTAGTGCCCAGATCGCGGTGAATGGCCACGAGTTCGTTGCCCGCCAGGCAAAGAAGGAAGGTGTTGAGTTCACAAAGGAAGGCAACTGCTTCACAGAAGTTCCCGACGCTGCGCAGTTGGCCGAAATCGCAGATACCTTGTACTCTCCGGAGACGATAGGGCGATTGATCCAGATGTGCGAGCGTTGGATTTACTCGGCGTGCCTGTGCTTTGGGTTGAGCTTGGAGGATCAGGAAAGAACGGGCTTCCACTACGACTACTCGATCTATCAGGCGGAGTACAGTCGCAATCTGGTGTTCACACGTGGGAGTGTAATGGAGGAGATTTTACAGGGCATCGTTGATCGCACCCGCAGCCGGTTGGACGTCAAAAGGCTGAAAACCATCTTTGGAGCCAAGAAACGTCCCCAGGGGCGCAAAGGCGAGAAGCCGCCCCGATTGGAGGTCGTGGTCGAGAGACCTACGTATGATCTGACGGTGTTCAAAATCCACTTTGGGAAGTTCACCCTCAAGATGTATACCAAAGGCGAACACGTCCTGCGGATTGAGGCTATTGTCCACAATGTGCGAGCCACACGCTGGAAGCGATCGTTGCCCAAGCTGCCTGATATCGTGTCTCGTTTGAAGGAGATGCTGAACCGATTCTTGGAGGTGGTTTACTGCGTAGCCGTTTCGTACATCGCCGAAACAACTCTGGAAACGCTGTCCAAGTCCTCGCGTGTGGGCCGGGCAAGAGTCGGCGGCATTGACATCAACAGCCCGAGGATGCGGGCGGTGATCGAAGCGGTAACCAGATTCGCTGCTGCCCCCAACGGATTCCGTGCTTCCGATATCGCCGCCAGGGTGCAGGAGCTCATGGGGTACAGCGAAGACACGTACACCTCCCGCAAGGCAGCTTATGATCTGAAGAAGCTGCGAGGCAAGAACGTGATTCGCAGGGTGGGAAAGTCGCGCCGATACGAAATGATACCGGAAGGATTGCGTGCTGTGATGGCTTTGCTGGTCTTGAGGAACAAGGTGATCAAGCCCATCCTGGCTGGAGCTGGCAAGCCTAGACGTGGAAGAAAACCCAAGAACCAAAGCCCGATTGACGCTCATTACGAAGCCATCCAGCTTCAAATGCGCACACTCTTCCAACTCATCGGCGTGGCAGCCTGAATCTATCGACAATGCTGTTATACATGTGGACTCTTTAAGCGCCTAGAAGAACTGCAGGATAATTACCTGATGGGCAAAGTCGGTAAGCGTTACTGGGGCGTCAAGCGGCCCATCACGTTTACTCACACCTACGAGGACGCGGAAGGAAAGGAGATCGAAAGGCAAGCCACGCACACGGCGCTCGTCGTATTCAGCGAAGCCACCCATCGCAATTGGCGTCGCAAGCACCTCGCGCAGCTGCGCGAGTTGTCACAGGTGCTTCAGGCAGAAGTGAAGGACCGGCTGAACGAGCCGTATTGGCGGACAGTGAAGACCATTCGCCAGAGCGCCCAGTCGCGACTGGATAACTCCCCGGTAGGAGAAGCGATGAAGGTGGGGCATAGTTTGAAAGTCGGGTGATTTGCATAGCACACAAGTGAGCAGACAGAAACGCCATTCTATGGTAAAACTCTCTCCAGCCTATCTGGTGGGAGTAACCTATGAAGTGGCACATCTTATGCCT
>Ga0307420_1001093_pt1 | contig 12068 bp, 9 predicted proteins | sample SalMarWE160240MG_2_FD_202167 | JGI IMG/M metagenome (GOLD analysis project Ga0307420, IMG submission 202167) | Salt marsh sediment microbial communities from the Plum Island Ecosystem LTER, Massachusetts, United States - WE1602-40 | ecosystem: Environmental > Aquatic > Marine > Intertidal zone >... | reverse complement strand
CCAGTTTTTCCAGATCGTTGCCGCCTATTTTGATCACCAGCGGCGGTTGGCTCACGCAATACCTCCCCGAACGGGCAGCAGGCCCAGCATCTCATCGAGGCCAAACATCAGGTTGAAATTCTGCACCGCCTGCGATGAGGCCCCTTTGAGCAGATTGTCGATGGCGACGGAGACGATCAGCAGTGAGTCGGTGACGGGCGTCAGCGAGATGGCGGCCAGCGGCGTACGGGTCACATGGGCCAGTGACGCCAGTTCGCCTTCCGGCAGCAGGTGGATAAGCGGCTCGCCGACGAACTGCCCGGCGAACGCTTCCAGGGCCGCCTCCATATCGCTGACCTGTGCGTAGACGGTGGCAATGATCCCCCGGTCGGTGGGCAGCAGGTGCGGTGAGAAGATCAGGCGGCCCGCTTCCAACCCGGCCCTGACCATCTCCTGCTCGATCTCGGAGACATGGCGGTGGGCGCGGCCAATCGCGTAGGGATAGAAGTTGCCATACACCTCGCAAAACAAGGTGTGTGATTTAGGCGTCCGCCCGGCCCCGGAAACGCCGGATTTGGCATCGACGATGATCGGCGTACCGGGCAGGAACAGATCGCTGCTCGCCAGCGGGATGATGCCCAGCAGGGCGGCGGTCGCATAGCAGCCGGGGTTGGCGATGCAGGCAGCTTTCATCAACTTCTCGCGTTCAAACAGTTCCGGGATTCCATATGGCACCGGCAGCAGCTCCGGGTTGGAATGAGCGACTTTGTACCACTGCTCGTAGACGGCGGGATCATCGAGGCGCAGGTCAGCAGAGAGATCGACGACTTTGACGCCCTGCGTCAGCGCTTTGGCGGCTATCGGTGCGGAGCGGGTGTGGGGCAGGCACAGGAAGGCGCAGTCGATCTGGTCGAAAGGGGCCTCGGCAGAGGGGATCAGGAAAAGATCGGGAGCGCGGGGCGAAAGTTCACGCAGGCTTTTCCCGGCGGAACTCTCGGACGTGGCAAATATAACCTCCACACCGGGGTGATTCTCCAGAATGCCGATCAATTCCAGGCCGGTATAGCCGGTCGCGCCAAAAACGCCGATATTGATAGTCATTGATCACTTCTCCTTGCTTATACAACAAAAAACGCCCCCGGTGGTCCGGGAGCGGTTTTATCAACCTGTGCTAGTGTCGCATGGGCGCGTCACATCGCCGGACCTCCTAACAGGAACCGGTACGAGCGCGGGGACGACGGACAATAGCGATTAATTGAGTCATAGTGTAAATCTCTCTGGCTAAACGCCGACAACAGAATAGCACACTCCGGAGAGAGAGTCAAACTAGATTTACGAAGATCGCTTCCTGCTACCCCGGATACAGCCGAGGATTGATGGATTCTGCACATTGTTGAGGCTTTCGCTTTGTGCTACAATCCAACTGGTGGAAAGTGGGGCTGCTCTGTACGAAGACCGGCAATCATCATTCTTATCACTTATTATCTTCCCCGCAAGCAGCCTTTATAAAGGTCATCACGGACATCGACAGTTGCCCCCCGTTTGCATCCAGATGCAAGACCTTTGTTTCCACTACGGCTATGGGTTAATACTGAAGATCGAGAGTCCAATGAGCATAGAATTCGTCGCACGCTTGATAGGGATGATCATCCTGGCTATTGCGGGACTCAATCTCGGCATTCACATGGCCGGGCTGGCAGGCGATCCGCCTGAACTTTGGGCGCTGATCCTGACACTGGTCGGCGCGTTGATGGGCCTGATCCTGACGCCTTACGTCACCACACGGCCCGCAAACAAACTGCGTGATTACCTGAACCGCCTCCCGGCCCAACAACTGGTCGCCAGCGTCATCGGGCTGATCATCGGGTTGATCGTCGCCGTGCTGCTGTCGCTGCCGCTGGCGCTGCTGCCCAGGCCGTATAACACCATTATGCCGATTGTCGCTGCTGTTTTTTTCGGCTACCTGGGCCTATCGACCTTTTCCACCCGCCGCCGGGATGTATTTGAACTTTTCCAGGGGCGGCTCCCCTCGCTGCGACTCGGCCAGACCGAAGACGGCCTGACCCCCAGCAGGCAGGTTTTACTGGACACCAGCGTGATCATCGACGGTCGCATCGCTGATATCAGCCAGGTAGGGTTCATCATGGGGCCAATCGTCGTGCCGAATTTTGTGCTGCAAGAACTCCAGCACATCGCCGATTCAGCCGACGTGCTGCGCCGCAACCGCGGACGGCGGGGGATCGAAATCCTCAACCGGCTTCAAAAAGACGCGCCTGTCCCGGTGATCATCACCGACACCGATTTCGAAGACGTGGCCGCGGTCGACGAGAAGCTGATCCTGCTGGCAAAGGAACTCCGGTGTGCGATTGTCACCAATGATTACAACCTGAACCGGATCGCCGAACTACAAGGGGTGGTCGTGCTGAACATCAACGAACTGGCGAATGCCGTCAAGACGGTGTTTCTCCCCGGCGAGGAGATGGATATCGAGATCATCCAGGAAGGGCGAGAACTGGGCCAGGGCGTGGGTTACCTTGATGACGGGACGATGGTGGTCATCGAGAACGGTCGGAAGTATATTGGAAAGACGATCAGCGTGACGGTATCGAAGATTCTACAGACCTCCGCCGGTCGGATGATCTTCGCCCGCCCGAACGTCAATTAGCCGCCTGTCCGAAATTCGCTTCGCGAAGTCGGATAGACTCTGGGGCTTTGTCAAGACATATCAATTTTAGCCCGGCGCTGAAGCACCGGGATATGTGAGGGTGCCGCTTTATGACCTTACAGGTTTTCAACCGGATGACACGCCAGAAAGAGGAGTTCAAACCTCTTGTCGAAGGCCAGGTCAAGATGTACGTCTGTGGGCCGACCGTGTATGATCACACCCACATCGGCCACGCCAAGACCTACGTCTCCTTCGATGTCATCAACCGCTACCTGCGTTTCAGCGGGTACCGGGTGCGCTACGTCCAGAATATCACCGACGTGGGCCACCTGCTCGATACGGGAGAAGACCGCATCCTCAAAAAAGCCGGGGCGCTGTCGCTCGAACCGATGGAAGTCGTCGAGACGTATACCCGTTCGTATTTTGAGGACATGGATGCGCTGGGCGTGCAGCGCCCGGACATTTCTCCCCGCGCCAGCGGCCACGTTCCCGAACAGATCAAGATGGCCCAGGCGCTGATCGAGGCGGGACACGCTTACGTCACAGAAGAGGGCGATGTCTATTTCGACGTGCATAGCTGGCCGGGGTACGGGAAATTGTCGGGCCAGCGGCTCGACGATCTGGAAAGCGGTGCACGTGTCGAGGTGGCCGAGGGCAAACGTCACCCCGCCGATTTTGCCCTGTGGCGGCACGCCGAACCGGAACACCTGATGAAGTGGGACAGCCCCTGGGGAGTTGGCTTCCCCGGCTGGCATATCGAGTGTTCGACGATGGCGATCAAATACCTGGGTGAGCCGTTTGATATTCACGGCGGCGGCCTCGAAAACCGCTTCCCTCACAACGAATGCGAGATCGCGCAGGCCGAAGCCCTGAGCGGGAAACCGTTCGCCAACTACTGGCTGCTAACCGGCTCGCTGACCGTCGACGGCGTCAAGATGAGCAAGTCGCTGGGCAACTTCATCACCGTCAAGGATGCACTCAAGACTTACCGACCTGAGGCGATCCGGCTGTTCATCCTGTCATCGCATTACTCGAACCCGGTTGATTTCAGCGAAGCGGCGCTCGTCTCGGCGCAGAAGGGATGGGAGCGCCTGATGGGGGCGGTGCGGCTGGTTCGCTACACCCTGCGCGATGCGCCGGACGGCAGCGCGGGAAGCGGATTCCAGGTGGCAATCGACGAGCACCGCCAGCAGTTCATCGAGGCGATGGACGACGACTTCAACGCACCGCAGGCATTGGGCATATTGCAGAACTTCACGCGGGAGGTCAACACCCTGCTCAACAGCGGCGAGGAAGTCGGGCGGGAGACGCTCGAAGCCATCGACGCGGTTTACCGTGATCTGGGGGGTGAGGTGCTGGGAATCATTCCCGACGAGATCGCCGAGGCAGGCGTCGACGCGGCGCGGCAGGACGGCCTGATCCAACTCCTGATCGAGATGCGGGCGCAGGCGCGCAGCGAGAAGAATTTCGCCCTCTCAGACCAAATCCGCGACCGGCTGGCCGATCTCGGCGTGATCCTCGAAGATCGCCCGGACGGTACAGTTTACAAACTTCAATAGACGATAGGAAAATGGGGCGGACTATTCGCCCCTTCTGATTTATATCAATGAACACAGAATTGTTATACGGACGCCGTCCGGTGCTCGAATCGCTCCGCGCCGAGCGACGCACATTCCGGCGGCTGATCATCGCCGACAATGCCGAGCAATCCGGGATCATGCAGGACATTCTCGAAGCGGCCAGTCGAAGCCATGTAAAAACGGAAACGATGCACCGCCGCGAACTCGATTCGATGGTGCAGAACGCCAACCACCAGAGTGTTATCCTAGAAGCCAGCTCCTACCCCTATGTCAACCTGGAACAGTTACTGCTCGCCGCCGACCAACGCGGAGAGCCACCTCTACTGCTGCTCCTCGACCTCTTGCAGGACGTTCACAACGTGGGCGCATTGATGCGCACCGCCGAGGCGGTCGGGGCGCATGGCGTGGTAATCCAGGAGCGGCGGGCGGCGGCGATCACCCCGGCGGTGGTGAACGCGTCGGCGGGGGCGGTCGAGCATCTGCACGTGGCCCAGGTGATCAACTTCGTACGGGCAATGGAGACGCTCAAAGAATCAAACGTTTGGCTGGCCGGGTTGGATTACCGGGAAAGCGCCCAGCGCTACGACCGGGCCGATCTGCGCGGGGCGCTGGGAATCGTCGTGGGGAGCGAGGGGAAAGGGCTGCGGCGGTTGGTGCGGGAAACCTGCGACTTCCTGATCTACCTGCCGATGCAGGGTCAGATCGGAAGCCTGAACGCAACCGTCGCCGGGAGCGTGGCGCTCTATGCCGCGTGGCAGGCACGCGAATTCGGGGAAGACAACAGCCCGGCGGATTCAGATCGCCGGGCATAATCAGATCATTCTTTGTTCAATTGACAGGCTGTGTAGAATTACTGGCCGAGCGCCGAGGCCCGTTCCACCAGTTCGACAAAGCCCTCGACTTCCTCGTTCCCTTGCAGATCGTCGCTCACCTGCCGGGCGATCTGGCCGATGGTGTCCAGGTCGGCGCTTTGCACCCAGGCCCCCTCGCCGAGCACATCGGCAAACGCGGCGACCGCGACATCCAGCCGGAAATGCGGCGCGGCATCCGCGAACGATCCATGCACCTGATCCGCCGACTGGCTGTGCTCGATCTCGTAGACTTCTTCGCTTTCGGGGTCCTGCCAGCGCAGGCGGACGGTCGCCAGTGTGCCCTGAGCACCTTCGACGGGGACGATCTCGTACAGGGCGGTGACACTGTGCCCCGCGCCGATCTCGCCCGCATCGACCTCGTCATTGCGAAAATCCTCGTCGGCAACGTCGCGGTTCTCGTAGCCCATCAGCCGGTAATACTCGACCGTCTCCGGGTTGAACTCGACCTGGATTTTGGCGTCACGGGCAATGGTTTGCAGTGTCCCGGTCAGCTTCTCGACAAAAATCCGCCGGGCCTCGTCCTGTGAATCGACGTAGAAGTACTGCCCGTCACCGTCGTCGGCAAGCTGTTCCATCAACACATCGTTGTAGTTGCCCAATCCAAACCCGACCGTCGTCAGCGTGATCCCTTTCCTTGCCTGTGTGCGCACCGTCTCAAGGATCGCATCCGGGCCGGTCGCGCCGACATTGGCGACCCCGTCCGAGCAGAGAATCAGCCGGTTGATCTTATTCGCATCATAGTGAGCGGTAGCCATTTGATAGGCCAGACTCAAACCTTCCTCGGCGTTGGTCGAGCCGTCGGGCTGTAGATTGCCAATCGCCCGATTGATGGCCTGTTCCCGGCTGACTGGCGTCGGATCGAGCAGTATCCGCCCGCTTGAGCCGTAGACAACGATCCCGACCTGGTCGGTGGGGCGAAGCTGCGCGGTCAGTGTGTAGAGCGCCTCCTTGACCGCGCCCAGCCGGTTTTCCATATCCATTGACCCCGATATGTCGATCACGAAGATCAACAGGGCATCGGGACGATCCTCCGGGGCGATGTCATATCCCTGGATGCCCACCCGCATCACCAGGTTGCCCTGGGCGGCGAAGGGCACCGGGGCAGCGTCGGTGACGATATTGAACGTCTCACCCTGTTCGGGGAGCGGGTAATCCTGCTCGAAGTAGTTGACGAACTCCTCAAGGCGGATGGCTTCGGGGGGCGGCAGCAGGTAATCGTTGAGGTAGCTCCGGGTGAGGGTGTAGGAACCGGTATCGACATCGACGGCAAAGGTGGACAGGTTATCCTCGGCGGTCACCACGAAGGGATTGGTGCCGTAATCCTCGAAGATCATCGTATCCGGCTGTTCACCTTCATCGGGACTGAGTGCGGCAGGAGTGCCGGTTGCCTGGGCGACGGCCCCTGCTGCCGCAGAGTCAAGGGCTTCCGGTGCTGCCGGTTCCCCGGCGTAGTATTCTTCTTCTACCCTCTCTTCCTCCGCCGGGGCTTCCTCCACCTCGACCATCACGGCGGGCGCTTCGGTGGCACCTGTTTCCTGATATTCTTTTGAAGCGTCAGTGGATACCATCATGTCGAGTGTTCCCGACGGTTCGGGCGCTGCCATCAAAGCACAGGCGGACATCAACGCCAACAGCAGCACCGAACTCAACCATCGAACGACCTTCTTCTGCATGATCTTCCTCCTCCAGGTAATCAATAAAACGGCCTCACCGATGATGACGAACAAACTGCATCAAAGGTTCCCGGAGGGAGAAAAACTCGCCCATAAAACGAACCCAGGCCCCCGATATTTTCTCGTTCTAACGGATTGTGTGGATTCAGGTAAAAGGGGGCAATAATGGCGAAAACTCAACGCCGAGTCAGCCATTATGCCCCCACGCCAGCAGTGCCTTTTACCCTTCCACAAGCTCAACGGCTTTGTCTATTCCGCTGGCTCCAGAACTCGCTCGTCGCTGCTTCTTTAGGTGGCTGCCATGCTGCCCATACAATCCGTTAGAACCAGCAACTTTCTATTAAAGCGATTTCTGTTACAGTCTCGCGCAGATCGCCTCGCTCATCGCTATCGTCGAGGCATCGCCGCCCAGATCTCTGGTGAAGACTCCGGCCTCAAGCGTCTTTTCGACCGCCTGCTCGACTGCGTGGGCCTCCGCTTCGAGTCCGAGCGAGTGGCGCAGGAGCATCGCCGCCGACAGGATCGTCCCAATTGGATTGGCGATCCCCTTCCCGGCGATGTCCGGGGCCGAGCCATGAATCGGTTCGTACAGCCCCAGCGATCCCTCCGCCAGCGATGCCGACGGCAGCAGCCCCATCGACCCGGATAGCACCGATGCCTCGTCGACAAGAATGTCACCGAACATATTGGTCGTCACCACCACGTCGAGCGATGCGGGCCACTGGATCAGCCGCATCGTTGCCGAATCGACCAGTTGATTCTCGAACTCGACGTCGGGGAACTCCCCGGCGACTTCCCCGGCGACCTGCCGCCACAGCCGGGACGATTCGAGGACGTTGGCCTTGTCGACCGAGGTGACCTTCTTCTTGCTGCGCCCCTGGGCCAGCCTGAACGCCAGCCGCACCACGCGCCGCACTTCCGAATCGGTGTAGACCATCGTGTCGAGCGCCCGCAGGCCGCCGCCCTCGATCTCCTCGCGCAGGCGCGGCTTCCCGAAATAGACGCCGCCGGTCAATTCGCGCACCACCAGGATGTCGACCCCCTCCAGCCGGTCGCGTTTCAGGGGGGAGGCGTCCATCAACTGCGGGTAGATCGTCACCGGGCGCAGGTTGGCAAACAGGCCCAGATCGTAGCGCAGCCTGAGCAGCCCCTGCTCCGGGCGCACCGACGCAGTGGGATCGTCCCACTTTGGACCGCCGACTGCGCCCAACAGGATCGCGTCGGCGGTCCGGCATGCCTCGACCGTCTCGTCGGAGAGGGCGGTGCCCAGCGCGTCGATGGCGCACCCACCGATCAGGTGCTCTTCGAAGGTGAACGAGTGCCCGTATCGCTCCGCGATGGCTTCCAGGACTTTGACACCCTCGGCGACGACTTCCGGGCCGATTCCATCGCCGGGGAGAAGGATGATTTTTGCTTCCATTTTATGCATTAGCCTTTATCGACTGGGGCGCGAGTTCTTCCGCGTACCTGAGTAAACCATACTCGAAGCTGTCGGCGAGCGCCTGCCATGACGCCTCGATGATATTGGTCGATGCGCCGACCGTGCTCCAGCGCTCGAATTCACTCTGCGTATCGATCAGCACGCGGGTCAGCGCGCCGGTGGCGCTTTCGCTGTCGAGGATACGCACCTTGTAGTCCACCAGGTGGAACTGGGCCATTTCGGGATATGTCTCGGTGAGCGCCTTGCGGAACGCATTGTCAAGGGCATTGACCGGGCCGTTCCCCTCTGCCGCCGTATGGTATACGTCCCCGTTGACCCGCACCTTGACCGTCGCCTCGGTGACCATTCCCCGGCCCTGCCGGTGTTCGACGTAAGTGGTGTAGTCGACCAGTTCAAACGGGGGGACATAGTTCTCGTCCACCCGTTTGAGCAGCAGCGCGACCGATGCCTCCGCTGCTTCGAATGAGAAGCCGCGTGATTCCAGGTCTTTGATGTCTTTGAGAACCCCGGCCACATCTTCCTGGTTCTCGACAGCAAGGCCAAAGTCTTCGGCCTTGCTCATCAGGTTGCCGCGCCCCGAAAGCTCGCTGACCACCACGCGCATTTCGTTGCCGACCAACTCTGGATCGACGTGCTGGTAGGAGTCGACGTTCCGGCGCAAAGCGGCGACATGGACGCCGCCCTTGTGGGCAAAGGCGCTCCGCCCGACATAGGCTTCACGTTCATTCGGCGAGACATTCGCTACCTCGGCGACAAAATGCGAAAAGTCGTACATCTGCCGTAGATTGCCTTCGGGCAGGCAGCGTTTTCCCATCTTCAATTCCAGGTCAGGGACGACGACGCACAGGTTGGCATTGCCGCAGCGTTCGCCGTAACCGTTGCTCGTGCCCTGGACGTGGACTGCACCCTCTTTGATCGCCGCAATGGAGTTGGCTACGCCGCAGCCGCCGTCATTATGGGCGTGGATTCCGAGCCGCGCATCGACTTTCTGGCCGACCGTGCGGGTGATCTTCTGAATCTCCCAGGGCATCGAGCCGCCGTTGGTATCGCACAGCACCAGCATGTCGGCCCCGCCCCGGACGGCTGCCGCGAGCGTCTCAAGCGCGTAAGCGGGATCGGCTTTGTAGCCGTCGAAGAAGTGTTCGGCATCATAGACTACCTGCCGACCCTGGCTGATCAGGTAGGCGACGCTGTCCTCGATCATGCGCAGATTTTCTTCGAGCGTGGTGCGCAGCACATCGGTGACGTGCAGGGTCCAGGTTTTGCCGAACACGGTGCAGACCGGCGCTTGCGATTGGATCAGCGCCTGGATGTTGCCATCGTCTTCCGGTGCGGTATCCTTACGGCGGGTAGAGCCGAAAGCGGCGATCAAGGCGTGCTCCCATTCTATGTCTCTGGCTTTTTCGAAGAATTCCACGTCCTTCGGGTTCGAACCCGGCCAGCCGCCTTCGATGTAGGTTACGCCGAGCTGGTCGAGGCGTCTGGCGATGCGGATTTTATCATCGCACGACAGCCATATCCCCTCACCCTGGGTGCCGTCGCGAAGAGTCGTATCGTATACTTCGACGACATTGTCGCCCTTAAGTTGTTTCGACATCATGCTCCCCCTCATAGGCTTTGATTTGTTCCTCAAACGACATCAGATACCCAAGCTGATCAACCCCCTGCAGCAGACATCGTTTTGCAAACGCATCGATCTCGAACGGCACCTGGCTGCCGTTTGGCAGTTCAGTTGCCTGCGTTTCGAGGTTGATTGTCAGCGTGGCAGCAGACGTTTCCTCCACCATGTCTAACAGATCGGCGTAGGTTGCTTTGTCGACGGTCACCGGCAGCAGGCCGTTCTTCAGGGCATTGTTGTAAAAAATGTCCGCGAACGAGGTCGATATGACTGCGCGGAATCCGTAGGCGACCAGCGCCCAGGGCGCATGCTCGCGTGATGATCCGCAGCCGAAGTTATCCCCGGCCAGCAGAATCTGCGCGCCCTGGTACTCGGGTTTATTGAGCGTAAAGTCGGGTTTGGGTGTGGCGCTCTCCGCCGCGTCGACGGTGGGGACGGTGCCCTCGTAGCGCCAGTCGCAGAACAGCACCTTTCCCAGGCCCTCTTTGTCGGTGACCTTCAAAAACCGCGCCGGGATGATCTGGTCGGTGTCGATATTGTCGACCGGCAGCGGGACGATTCGTGAGGTCAATTTAGTAAACTGTGCCATCTAATGTTTCTCCTCTTTTTCTCAGGCAAAACAAAACCGGGCGCAGACGAATCCGCAAACCCGGTCAGGGACAGCGAGCGTGTGGCTCACTGTCCCTAGTTAATAATGATTGTGTCTTGCATCAACGTTCGAACGTCGGTGATTTCACCGGTTACGGCAGCCGCCGCAGCGGTAAGCGGTGAAGCCAGGAATGTCCGGCCACCCTTGCCCTGCCGCCCCTCGAAGTTTCGATTGCTGGTGCTGACCGCGTACTGGCCCGGCTGAAGCTGGTCGCCGTTCATGGCGATGCACATCGAGCAGCCCGTTTCGCGCCAGTCGGCACCGGCTTCTTTGAACACCCGGTCGAGGCCCTCGGCTTCAGCCTGCCGCTTGACTTCCTGCGATCCGGGCACGACCATCACCCGCACGTTGTCGGCGACTTTTCGCCCGTCGATCAGGCGGGCCGCTTCGCGCAGGTCACCGATCCGCGAGTTGGTGCATGACCCGATGAACACCACGTCGACTTTCTTGCCCAGCAGCGAAACGCCCGGCTGCAAATCCATATAGGCCAGCGCCTTTTCGAGCGATGTCTTCTGGATCGGGTCGGCGATCTGATCGGGATCGGGCAGCGCCCCGGTGACCGGCATTCCCATTCCGGGGTTGGTGCCGTAGGTGATCATCGGTTCGAGCGCCGAGGCGTCGAGCGTCACCGTTTTGTCGTAGGCCGCGCCTTCGTCGGTAGGCAGGCTGCGCCACCTGACGATGGCCTGATCCCACGCGCCGCCGTTCGGCGCGAACTCGCGCCCGGCAAGGTACTCGAAGGTGATATCGTCCGGGGCGATCATCCCGGCCCGTGCGCCGCCTTCGATTGACATATTGCAGATCGTCATCCGCCCTTCCATCGAGAGGGAACGGATCGCTTCGCCGCAGTATTCGAAGACGTGGCCGGTGCCGCCGCCCGTACCGATCTGGGCGATCAGACCCAGGATGATGTCTTTGGCGGTTACACCTGCGCCCAGCATCCCGTCGATCTGCACCTTACAGGTCTTCGGTTTGTTCTGGAGCAGGCATTGAGTCGCCAGCACGTGCTCGACTTCGCTGGTGCCGATCCCGAAGGCCAGCGCGCCGAACGCACCGTGTGTCGCCGTGTGGCTGTCGCCGCAGACGATGATCTTGCCGGGCTGGGTCAGTCCCAGTTCCGGGCCGATCACGTGTACGATGCCGCGCTGTTCGGATGAAAGATCGTAAAGCGTGATCCCGAACTCCTCCGCGTTAACCCGGAGCTGCTCGATCTGGGCCGCTGCCAGCGGATCGGCAATCGGCACGCCGGGCGGCGTGGTCGGGGTCGAGTGATCCATCGTGGCGAAGGTCCTGTCCGGGCGGCGAACTTTCAGCCCGCGCGCCCGCAGCCCTGAAAACGCCTGCGGGGAGGTCACTTCATGCACCAGGTGCAGGTCGATGTAGAGGACTGCCGGGGCATCCGGCTCCTGAGCGACGATATGATCGTTCCACACCTTGTCAAAAAGGGTTTGTGGTTGTTGGTTGTCCTGGTTGGTTGTCGAATTCATCAGCAAGTCTTTTCCAATCCTCAGGCCGTTACCGGCTCTTCAGCCGGTTCCGCCTGGGCCTCGCTTGCGTAGCCATAGGCAACCAGCATCTTGTTCAGCGCCGC
>Ga0307420_1001088_pt1 | contig 12079 bp, 10 predicted proteins | sample SalMarWE160240MG_2_FD_202167 | JGI IMG/M metagenome (GOLD analysis project Ga0307420, IMG submission 202167) | Salt marsh sediment microbial communities from the Plum Island Ecosystem LTER, Massachusetts, United States - WE1602-40 | ecosystem: Environmental > Aquatic > Marine > Intertidal zone >... | reverse complement strand
TGGAATGGCTTTGAAGCGGACCATCGACCGCGATCAGACTCAGGTCATCAATGCCTATCCGATTGACTTCGGGGCGCCGCCACCAATCCAGCAAAGCCTGTCGTGCGAGGTCGAAGCGCGAATTTCCCAGGGTGTCTCGTATGCGAAGTCCGATGTTTGTGTTCAGGGCGAATACGATCCTGCTTCCAACCGTAGTTTCTCCGACCTCGATATCACTCGCTTCTGCATTCTCTTCGATGACCCGGAAGTTATCGGACGTTAAGCCGAGTAGCTGGTGCCCCCTGCCATCTGTCACTTGGGCGAAGAGTGAGACGCGTGGGAAGGACTCGATGTTGAGTTCAGAAATGCGCAGGCTGATATCCGTTTGCGCCAAAGCTGACGGGATAATACTCGCGGTGAGCATTGTTAGCAGCAGGACGATCCATACGCGCCTGGATGTGGGGGTGAGCATGTGGCCATTGTAGCACGGCGGTGATTTTTGGATATTTGGGGACTTTTCAATTGGTTTACAGTTGATCTGCAACCAGAGCTTTCGATTGTATGATGATCATAGATCGGACTGGTAAGGTTATGCGGATATGCCATCTCTCATACTGAATACCTTGCGATTTCTAAATCTTGGCAACCCTCGAGAAACCACTCAATGGAAGAAGCATCTGGTTGAGCGGTTGGTTCGAGTGATTCTCTGCGCTGGATTCCTTGCAGTTCTGGCAATTGAGGCTTCGCTGCTTATCCGGACCTTGAGAATCTTTAATTGAATGGAGTTGCCTACGTCGTTAATGTAGAGGCGCACTCATGTGTGCGCCCGATTTTCGATCAACCTTAGACTAGATTCTGCAGAGGGATTCCGGCAGCTTACTGCTACGAGTCTTTAGACCGAATCATGAACGGGCCGACACCTTGGTCGGCCCCTATAAGTTAATCCCCGATAAACCAGATCATTCCCACTCGATCGTTGCCGGCGGCTTGCTGCTGATGTCGTAAACCACCCTGTTGACACCGGGAACTTCGTTAACGATACGTGTGCTAATCTGGGCGAGAACGGGAGTCGGGATCCGGGCCCAGTCAGCGGTCATGAAGTCATCCGTTGTCACTGCGCGAACAGCGATGGTCTCACCATAGGTGCGTTGATCTCCCATGACGCCAACAGAGCGCACGGGCAACAACACAGCGAAAGCCTGTGCAATATGACCGGTTCCGGCAGGCGACTTTGTGGATCCTGTGACGGGGCCCACCATTAAATTCGTCGCATTCATTTCTTCAATGACGATGCGGTCGGCCTGGCGAATTCGGTTTAAACGATCCATGGTGACTTGCCCGAGGCAGCGCACGGCGAGACCTGGACCTGGGAAGGGTTGGCGATAGATGATGTTCTCAGGAAGTCCGATCTCCAACCCGACGGCGCGAACTTCATCTTTAAATAAATAACGAAGCGGTTCGACCAGATCAAGTGCGAGATCCTCGGGCAGCCCTCCCACGTTATGATGCGTTTTAATCCGTTCAGCCACGCGGCGATCAGGACCGCTGGATTCAACCACGTCGGGGTAGATTGTCCCCTGGACCAAGAAATCCGCATCACCGAATTCTTGAGCTTCCTCCTCGAAGATGCGAATGAACTTCTCGCCGATCTTCCGGCGTTTTTCTTCTGGGTCAGTCACGGAATCGAGTGCGTCGAGGAAAGTTTCGGTGGCATCGATGGATTTCAACTTGGCGCCGAGGGTTTCGACAAATGCCTCAGCCACTTGTTCAGGTTCACCGTAACGCAGCAGACCGTTATTAACGAATATACACTGTAGTTGGTCGCCAATCGCCCTTTGAACCAACGCGGCAGCGACATAGGAATCCACACCTCCACTGACACCGGCAATGGCTTTTTTATCCCCTATTTGCTGGCGGATACGGCGAATCGCTTCCTCGGCGATGGATGCTGGCACCCATTCGGGTTTTGCTTTGCAAATATCCACAACAAAGGTGCGCAAGATCTCGTGACCTTCGGGTGTATGTTGCACTTCGGGATGGAATTGAATACCGTAACGATGGCTGACGCTGTCGCCCATAGCAGCAATTGGTGAGTTCTCTGAACGGGCGAAGATGTCGAAGCCGGGCGGTGGGACTTCGATCCGATCTCCGTGAGACATCCAGACCCGCTTATGGTTTGTGTGGAGAAGTGGGTTCTCCCGTGTGATATCGAGCTCGGCCGGGCCATATTCTCTTTGGGCCGCAGCGGCGACCTTTCCGCCCAGCGTATGGGTCAGCGCCTGCATCCCATAGCAAATCCCGAGGATGGGGAGACCACTCGCGAGGATATATGACGGGATCTGCGGTGCATTGGGTTCATATACCGAGGATGGTCCACCCGAAAGGATGAAACCGAGAGGGTTGTGAGCGAGAACTTCCACTTGCGGTGTATTGTGCGGGTGGAGTTCACAATATACATGGGATTCGCGGACTCGTCTTGCGATCAGTTGGGCATACTGTGATCCGAAATCCAGAACCGCGATCGTGTCCATAATTGTATTAGTCTTCGAATACTATCTTGCCGTCACTCATATCAACAATAACTGCAAGGGCTTCAATCGGGATGTTCAGGTGCGAGAGGACATCGCGCCCGCCCTCAAAGCGCTTCTCTATCAGCGCCCCGACTCCTACGATTTCAGCACCAGCTGTCTGTGCAAGCCGCACCAGGCCCATAATCGTCTGTCCTGAGGCGAGGAAGTCGTCGATGATCAGGACTTGCTCCCCGCCGCTGAGATATTCCGGCGAGACGATCAATTCAACCGTCCGTCCCTTGGTATGCGATGGTGTGAGGGTTAGGAACACCTGGTCTGGCATAGTGATCGGTTTGCTCTTGCGCGCGTATACGACCGGTAAATCCAGATGATGTGCGGTGGTCAGGGCAGGGGCAATACCGGATATCTCTGCGGTGAGGACTTTGGTTGCCCCTACATGCTTGAATCGTTTTGCCAGCTCCTGCCCGCACATCTCCATGAGCGCCGGGTCCACCTGATGGTTGACGAAACCGTCGACCTTCAGAATGCCCCCACCGAGATTCTGCCCATCTGAGATGATGCGCTGTTTTAATTTTTCCATCTGGGCTCACCCCGCAATTATTGATTTCAGGCATTGTACAACCAGGCGACGGGGACGCAAATGCGTTGATCGATAGAACAGTATCCAGCAAGGGAAAGCGGGTGATCCTGCGCTTGACATAGAACGTATGTTCCGTTAGAATAAGAACAAGTGTGCGATATTTTCGATGGGGGTTGATTGATTTCCTGGTGCGGCAAACAGCCTCACAGAGGAGGAAAAATGGCGAAGGGAAAATTGACGGACCGTCAGCGGCGGATACTGGATTTTATCCAGAGTTTCTCCACGGATAATGGTTACCCCCCATCCATTCGACAAATTGGGAAGTCTGTGGGGATCTCTTCGACATCTGTTGTCAATTACAATCTCAATCGATTGGTGGAAGAGGGATACCTGGATCGCGATCAGAACGTGTCCCGGGGGATCCGCCTCACTGATAAACTGTTAAAAGCGACGGGCAAACTGGGCGATGTGATCCGCATCCCGATGGTGGGTCGTATCTTCGCCAGCGAACCTGTGCATCTTCCCAGTACGGATTCGCCCATGTTTGGTGCTGACGAGGCGATCGAAATCACGCGCGACATGCTCAGTACCACAGATGAAGTGTTCGCCCTTGAAGTCAAGGGTGACTCAATGATCGATGCCATGGTCAGTGATGGTGATATTGTTGTGATGAAGCGCGATTACCATTGGCGCAATGGCGATATGGTGGCGGTGTGGCTGCGGGATCTCGAAGAGACGACGCTAAAATACATTTATCATGAAGGTAATAAGATCCGGCTACAGCCTGCGAATCCCACGATGGACTCAATCATCATCCAGGATCCTAAACACCTCGAGGTTCAAGGTAAAGTGATGCTCGTCTTACGCCAGCTCGAGTGATCGTTGAAATTTGCGGTTTGAATTAGCTGCTTGAATTGCAGCCAGGTTGTGAAAAGTTTCCCCAAGACAGATCTATTGGGGGAACTTTTTCTATGGTGGGTTCGCTCTGGCAACAACGACCATCGTCTCGGAGTTTTCTTCGAAGTGGGAACGGGCATAGTCACCGTAGACTTCGACGACCATGCAGTTCGCGCGATCCAGGAACTCTCGGACTTTTTCTTTTGACCGTAAGAAATAATTCTGGCGATATGGGTAGCGTTGGGTGGATCCATCCGGCAATAGCTCGTCATAATGCCAGAGTATCTCCACCTGATCTTGAGCTGGTCCTCCTATCCGTTGCGCGTAAACCTGGCATGGGTTTCCGCTTTCAGGTTCAATAAAGCTGATCAGAGGTTCGTCGGGATCGACACCTTCGAAGGGATCGACGGACGGATTCGGAATCTCGAAAGCGAATAATCCAGCGGGTGATAGTTGTCTGACGATGTTGTGAAACACAGTAATCAGTCCGTGGTCGTCGAATATACACAGGGTATTCATGGGTGCGATCGCCGCGTTATATCTCATATTGAATCCGAATGTCTGTATATCGGCTTGCACAAAGCAGGTGTTCTTGAGGAAAAAGGGGGCGATGTTCTTCTGTGCACGTGCGAGCATGTGGTGATCGTGATCGATACCAATCACGCGGTGTCCCGCCTGGATGAGTGCTCGAACGACTCGTCCTGTTCCACAGCCAAGTTCAATAATGGGGTCGCCGTGCTCAAGCGCAAGATAAAGCCATAAGCTGAGATCTTCCCCGAAGGCGCGGTACTGGGCATCGAAATAGCGGGCAAAGGTTGCGTCACCCATAAAAAAGAAGCGCCCTCCTTTCTCTCCTTGACCCTGACGGATGTGAGACTTATACTCTTGCCGAGCCGGGGTGTAGCGCAGTTGGAAGCGCGCCGCGTTTGGGACGCGGAGGTCGGCGGTTCAAGTCCGCCCACCCCGACTGTTAGTTATCCCGCCTGTATTTTACAACCCCTTAGCGACTGGAGGGTACGATGCGAGGGATTCGCGTCACGAAGGAATCGCGCAAGATCGATGTTGTCCTCATTGCAGCAAGGTACACATCTGAGGGAGATCGGGTCCGGGTTGCGAAAGGTTATATTCGTCGGGGACCAATCTGGGGTGACCTGAAACTGCTATCCCGCAAGGAGCTTGTCGAGCGATTGAAATGCGGCGAGCGAATTGTGGCCGGAGAACATGCAGAGGTGCCTGGGAGCTTCCACACTGTCGCAAAACTAAGACTAGCTGAAGGAAGTGGGGGCGATATACTTGTCGCAAATGGCAAGGATGGTGTGGGCGACGAGCTTGGAGTACCTTTATATTAAGCGGATTCACATCTCAGATTGATGCATCGTCGGGCGAAGACAGGAGCCGAACCTGGTTGGCTTGACCGGCGCAGAGGTGAACGGTAGAATCACATTACGCGCGGGCGTCGCCAAGTGGTAAGGCATCAGCCTTCCAAGCTGACATTCACGGGTTCGAATCCCGTCGCCCGCTCCTAACCGCCTCCGGGCGGTTGTTTATTTAGTGTCAGATCTGCTCGATGTAACGGACTCTGCAGAGTTCTTTGGTATTGATGACCAGCGCTATTCTTTTGTGGAATGGAAAACCAGGTGGTCATCACAAAATTTGATTTAAGTGCGGAAGTTTAACCCACAATGCAGACCGACTGGAAAAAACGTGCCATAGGTCAACCCCTCTGTTTGTGAAGGTATTAAGAATGCGCTATCCTATTTTGAAGGATGGACACACCATGAAGAAAGTACTGAGTGTAAGCCTGGGCTCTACCACCCGAGATCACTCTGTGGAAGCTGAGTTCATGGGGGAACATTTTAAGCTCAGCCGCCAGGGCACGGACGGCGATTACGATCTATGCGTTCAGATGTACCGCGACAACGACGGCAAAGTGGACGCCTTTGGCGTGGGCGGGACGGAATTCTATCTGTGGGTGAACGGTCGGCGCTACTATTTCCGCGAAGCCAAGCGCATCCGCAAAGCAATCAAGATCTCCAAAGTGGGGGATGGCAACGGTATCAAGCATCTCCTGGCGCCGATGGCGATACAAGCGCTCAAGGAGCACGGATATGAACTGCGCGGCAAGAAAGCCCTTAAGACGACTGCCGTCGACCGCTACGGTCTGGCGAAGGCGCTTGTCGATGCAGGCTGTGATGTTACCTTTGGTGACTTCATGTTTGCACTCGACCTGCCGATCCCCATCCGCAGCATCCGCACCGTGCACATCGTGGCGGCTCTGCTTCTGCCAATCATGACGCAGCTTCCCTTCCGCTGGCTCTACCCCGTGGGCGCGGAACAGGAGAAGGAACCCTCCACGAAGTACAGCCGTTTCTACGAGGAGGCGGAAGTCATCGCCGGTGACTTCCTGCAAATCTGGTCCAACTTGCCCGACGACCTGAGCGGTAAGATTATCATCACAAACACCACCACGGCGAAGAATGTCGAAGCCCTGCAAAAGCGTAATCTGCACGTCCTCGTGACGAACACCCCACGCCTGGAGGGGCGCTCTTTTGGAACGAACGTCATCGAGGCTATGTGCCGCTGTCTGATCGACAAACCCGATGACCAGATCACAGAGGCGGACTTCAAAGACATCATCGCCCGCGTGCCCCTCAAGCCGCAGGTGCACATCCTGAATTAGGTGCCAGCGGCACTTGAATTCAAATCCGACAGGGACAAGTCCGCCTATTCAACCCTCAATAAAAACCGCAATCGGTTTAAAATGGAATAGACCAGCCATCCGACCCCTTCCCGATCAGCCCGTTTCCAATCGTCTGTACCCTCAACCCAGTGAACGACCTTCGGTGTTTGACTGTCTCTCGACCAGTTTATAAATCCAGAATATAGAGCCTTCTCTGTTCTGTCGTAGTCAGAAGGCTATCCGGTAATATGTTTGAATATCCAGCAGCGAAAAATTTAAAATGAGGAAAGACTTCCGACTTCGGCGGGTGTCTGCTAAAATCATAAATGAGGGCCCGTAGCTCAGTGGTAAGAGCGGCCGGCTCATAACCGGTTGGTCGTAGGTTCGATTCCTACCGGGCCCATGTTTGATCCCCTCTAATGCACGACTTAACTCAGGTAATTCAATCCATAAAAGGTTTGGCAATTAGTGTCTCTTCCGATCCGTATGCCATCGTGCATCGGATTAGCTGTGGGTGCTTCGTACTCACACGTTTAAATATATTGCATCAAGACGACAATCAATGCTATGATAATTGCGCTCTCCATAAGGCATTCAGGAAGATTGCAGTTCCGACAAGGGGCTTTCATATGATTAACATTGCGACAGCTTGTGGTGTGGGAATGGGAAGCAGCCTCGTACTACGTATGTATACGGAAGATGTACTAAAAGAACTTGGTGTTGAAGCGAATGTCGAAGCCATGGATGTGCCTCAAGCTAAGGCGGCAAAAGTAGATTTAGTGCTTACCTCACCTGCCTTGGTCGAAGTGGTCTCCGGCGGAAGGGGGGTTGTGAAAGGGATATCCAATTACATCGACAAGTCCTTGATCAGAGCCGCGCTGATCGAATATTTTGAGGAGAACGACATACCCTATAACAAGTAGGATCACGGATTGTTGGGTTCAGTCACGGCGCAGAGAGGAGGTGATGAATAGCCGCCATTGCAGGACTGAGTTATGCAGCAGTGTCTACTTCCCAGCCTTAACTTGCATCACGAGAGCATTTCAGCAAGCTAACGTCTCGTGTCCTGGAGGATCAAGGAATACTACCAGGGCGGGATACTTAGAGGAGGAAACGCGTTAATGGAAATTCTAAGTAGTATCACACAATGGATTGCGGACAACCTATTCAGTCAGCCGGCATTCCTAATTGGGTTGATCGCGCTTATTGGTTTGATTGCTCAACGGGCTTCGTTTAGTAAAACCGTACTTGGCACATTGAAGTCGGCGGTAGGATTTTTAATTCTTGTGGAGGGGTCTAATATTGTCGTGGGCGCTCTTTTAGGGCTCGTCCCTATGCTCGAAGGAGCCTTCGGGTTTCAAGCGGCTGCACTTGGCGGTGCGAGGCTAGATGAGTTCATCGCTACGTACGGGGGGTACGCTAGCCTAATCATGACCTTTGGTTTCTTGATCAATGTTTTGCTCGCCAGGATAACACCACTTAAGTACATCTACTTGACTGGGCATTTAATGTGGTGGATCTCCCTTGTCCTCCTCGCGACGATGGTAGAGATCACTCCAGATGCCTCAGCCACAGGATACGTCCTGGTTGGGTCGATTATCGCGGGAGTCTACTGGACTGTACAACCCGCCTTCATGCAACCGCTAATGAGGAAGCTGACTGGGCACAACGAGCTCGCTTACGGACACACCTCCTCATCGAACGCATGGTTGGCCGCAAAGCTCGGACGATTTGTTGGTAGCCCCGAGCAAAGCACGGAAGAGGTGAAACTACCGGACTGGATGGCCTTCTTCCGCGATATCACTGCAGGGACGGCCATGGTCATCTCTGTCATGTTGGTGATCGCGACCCTCATCGGTGGTGTCAGGGGCGCTGAAGGTCAAGGGTTGAATGGGATCGTTCCGGCAATCATGTTGGGTCTGAGATTCGCCATGGGCATCACTGTGCTGCTCGTCGGTGTTCGCATGCTGATTGCTGAGATCGTACCTGCATTCCGCGGCATTGCCATGAAGATCGTTCCGGACGCTAAACCAGCTCTGGATTGCCCCATCGTCTTCGACTTCGCGCCCACTGCGGTCATCATCGGCTTTCTCTCGGCCACGGTTGTCTTCTTCATCTTTATGGTGATTTTCGGAGTAACCGGGCTTGCGGTGATTGTGCCGCCATTCATCATGTTGTTCTTCCCCGGCGGTGCCGGTGGAGTGTTTGGTAATATGGTCGGCGGCTTCAAAGGTGCGATCCTGGGAGGCGCGATCCTGGGTTTAGTACTGGCAGTTGGGCAGGCGGTCGTTACGCCTATGCTCGGCAGTACTGCACCCGAGCTAGCACAGCTAGCAGACCCAGACTGGTATATCATTTTCTTGATCTTTAGGGCTGTTCTAGCGCCTATCATGCCGCTGTTCGGTGGCTAAGCGTTTTAACCACCGAGCTTCAACTTGGTGTACCATCTTCGAGTAAGCGTATCTCTGATGTTCTAGCCACACTGGCCCAACTTGAGGATGGCAGTCTTCTTTCAAAGAAAATGTGAAGGCTGCCATTCTTCCGTATTTATGGAGAGGAGGGAATATGCTCACTGCAGCTAGCGAGTTTTATCGAATAGTGATTGAGACGATTGAAGAAGTTAGCCGAACGCAAAGCAGCAACATCGAGAAAGCCTATCTATGGATTGCTGAATCGATAAAAGCAGGCGGCGTGCTTCATGTCTTTGGTTCGGGACACAGTCATGTTGTTGGGGAGGATCTCTTCTACCGCGCCGGTGGGTTGTCACCCGTTAACGCTATTCTGGATTACAACCTCACACAAATTGGCGGTGGCCGACCGACGCGCAGCACGAGTTTAGAAAGACTTGAGGGTTATATTAAGATCATCTTCAATAATTACGATCTAAGACCAGGAGAAGTACTGATCATTGTTTCGCAATCGGGTATCAATCCCGCTGTTGTTGAGGCAGCAATGGAAGGGAAAGCCCTGGACATGAAGGTGATCGCAGTCACGTCTCTCGAGCAGTCCTCCAATGCCGCGTCACGTCACTCCAGCGGGAAAAAACTATTCGAACTCGCTGATCTCGTCATTGACAATCGAATCCCACCAGGAGATGCAGTCATTGAGATAGGAGAAGGTCTTCCCAAGGTTGCCCCCATTTCGACCATCATTCACTGCCTGATCATGCAGGCGATTGTCGCAGAAGTCGCGGCCCACCTCTTCAATCAGGGTGTCAAACCTCCCATCTGGATGAGCGCCAATGTGCCGGGAGGTGACGCATGGGCTGAGGAAATGATGAAACAGTTCGGGGGGGCTCGGTTACGGACTCAATAACTTCCTTAGACAGCCTTCAGGGAAAGGATGATCGAAGAAGATACCGCCACGCAGGTAAACGTGAACGGATAGAGACAAGCTTGATATGGTGCAGATCATATACTGCTCGAATGCGGTGCTACGGAAGCGTGCACCATCGTAATTGTCGTGTGACGGTGAAAGACTAAGCTAGTAAAGTGCATTTGCAGCTCGGAAGACCTGCTCTCAAGACTGACGCGAAGAGCGCGTTAAGTTACGAAATCAGAGGCGCGTTTTTGAAGCCACATGTGGCAACTGTGAACCCGGATTGCTCATTGCCTGCTTGCCAGGTTATGGGTTGATGATATTTTATACGGATTTTTTCCGGTCTGACTCTTGAGGATTTGGAGTTAATCCTTATCCACCCATCTAGTTTGGGAATGAAAGAGCTATTAGATTTCCTATTATCTTCATCACCGATTTTTCATTTTGAGTTCCCTATGGGGATTCTCGTGGTAGGAAGAAAGGAACCCTTATTCAGAGAGTATCTTGAAGGTTTTAACTTATTCGTAAAAAGCGGTGGATAGGAAGTCCATTTGTTGAGGATACGAACACCTTGTTTTAGTAGACTTTTTTTGTACTTAAGGTTGGTGTTGAGTTTCCACTTGGTCTGCAAATACGCGTATCCTCCTTACTTTTTCTTCAAGAACTATGCCATGAGGGTTCTCGGGTTCTCGAACGCCAGAACCCACATGGATATTCATCAAGCCCGTATTGATGATCAGCTTTGCGATATTCCGGGCACTTACCCCTCCGGCCAAGAAGAGAGCGATACGGTCTTGGGCATACTCGTTGTAGGATCGAATCTCCTCCATATGCTGCTCGGCTTTCCCCGATAGACCACCGCCACCCGTTGTACGAAGGCTTTTTACACCCAGATCCACTAAGGTATCGATGGTCTTCATTGGAGTAGAAGTGAGTTCCCAGACCAGGTGGCAATGCAGTGATCCACCATCAGCGGCTTCTTGAAATGCCTTGAAGGCATCGACATCGATCTCCCCTGAATCGTTGAGACAACCCAACAAGAAGTGCTCAGCCCCTAACTTTCGGGCAATGCGTATGTCAGAGCACATGATCGCGATATCGCCATCTGTCAAAATCCAATAGCGAGCATGCGGACGGACCATGACCATCAATGGAATTTGAACTGAGGCGCAAACCTTCTCGATCATGCCCGCGGATTGAGTTATGCCCCCTTTTGGAAAATCCGCTTTCAGGTCTAATTGTGTTGCCCCTCCTGCTTCAGCAGCGAAAGCGTCTTGAAGTGTTTCAACAATAATCTCGAGCCTTATCATATGCTTCGTTCTCCTCAGTCGTTTTGCTACGAAGTGTAGCAGAGCTTGCATGTATTTTCATATGAGATAAAACCTAATCTTCTATCTTTTCAAGGGGTCGCATCCATTAAGCACTTTTAAGCGCTTATAATCAACCTGTGATATGGAATGGACTGGACGGGCTCGCGGGTTTATTAGACGGTTCAGCGACTCGCGGTAGCTTAGTGGAGCGTTTCGTGGAAGGGTAAGCCCTGGATACCGAGCGAGCCGAAATATGATTTCGGAATACAAAGACCTAGATCATGTGTCGAGGGGTCCAAATTACTTTAAGATCTCAATAGCTTGGATTCTTAGCCTCAATTATTAGGGGTGATTTACGATGACGTGGAACTGGTCTATAACGGAATCTGTTTCCGGTTGGTCGTAGGATCGATTCCTGCTGGGCCCATAAAGAGTCCTGCAGAAGGGACTCTTTCTTAAAAGACTTACATCATGAGACGCGGTGAGAAGCAGAGCAAAGCCAGGCCAGGGATTCGCAGCAAGTCGAATCCCTGGCGTCGTAAAAAACGTTTCATTAAAGCAGGGCTGACGTCAAGACTTGCATAGCCGTGCTTCATCGGCGACGGTCATTCCTCAGGGCATATGCAGTATGGTGCCGCTCCTACAACCCATTCCCCTCCCGCAGCGATGCACTGTTCCTCGTTCAGATCACTCTGGCAGGCGCTGGGTTTGTCCGGGGGGGCAATCAAATCAACATTGCACGTGCCCCAGGGGTTTTCAGGTCCGGTCAACAATCCTAGCCAGA
>Ga0307420_1001076_pt1 | contig 12156 bp, 13 predicted proteins | sample SalMarWE160240MG_2_FD_202167 | JGI IMG/M metagenome (GOLD analysis project Ga0307420, IMG submission 202167) | Salt marsh sediment microbial communities from the Plum Island Ecosystem LTER, Massachusetts, United States - WE1602-40 | ecosystem: Environmental > Aquatic > Marine > Intertidal zone >... | reverse complement strand
GCCGTCCGCCAGGCATCCAACGAGCGAAAGGAAGAATGGGTAGAGGCTCTCTTGGAGCTGGTAGAGCCGCTGCTCGCTGACCGTGAGCAGTACGTGCGCAAGAACCTGGGGCCATACGCTATCGGTGATGGGCTCTTGCGACGCCATCCACAGCCGACCTTGGCTCGGTTTCGTCGCTGGGCCAACGACCCAAGGGAAGAGGTGCGCTGGAATGTGGCTATGGCTTTTCGCAGCTTTGGCGGAGCTCGACATCTGCAGGAGGCGCTCGAGATCCTCGGTCAGTTGGCGGCCGATGAGCGGCGTTTTGTCTGGCGGGCTGCAGCCTCCGCTCTCCACTACCTGGGAAAGCGTCATATGAAGGTCGTGCGACCGATTGTCGAGGATTGGCTTGAGGATGAGCAGCGCGCGCGGGCTGCCGAAGTTGCCCTGCGCTACATGCCAGAGTAGCCGGGCTCTCCACTCGCCGGAGCAGGAGGCGCGGGCAACGCGGATGCTCAGATGAGCGAGCACGGGTTTCCGATGTGCTAAGGGGGTCGAATGAGCGAGTGGAAGGGCTTGCTTAGGGCCGATCCGACCGGGTGGCTGCTGGAGCCGGAGAATCCCTCGGTGCGCTATTGGACGCTGGTGGACATCCTCGACCGGCCAGCCGGTGACGCCGAGGTGCAGGGGACGAGGGTGGCGGTTGCCCGACAACCGTTGGTACAAGAGTTGCTTGCGAAACAGCACCCCGGCGGCCACTGGGGCGACGACGAGACCAAGCCCATGACCGCCGCCGGCACGCTGGGTGTGCTGGGTCTCTTGTACATGCTCGGTGTCGAGCCGGACGAGCGCACCGCCGCTGGGTGCGATTCCTTCTTCCGCTTCTGCCAAAACGAATGCGGCGGTTTTTCGATGGTCAAGACGCGCCGAAGTGGGATTTTCCCCTGTACCACCGGTGTGCACCTACCGATGCTGCTCTACTTTGGCCTGGGGGATGACCCCCGCGTGCGGCAGGCGTTCGAGTTCGTGATTGAGGACACGGTCCGCGACGACGCGCTCGACTGTGGACGCTATCAACACCGGGACTGCCTGTGGGGCGCAATCGCCGCGCTCGACGGCCTGGCGGTGCTGCCGGAGGATATGCACTCGTCAGAATCAAGGGCGGTCGTGCGGCGCCTGGCCGACGCGCTGCTGGATGCTGAGTACGACTTTGAGGGCGAGCACAAGCGCTGGCTCACCTTTGGTGTGCCGCGGGTGTGGGACTTGCTCAGCGCGCTGCGTGCCTTGGCCGCTCACGGCTACGGCCAAGACCCACGCTTTACTCCGTTGCTCGATCTCGTCTTGGCCCGCCAGGACGAGCAGGGCCGCTGGCTCTGTGGCTCCGTTTCTCGCACGTGGCCGCTGGAAAAACGCAACCGGCCCAGCAAGTGGGTAACCCTAGACGTGCTGCGGTTGTTAAGCCGAATCAACGAATGAAAATCTCCCAGGTTGACGGCTACTTGGCTTACAAGCAGCACCTCCTGCCCGGCTCTCACGGCGACGACGTGGTGCAGGTCACGCGCGACGTCGTGGCCCTGCACGCCACCGCCGCGACCGGGCCGTACTTTTCGCTGTGGACGCGCGTGTGCGGTTTCCAGCGCGAGATGCTGGAGGAGGCGCTTTACGAACGACACTTGCTGGTCAAGTTGCTCTGCATGCGGGTGACGCTGCACGTGCTACCCAGCGACGAGGCGCCCTTTTTCCACCAGGCTTTTCCCTTTGATTTTCTGGAGCGTCCCACGCCGCCTCAGTTTCGGGGTGCTGGGCTCCCGGTTGGGGCGGGAGTGTGCGGCAAGGACGAGGCGGAGGCGCTGCTGGAGGATCTGCACCAGCGGGTGCTGGCTGTGGTGGCCGGGAAAGGCCCATCTACCGTGCGCCAGATGGGGAACAAGGTGCCCGAACTGCGGGCCAAGATCCGGCACGACGTGGGCAAGGCCTACGAGGGCGAGTTCAGTATCGGTTCGCGGCTAGTGGGCGGGATGTGTGCGCGCGGGCTGCTCGTCCGCGCCCGTCCACAGGGCACCTGGCGCAGCAATCTCTACGAGTATGCTTTACCCTCCGACTGGCTGCCGGGCGTTGACCTGGAATCGGTCACCCAAGGCGAGGCGCGCGCGTGGCTGGTGCGTCGTTACCTGGCCGCCTTTGGCCCGGCGATGCCGGACGACGTGCAGTGGTGGACTGGGCTGACCAAGGGGGAGGCTCAGGAGGCGCTGGATGCCATCGCGTCGGAGGTAGCCGAGTTAGCTATCGAGGGTCTGGATAGTGAGCTCCTGATGCTGGCCGACGATGCCGAGCGGCTGCGTAATTTTGCAGCGCCGGACGCACCCTATGTCTTTTTTGCTCCCAAGTCTCGATCCCTACATCATGGGATACAGCGAACGCCGTCGTTTCCTGGCTCCGGAGCACCGCAAGAAGGTATTCGATCGAGCGGGGAACGCCGTACCCACCGTCTGGGTAGACGGCAGGGTGGTGGGCGTGTGGGGACAGCGCAAGGATGGGCGGGTGTTCTACGAGTTGTTTGAGCCAGAATGTAGGTCGGATTGGCAATCCGACTTACTCTTGCCCCTACTTTTTGAGAAGTTGTCATGAGTGCTTACACACCACCAAGCACGAAAATGTAGCCGCGCTTTCCATAGCGCGGAATGGAATCCGTGGCTACAAGTCTATTTTCGAAGCAGATACGAAAACTATTTCCCCTGCATCTTGTTCGTCTCTTTGGGTTTGCTTGGGGTTTGGCTGACCTATCGGCGACATAGGGATATTCTGAAATCTAGGGAATCTGTAGCTTTGCAGTTGGCGGATGTTGATAAAGTTGTCTGTAGAGATGTCTCTGTCAGAAGCACCTATATCGGGGTTCTGCGGGCGAACGTTAGTTGGACGCAGGCTGACGTCACGTTTTTGGAAAACTCGATGATCTGCTTTTTCCACCATCGTGTTTGGGGGATATATTACCGGACGTTGCAGTTGTATCGTGATACACTGGGCGAGTCCCAGGTGCTCCCTGGCCGATTTGTTTTTCCCATTGAATCGATCGAGATCAAGGGGCAAGATCTGATCGTCAGATTCACCTTTAGATTTGGGCTTTCTGGTCGGAGCACCCTGATCCTGAAAGGCGTTGCGGTGATGGCGGCGGTAAAACAAATTTGGCGCCTCGAATGATATGTTGTAAGGCGGGGGCTGTTTTGCTGCCTGCTAGAGGGTGAGATAGGGAGGTGTTGTGATGCCTACGACTTTTGCGACCGGAATCGCGTTGGGCTTTTTTCTCGTTGTGGCAGCTTGGCTTTTTGTGATGGTGAGTGTTGTTTGGCTCGTCGTTCGACTCGTGCAACTGAGCGTGCGCTATAATAACCCCGCCGTTGAGGATGTAGAGCTTGAGCTTTTCAAGAGAAAGCTGCTGCGGCCTCTTGTGGCCTTGGCTATTGCAAGTGTGCTGGTAGTTATCTCTACATCCGGGACTGGTTTCTTGGCAGCGACATTCTGGGCATCGACTAATCGCTGAGATCGGCCAGTGTTCTGCGTCGAAGCTTAACCTCTGATTCGCGTTTTCCCCATAATTTCAGTACAATTACGTCACCTTTTGTCGTAAACCTGGTGTAGAATGTGGTCATAGGCTGCCCGAAAGGCGGCCAGGAGAACGTATGTCGAACCCAGCAACTCGGCTCATCACACTGATCATGCTGCTCCAGCGCAGGCCCAACCAGAAGGCGGTTGAGCTGGCGGAGCAACTGGGCGTCTCGGTGCGCACGCTCCAGCGCTACATCCGCCTGCTGGACGAGATGGGCATTCCGATCTATGCTGAGCGCGGCCCGCACGGGGGATATTCCCTCGTCCGTGGTTACAAGATGCCGCCGCTGGTGCTGACGCCACAGGAGGCGGTCGCCGTCTATTTGGGGACGAGCCTGGTGGAAGAGATGTGGGGCCAGTTGTACACCGAGGCCGCACGGGGCGCGCTGGCCAAGTTGGATAACGTCCTCCCCGATGAGCAGCGGCACGAGGTGGCCTGGGCGCGGCGGACGCTGCTGGCCACCGGGTTGCACCGTGTCGACCACGCGCCGCTGGTGCCGCTTCTGGAAAAGCTGCGGCGCGCGGCACGCGAGCGGCGGCGGGTGCACGTGATCTATCGCGGGCGGCGGCAGCCGGAGCCGATCGAGCGGGAGATCGACCCCTACGCACTGGTGCATCGCTGGGGTTGGTGGTACGTCGTCGGCTACTGCCACCTGCGCCAGGCCCACCGCTCCTTCCGCGTCGACCGCGTCGTCGAACTGACGCTGCTCGACGAGACGTTCAGCGTGCCGGACGACTTTGACGTCCAGGCGTACTTGGCGGCAGAGCCACACGTCCAACTGACGATGCGCGTCCGCCTGCGCTTTGCGCCGCAGGGGGCGCTGGCGGCGCTGGACGACCGCGCGATGTGGGATTCGGTGGAGGAGCAAGATGATGGCTCGGTGGTCGCCACCTTTGGCGCGCCGAACCTGGAGGCGGCGGCGCGCACGGTGTTGAGCTATGCGCCGCATGCCGTCGTGCTGGAGCCGGACGAGTTGCGGTACAAGGTGCGCGAACGGGCTCTGACCACTGCGGCACAGTACGAGCCGGGCGGATAACTTGAGTGCAAAGGAGATCGAATGAATGTCAAAAGGTTCATCATATCAGGTATCGTGGTGTCGATTCTGTTCTTGGTGCTGGATGCGGTACTCGGAGTGACGGGTGGCGTAATCGGCGAGTTGGTATTTGGTCTACCCGCCGGGCAGCCGGACGAATCCAAGATGATGATCAGCCCTCTCTTTGAGCTGATCAACGGCTTTATACTGGTCGCGGTGTATGCCGTCATCCATAACGGCCTGCCGGGAACGGGCTGGAGGAAAGGCATCAGCTACGGGCTGATCGTGTGGGGGCTGCGGGTGGTGATGTGGGCCTTTTCCACCTACATGATGACGGACATGTCCCCCATCTTGATTGCCATCAGTGTGGTCACCGGCCTGGTCGAGGTTTTGATTCTGTGCGTCGTGACAGCCGCGATCTACAAAGCGAGCTAGGTGTCTGAAGAGGAGTATGAACGATGAGTGACGATTTTAGGATTGTGACCGTCGACGCCGAGAACGTCGACGAGGAGAGGTTCTTTTGCTACAAGAGCAAACCCAAGACGGAGGGGTACCGCCGCAAGCTGGCCTGGCTGCGGGAGCGGTTTGCGGAGGGGATGAAGCTCAAGATCGTCTACGAGGGCCAGCGCTCGGTGGGCTTTATCGAGTACATCCCCGGCGAGTACGCCTGGCGGGCCGTCGAGGCGGATGGGTACATGGTCGTCCACTGCCTGTGGGTCGTGGGCAAGAGCAAGAAGAAGGGATACGGCTCCCGCCTGTTGGAGGAGTGCGTCAAAGACGCCCGCGAGTCGGGCTTGTACGGCGTGGCCATGGTGACCAGCAGTGGCCACTGGCTGGCGGGCAAGAAGCTGCTGCTCAAGAACGGCTTCGAACCGGTGGATCAGGCCCCGCCTACGTTCGACCTGTTGCTGAAGCGGTTTGGCGATGCGCCCCTGCCCGCTTTTCCCACCGATTGGGAGGAACGGCTCGCTCACTACGGCTCCGGCTTGACGGTCGTGCGCTCCGACCAGTGTCCTTATGTCGAAAGCGGCACGCAGATAATCCGGGACGCCAGCGCCGAGTTCGGCCTGCAGATGCAAGAGGTCGAGCTTGAGAGCTGCCAGGAGGTGCGGAAATCGGCGCCTTCGGCGTACGGCGTGTTCAACGTGGTGTACGATGGGGAACTACTCACCTATCACTGGCTCGGCGAAAAGGAGTTGCGCCGTTCTTTGACGAGCGGTCGGGAAAGGATGACGCGAAATGACGAGTGAGTTGATCCAATGGCTGCTCGAATCGGGCGAACCATGGACGTGCTACCGCACGCTGGTCGACCTGCTCGACCAGTCTGAGGGCAGTGCGGAAGTGCAGGCGGCCCGCGCCGAGATGGTGGCCCACCCGCAAGTGCAGGCGCTCATCGCGCATGCCGCCACATGGCCTGGCTACGCCCTCAAGCGGCACAACGATGCCCAGCACCCGATCTATGCCTTCAGCACGCTGGCCGATTTTGGCGTGCGGGCCGGTGATCCAGGCATGAAAACCGCCATCGAAGCGGTGCTGGCACACCAATCGGAGGAGGGGGCCTTTGAGACGCAGATTCGCCTGTACGAGCGATTTGGCGGTATGGCTGGAGAGAGGTGGACTTGGATGGGGTGCGACGCGCCGACGCTCGCTTACGTGATGCTAGTGTTCGGGCTGGGGAATGACGCGCGTGTGCAGAAAGCAGTGGCGCACCTGGCGGGCCTGGTCGAAGACAACGGCTGGCGCTGCAGAGGCGCGCCGGAGCTGGGCAAGTTCAAGGGACCGGGCCGCCGAGAGGACCCCTGCCCCATCGCCAATGTCTACTCGCTGAAGGCGCTCTCCTTGGTGCCCGACCTGGTCGATAGCCCTGCCACGCGTGCCGGCACCGAGGCGCTGCTTTGGCACTGGGGACCGGAGTGCGAGCGCAGAGTATACTTGTTCGGTGTCGGCACCGACTTCCGCAAGCTCAAGTATCCCTTCGTGTGGTACGACATTCTGCACGTGACCGACGTGCTCAGCCGCTTTCCCTTTGTCTACTCCGACGTGCGCTTCCGCGAGATGGTGGATACGATCACCACTCAGGTGGACGAGGAAGGGCGTTATACTGCTGGCTCGATGTATATGGCGTGGAAGGGCTGGTCGTTCGCCGACAAGAAGAACCCCTCGCCGTGGCTCACCTTCTTGGCGTTGCGCATTCAAAAGCGGGTGGGGCGGAGCGGCTGATATTCCCCTGAGTAGAATGGTAATCCGGTGCGAGGCGATTTTGTAGAATCGCCTCGCACTTTGCTGTGTCTTGACGGCTCAATCAGTTTATAGTATAATAACTATGAAGTTATAATATAGCGTGGAGGTAGCGATGTGTGGCAATAGTTCTGTCCTTTGCGAGTTCCTGGAAGCATTAGGTCTTGATGAGGAACCATTGGGTATGTTGTACACAGATGACAAGCCATCATCTGGTATTTGCCCTGAATACCAAAAGCCCATCACGCGTAGCGCTGAGGAGCAGGGAAAAGTCGATTGGGAGAAGGCTGACGAGAGCTTTTCCTGTGTCATAAGTAAGGTTTGGCTTGCCAGAAGGAAATCCACGGCCGCGTACTTTGACGCAGAGCACATCGGGTGCTATGGCGCGGCATATTACCTGGGCTTTACGAGCCCTCATCTGGAAAGCTCAGCTCGCGTCATTGCGGCTGAAGAGCGATATGTTGAATCCCCCGAGGTAGCTGACAGGCTGCAGCGCGCGCTCAATCCCCCGCCGGCGACCGCTCGTTTCTTGGTGATCAAACCGATAAGCCAGTTTTCTTCAAACGTTGAACCAGAGATCGTCGTTTTCTTCGCTAGGCCTGAAACAATCTGCGGTCTGTTGAGCCTGTCAACGTTTGTCACAAATGACATGGATGCTGTCAAAACCCCATCTTTTGGCCCAGGTTGTGCGAGCATTGTCATGTGGCCAATGAAGTATCTTAGGCAAAGGCAGCTCAAGGCGGTTATCGGGGGCCTAGATCCATCGTGTAGAAAGTATATAAAGACTGACGAGATGTCGTTTGCCGTGCCGCTGGAATTGTTCCGGCGCATGTTGAGCCGCTGGGAGGAATCGTTTCTGAAAACAAAGTACTGGATCCCCGCGATGAAGAAAATCGCAAAGAGCAAAAGAGCGTGGGGTGAAGACAGCCCCTCCAAAAGGAGTAACTAGACATGACGGCACAAGAGAAAAAGCCGGGTGCTTACCGAATCCTCCAGTTTGCCTGTGATTGTGTTTCGCACCTCCACGATACCATTCGGGACCCCTGGTCTTATGTGAGCCGCGCCGGGTTGATCTCCAGCGAGACCAAGGAGATCATCCTCAACAAGACTTATCGTCAGCCCAAAACTGTTACCCAACTAGCCAAGGAGATCGGCCTCTCTCAACCGGCCATCCACAAGCACGTCGGTGAGCTCCTAACGAGTGACCTGATGCGGGAGGCACATCTGCCCGACGAGGAAAAGACCTATCGCGTCGAAAAGTACTATGAACCCAATTTCCCAGTGCTGCTGCAAGAGGACGTGGCTCAACTGGAACCGGTCTGCCGAAAGGTAGCACAGCGCATCGCGGAAGTGTTCCGGGAACACAAAGACGAGCTGCAGGAGGCGTTCACCGGTTGCTCGTTGGAAGAGCGGGGATATACCGTCGAGGACATTCTCGATTACCTGTACAGCAAGGTACGGCGACTGGGACACAAGGTTCTGGACGAACAGGGGTTTTTCCCAGAGTTGCCGGTGCATCGAGATGGATCCCGGTGGGTCTATTGGGCGGAAGAAGTTGAGATTGAGGGCGAGTGAGGGAAGGAGGATGTCATCGTGAACGTACTCGTGATCTCTGCCAACACATTTCCCGGTTCCCCATCTGGGCCGGCCTACGTGGCGGGCGCAGCCCGCGATGCGGGGCATACGGTCGAGGTGTTCGACTGCTTGTTCGCTCGGGACCCGATCCACGAGCTCGAAGCACACGTCGCCAGGTTCGCCCCGGACGTCGTGGGCATTTCAATACGGGCCGTTGCCGGCAAGATTGTCGATGACAGTGCCGAGTTCCACACCAGGCCCTTTGATGCACGCGCCCTGGTCAAAGGGATCGTGGACTGCTTGAAGCGAACGACGCAGGCGCATATCGTGTTGGGCGGCTGTGGGTTCAACTACTATGGTCCCGAGTGGCTGGAGTACCTGGATCTCGATTACGGCCTCAGAGGCGAGGCCGAGTTCTCCTTCCCGCTTTATTTGGAGCGCTTGGAACAGGGAGGCGATGTCTACGACATCCCCGGCTGTGTCTTCCGCAGAGATGGTCGCATCTCGAAGGTCCCCCGGCAGCGAATAGAGAATCTGGACGGGACCGCATTGCCAGCCTACGACCTGTTTGACCTGGACAAGTACGCCGAGCGGGACATCGCTGCCGGCATATTCACCAAGCGCGGCTGCGCCTTTCAATGCACGTACTGTCCGTATAGCTCTTTGGAGGGAACGCGTTACCGGCTCAAGTCGCCCGGGCGGGTGGTCGACGAAAGCGAGCACATCCAGCGGGTGGGGGATCGGGGCAAGATCGAGTTCTGCGATAACAGCTTTAACGCGCCCAAGAAGCACGCGCAGGCCATCTGTCGCGAGATCATCAGGCGCGACCTGGATATCGCGTGGTCCACCGGCAGCATCAAACCAATTGGGATCACCGACGACCTGTGCCGGATCTTTCGAGTCTCTGGATGTGCGGGGATTGGCCTATCCGTCGAGAGTGCTTCAGATAGGATGCTGAAAGCCATGCACCGTGGTTATACGGTAAAGCAGGTAAAGAACGCCCTCGTTTGCCTCAGCAGATCGGGCATCCCGTTCGGGGTTTCTCTGATGCTCGGCGCGCCGGGGGAGACGCCGGAGACGGTCGCTGAGACGTTCGCGGTGATCGACAGCTTCCCGGCGCGGCAGTGGACGTGGGTGACGATCGGGCTCAATCTCTGGACGCACCATCAGCAAGTGCTTGACGATGCGCGCAGGGATGGCCAGTTGAAGGACGACAGAGAGCTTTTCAACGAGGTGAACTATATCTCTCCTGAGCTGCCCAAAGCGTACATGTTGGACCTGATAGACTCCCTGAAAGAGAGGGAGAACTGTCACTTTCAGGTGAACAAACCGTATGCGGCGTACGAGTGAACTGCTACTCCTATGCTGCGTCCAAATCTGTCAGGCTGACCAGGCCGTATCGCAGCGCCAGCACGGCTGCCTGCGTGCGGTCGGATACGTCCAGCTTGGCCAGGACCGCGCTGACGTAATTGCGCACGGTGCCCTCGGAGAGGTACAGCCGCTTGGCGATCTCTGCGTTGGTCATCCCCCGCGCTAGCAGCCCCAGCACCTCTCGTTCCCGCTCGCTCAGATCCTCGGCGATAGAAGTATCGGGTGGTGCGGTGCCCTGTGCCACTTGCGTAAACAGCTTCCCCGCGACGTTTGGGTCGACGGGCGTTTTGCCCGCGGCGGTGTCCCGGATCGCCTCGATCAGCTTCTCTCGTGGGGTATCCTTGAGCAGGTAACCGGAGGCGCCGCCACGCACCGCGTCAAACACCCACTCATCGGCGTCGTAGGTGGTGAGCACCAGCACGCGTACCTGAGGGTGCTGCTCTCGGATCAGGCGGGTGGCCTGGACGCCGTTCATCACCGGCATTTTCAAATCCATCAGGACCACATCAGGCTGCGCATCGGGCACCATCTCCACCGCCTGCGCGCCGTCGTTAACGAGGCCCACGACCTCGATGTCCTGCGCGGTGCTGAGAATGGCCTGCAGTCCCTCGCACACGATGGCCTGGTCGTCGCATATCAGGACGCGGATCACGCCTTTTCCTCCACTGTCAGGCGAACCGTCGTGCCCTGACCCAGCTCGCCCTCGATCTCTAGTGTTCCGCCCACCATCTCTGCCCGTTCCCGCATTCCCCGGATGCCCAGGTGACGGTTGGTGTCGGTGTCGCTTGGGTCAAAGCCTTGTCCATCGTCGAACACGGTCAGCGTCAGATAGCCGTCTTTGCGCACCAAACTGACCTCCACGTCCTGTGCCTGGGCATGATGTGCGGCGTTCGCCAGCGCCTCCTGCGCTACGCGGTAGACGCATTGTTCCACGTTAGGCGGCAGGTTGTCCACGCGCTCGGGGATCTGTAAATCCAGGGTCAGGTTGGCCCGCTCGGCGACGGTCTCTGCTTCCTGGCGCACCGCCAGCGCCAGCCCCAAGTCCTCCAATGGGCTGGATCGCAGCGCTTGCAGCGCGCGACGGGTCTCGGTTAGCCCGGTGCGGGTAGCGGTCAGCGAACGCTTTAGGAGGGCGCGGGCCTGGGAAGGTTCAGCGTCCCACAGCGAATCGACCGCCTCCAGCTCCACCGCGACGGCACTCAGCGTATGGGCCAGCGTGTCGTGCAGCTCGCGCGCCAGGCGGTTGCGCTCGCGGGTGGTGGCCAGTTGTTCCAGCGTCGTGGCATAGTGGGTCAGTTTGACGTTGGCCTCGGCCAGCGATTGGCGCTGTCGGCGCTGTATGGTCATGATCCGGCTGACCATGTAACCCACCAGGAAAAACAAAATTGTCCGGGTTATGATCGCGTGGGCGTTGGAAAAGAAATATACGCTGTTACCCCTCGCTGTTATGAACGCCAGCGCCAGATCCAGCAGACCGGTGCCCAGGCAAAAGACGATCACGCTGCGCAGCGAGTGCTGCCAGGCGACGATCACCAGGGGGACGAACAGGATGGCTGCCAGAGGCCATGTCTCGATGAACGTCACTGCCTCTGTCGGGTGAACGTGAAAGAGTAGGAGAAGGTGGTTCACCAGGGTCGGGCCGATGGAGGCGATGGCGATGGCGACGGGGAGGTAGGCGCTCCCTAGGAGACGTTGCAACCGCGGCCACAGGAGATAGCTCAACAGGACGAGGGCGTTGGCGATGCCGGCCACGAGGAAGAGCAGTGTCCCTTGGGAGAATCCCTCCAAGACCAAGAGCAGGCTTGCGCCCAGCAGAACCAAGATCAGCCACAGGGCGGCAAAGAGGCGAAAAACCGGCAGCACTCCCGGCTCCAGTGATGTATGCTTCATGTCCTTATTATACCTGATTTTCGTTCAAACCAAACTGAGCCGGGTCACGTCCGCGTATGACGCGCGTCACATCGGTCAGTGACTTGGGACACGGCGGATCGTTATTGGGTTCACTACCATGCAGTTGGTGCGTCTGCTATATTTGAAGCGTACATCGAAAACTGCTAGGACCTGCCAACACAATAAGGAGGATATAATGGTTACGGCCAAATCAGAACAACGGGACACATCCAAATCAGATCAGATCGTACAAAGATTTCGGCAAAGGGCCTTCAAATCAAAGAGAAAGGTGCAAAGGTTTTCGGTGACTCTTGAAACCACACCGGAGGAGTTCTTTCCCCTGCTTTGCCCGGCAAGGGAGGCTGACTGGATCCCAGGATGGGACTGCGAACTGATCTATACCGATTCCGGTTATGCGGAGGAAAACTGCATTTTCAAGACGGACAAGTCCAATGCTGTTGGGGAT
>Ga0307420_1001074_pt1 | contig 12159 bp, 12 predicted proteins | sample SalMarWE160240MG_2_FD_202167 | JGI IMG/M metagenome (GOLD analysis project Ga0307420, IMG submission 202167) | Salt marsh sediment microbial communities from the Plum Island Ecosystem LTER, Massachusetts, United States - WE1602-40 | ecosystem: Environmental > Aquatic > Marine > Intertidal zone >... | reverse complement strand
TTCCCACCAAATTTTCCATCAATCGCAAGTACATCCCCCTGTTTACCACGGCAACTCTTTTTTTCATTACCTATGCCATTGGGGCGATCTTTTTCAAAGCGATGAGGGAACCGCAAGTTTTTCTTTATTCATAACGTCACCATTCTTATTGATTGCAGCAGTTGGAGGGACGTTCGTCATCCTCTCAGGGAGTGGGTGGATCGATCTTTCAGTCGCTGGCATTATTGCACTGACGGGGACCGCCTCGGCGGCATTGCTGCGAGCGGGCTGCAATCCATGGATAGTGATGCTGCTCATGTTAGTCATGGGGGTTTTTATAGGCTCCATAATGGGAAGCCTCGTCACTTTCCTGAAAGTGCATCCATTCATTGCTACATTGGCGTTCTTGTGGATTGGGCGCGGGTTGTGCTTTTTCATCAGCGACGTTTCAATACCTATCTACAACCCAATATACGAGCTTCTTTCATGGACGAAAATTCTGATTCCAGGATTAAGCAATCCAGTTACAAAAGAGGGGGCTTATATCTCTCTCTTGGTTGTGCTGGTGCTTGTCGTTTATGCTCTGGCGATATATATTGCGCACTATACACGCTTTGGCCGCACAGTCTACGCTATCGGAGGCAATGAACAATCCGCACGATTGATGGGCTTGCGGGTAAACGCCACGAAAGTGGGGGTCTACGCGTTGACAGGTTTCTTCACTGCGCTGGCAGGTTTAGTACTTAGCATCTACTTGGCGTCCGGACATGGATATTATGCAAATGGCTTTGAATTGACTGTAATCGCTACAGTAGTAATAGGAGGCACGATGCTGACGGGTGGCGTATGGTATTTGTTTGGTACACTGTTTGGCGCACTCATTATAGGTGTTATTCAGACTTTGATCCAGTTCAACGGAAACCTGAGCTCCTGGTGGACAAAAATCGTAATAGGTCTACTTTTACTATTATTTATAGGCGTACAAAGTATTATAGCAGCCAGGAAAACCCGCATATTAACAAAAGAGAAGATCGAAAAGGCAAAGCCAGCAGCTGAACTTGGCAAAAAGAAAATGCCTGCATGGAAAATAGCTGCAATTGTAGCCAGTGCGATCATAGTGATCGGCTTGGGTGTCTTTATGCTTGTGAAGTTCCTTCCTTCAGAACAAGGAACGGGTACAGAAGTCTCAGAATCAGGTGGACGTGTACTAACCTTTTCGACAGGATCAGGCTGCACTTCTTGTGCAGTCCGGAGCTGTTGTTGTATACGAGCGCAACGGTGGACCTAGTGGCATTGATGAACTTTATGCTATTTATCCGGATGGACGAATCACCGGTGACAATACTGTGGAAACAATAGAGGAACAGGTGACACCTGAAGAAGTAGAGCAATTACTCTTGGGTATTGCCAGTAGAGGATGGTTTAAGAATAAGATGTATAGTACGTGGCATGATCCATGCGAGCAATGCTTTGGATATTATATAACAGTTACCTATGAGGGTGAAGAAAAGACTGTAAAGGGTGTAGATGGCGGAACAGATGCACCTTCTGATTACTGGCAGGTCGTTTCGTCGATAAATGGAGTTATTCCTCACTTTACATATTGAGAATAGACAAAAAACCGAGGGTTTATGCCCAGGCTTTTAAAATTCTAGTATTTCCATTTTTGTGGAGGAGAAAAAAATGAGCATTAATAAAAAGAATATGATTTTTATAATTCCAATACTGGTATGCGCTCTGTTTCTCTATTCCTGCGCATACATTGTAGTTCCCGATTTAGCAGATAGCGGTATATCAGCTGAATCAAGAGGCTGGACTGCAGTTGCAACAGAAATAGGTGAATCAGAATCCGGGGATTTGCGAATTTACATTACCATAAGGAATGAGACATATAATTGGAGTGCCATGAAAGCAGCAGAAGGAAAACCAGCTGTACTTGATGCCGGTGACAGCGAGACTATAAACAGTAATACTGTTTTTTGGGTACGGGCGGACACCGTCTGGCTCCGGGTTTTCAGATGCGGGGTTATATGACAGGAAAACCGGCAGAACCGGAAATACAGCTTATATATGTAGAATACGAAGGAATAGAAGAAATCACCCCGGGCTCCAGGCTCTCTATGGATGTTAGCTATGTTACCGGCGAACTTAATTATTTTTATCAGGATGTAGGCGAAGTAAACCAGAAACTGGAAATAGACCTGGACCAGGTTGCCGGAGATTTAACTTATCCGATTACCGAACCGATTGAGGGTTTGATTAAGGAACCTGATTCCCAGATTGAAGCAATCAATGATAACACTATTACTCTTGCAAATGTAAGCCGTACAGATGCTGGTCTTGAATTCACATGGAGAAATTTTAATCCCAGTGAGTATCCTTTAAAAGTTCATATAGGAGAACCACCTGTTATTGGTGAGGATGGTATAATCTTATGGCATTTATAAAATTATGGACATGGTATCTGCGCCGGTAACGCCCTCAGAAGGTGAAACAGAATGGACTACTGCTGTTACGGTTCCGCAGGATGTCAAAGGCTTTTATATATTGCTGAGTGTAGAGTCTAAAAAGCAGCGGCTTTATGTAAACTATGCCCTTGATATCATTAATGAATAAATTCGCTGATTATATATTTTTTAAAAAAGTTAATGCCGGATAAAAATTAAATGGAAGTACTTATAAAATAAAATATGGCGGCACAAGCTAAGGTATGCAAAAGAGAAATATTGACAAAAAACATTATGTTAGTTAAACTTACTAACATATAGTTTTTTATTTAATAAAGAAATTTTTTACTTTAACCAAGCAGGTAAGTTATTAAAGTTACTTAATTTAAGTATAGCATAAATTAAAATTATTTAAGGAAGGTTTTCTAAAATGGTAAAAATAGGTTTTGTTCCGTCTCATAGATCACCATTCAGCAAAGAATGGGCAATTGATATGAGGGCAAGGGTAATTAAATCAATTGATAAAAAAATAGAGGAAGTTGAGTTGATATACCCCGATGAAAGTCTGACAGATGGCGGACTGGTAACTTTTACGGAAGATGCAGAAAAAGTTATAAAATTATTTAAAGAAAAAGATATTGACGGCCTGCTTATAGGTATGATGACTTTTGGTGAGGAAATACCAAATCTTTTAATTGCAGAAGCATTCGATAACATTCCGGTCCAGGTTTTTGGCACAAAAGAAGGACCGTTTACCGGGGATGGAAACAGGAAGTCAGACTCATTCTGCGGCACCATCTCTACTGCATCGGGACTGGTAAGAAGAAATATAAAGTTTGACTTTTCAGGAATTTATTTTCCGGAAGAGGAGGAATTCATATCGGATGTAAGGAAATTTTCCAAGGCAGTGCTTGCAAGTTCAGGCTTTAAAGGTATGAAAATAGGTGCGGTTGGCCCAAGACCCGCACCCTTTGAGACCTGTGCCATAAATGAGGTAGACCTTATAGAAAAGTTTAGAATTAAGGTTGTACCTTATACACTTCTTAAGCTAAAGGCAGATTTAAGAGATATAAAAGATAGTGATATAAAAAAGATATCCGATGAGATAAAAAAATCTTATGACTGCAAACTTACAGATGACAAAACAATCTCTAAAATTGCCGGACTTGAATATGTACTTAAAAAATATTCATCGGAAGAAAATCTTTCCGGTTTTGCGGTACAATGCTGGACAGCCATGCAGGAAGAGATCGGAATATCTCCCTGTCTCAGTATGGGAAGACTGACCGACAGTGGTATAATGTGTGCTTGTGAAGTTGATATTCTTGGTGCAATCACTATGGTGATACAGCATCTTTTGACATTTAAGCAGGATGTACCGCATTTTATTGACTGGACCATACAAAATCAGGAAAATGAAAATATGTTTCTGGCCTGGCACTGTGGAAATGGTCCAATAAGTTTGAGATGTAAATCGTGCAAACCTCAGATTAATACCCATTCGATACTGGGTAAACAAATTGGATATGATAAAAGCTATGGAACGGCAGAATTTCAATTAAAAGAAGGTCCTGTGACCTTAAACAGACTGGTGGAAGTAAGCGGAAGGTTTAAGATGCTATCCACAACCGGAGAAGCAGTGTTTGATAATAGAACCCTCAGGGGTACATGGAAATGGATTAAAGTAAAAGACTTAAAAAAGCTCTACAGGACTATAATTGAAGAAGGTTTTGTACATCATGCCAGTATGATTTTTGGGGATTTAACAAAAGAGATCAAAACTTTCTGTAATTTTATGGGCATAGATATTGTAGAAGTATAATTTTTTAGTAAAAAGTATTTTAGTGGTAGATTATCATTTAATGATATAATTTTTAATATGGTTTACGGAAAAGAAAAAAATAATATTTCGCTAAAAGAAATAAATAAGAAAAATATACTTAAAATAATGATAGATATAGGACCGATCTCTCGAATTGATATATCAAGGAGGCTTAAGATAAGTCGTCCCACTACCTCAGCGTATATAAGTGAGCTAATAGAAGACGGCCTTATAGAAGAAATTGGTAAAAGCGACTCTACTTCCTCCGGCGGTAAAAAAGCGATACTGCTTCAATTCAATGTCAGAGCTGGTTATATATTAGGAATAATGATAGGGGTAAAGACTATCAGGATTGCTCTTACAGATTTTGGTTCAAACATAATAGAAATAATAAAAATTCCGACTGAGGAACAGCTTGGACCGGATGCGATTATAGATAAGCTGGTAAAGAATTTGAAGAAGATTATTAACATATCCGGGGTCAGCAAGGAAGAAATAATAGGTATAGGAATAGGAGCAACGGGCCTGGTTGACAGCAGGAAAGGCCTGGTTATTTTTTCACCCAATTTAGATGGATGGAATAATATAAAACTTAAAGAAATTATAGAGAAAAAAACCGGACTTCCTACTTTTATTGAAAATGAATGCAGGGTCCAGGCAATTGCAGAGAAAAAATATGGCCTTGCAAAAGATGTTAATGATTTTGTATGCGTAGAGACTGGAATTGGTATAGGCACCGGTGTATTTATAGATAATAAACTTATGGTCGGAGATAAGGGAATGGCAGGGGAGGTGGGCCATATAATAACCAATCTTGCGGGGAACAGAAAGTGCCACTGCGGAAATGTAGGGTGTCTTGAAACTTTATGCTCAATTAATTCTTTGATGGAAGACATAACGATTGATATTAGAAAAAGTGGAAAATCAGCTGATTACGAAAGCAGTAAACTCGGAATAGAGGATTTGTACAAGCTTTATAAACAGGGTGACAGGATAGTGACCAGAAATGTAGAGAAAAATGCTGAATACCTCGGTATCGGAATTTCCAATACAATTAAAATGTTTAACCCGGAACTAATTATAATTCACGGTGAAGTTATTAAATTTGGAAGGAAGTATTTAGGGAAAGTCAAGAAATCGGTCTCTAAAAATACTTTTCCAAAAGTTAAAGATAACTATAATATCCAGTTTTCAGAATTAGGAGAAAATGTTGGAGTTTTTGGTACAGTAGCTATTGTTTTTGATAATACTTTCGACCTAGAAAATTCTAATATTGCAGGTCATTATATTATAAAGAAGAAATTAAGCAGAGCTTAAATCAGGTTATAATAAATGTCCATATAAGAAATATCATGAAGGAATCTAAATATGTAATAGGCATAGATTTTGGCACCGATTCTGTACGATCAGTTATTGTAGATACCTCCAGCGGTGAAGAAATATCATCCGGTGTTTCTTATTTTAAAAGATGGATGGAAGGCAGGTACTGCAGCCCTGAGAAAAACCAGTTTCGACAGCATCCCCTGGATCATATCGAATCCCTCGAAGAATCAATTACAGATGCAATAAAAGATGCTCCCCTGCGTATAAAGGATAATATAGCAGGCATAGGGGTAGCCACAACCGGCTCTACTGCAGGGCCGGTAGATGAGAATGGCACAGTGCTGGCTTTAAAGGAAGATTTTAAAGATAATCCAAATGCTATGTTTGTAATGTGGAAAGATCACAGTACCGTAGAAGAAGCGGAGTTAATAAATAAAGCAGCCAGATCATGGGGAGGAGAAGATTATACCAAGTATGAAGGGGGAGTATATTCTTCAGAGTGGTTCTGGTCAAAGATACTTCATGTACTGAAAGAGGATAATAAAGTAAAAGAGGCTGCTTTCTCGTGGGTTGAGCATGCGGACTGGATACCGGCAATTCTTGCCGGGAATATAAACCCAATGGAGATAAAGCGAAGCAGATGTGCAGCGGGGCATAAGGCAATGTGGCATGCTTCCTGGGGAGGACTCCCTCCGGAAAAATTCCTGGTAAAAATATCGCCCCTGTTATCAGGTTTGAGGGAGAGATTGTATAGCAAAACTTATACTTCGGATTATACTGCAGGGAGGTTATCCGGCAGGTGGGCAAAAAAACTTTGCTTGAAGGAAGGCATTCCTATTTCCATAGGAGCTTATGATTCTCATATGGGAGCGGTTGGGGCAAGGATAAAACCGGGTACCTTCGTAAAAATAATTGGTACTTCCTGTTGTGATATAGCCGTAAGCCCTAAAAATGAAATTGGAGAAAAATTGATATCCGGTATATGCGGTCAGGTTGATGGGTCCGTAATACCAGGAATGATAGGACTGGAAGCAGGACAATCTGCTTATGGAGATGTTTATGCCTGGTTTAGGGATTTACTTTCATGGCCCTTTAAAAAAATAAATTCAGGCTCCATAAATAAAGAAGAGATAAAAAAAAATATTGACCTAATTATCCCGGAACTTACCAAAGAAGCTTCAAGAATAAACCCCGAAGGCAATAATTTGATTGCCCTGGACTGGCTAAATGGAAGAAGAACCCCCTATGCGGACCAGAAGCTAAAAGGAGCAATTTTAGGCGTGACCCTGGGGACGGATGCTCCTAAACTGTTTAGAGCACTGGTTGAGGCAACTGCATTTGGCGCAAAAGCTATAGTAGACAGGTTTTTAGAGGAGGACATTGTCATAAACCAGATTGTGGCTATTGGAGGAGTACCTAAGAAATCACCACTGGTAATCCAGATACTGTCTGATGTACTTAATATGCCGGTGAAGATAACAAGATCCGAACAATCTGTAGCACTGGGAGCTGCTATTTTTGGAGCAGTGGCAGCCGGGACATACAAGTCAGTAGAGGAAGCACAGGAATATATGGGGTCGAAGTTTGAAACCGTTTATCATCCTGATAAGAGGAACATTTCCATTTATAATCATCTGTATAAAAGATATAAAAAATTAGGAGATATACTGGAGAATGAATTAAGAAAATGAACCTTTTGAAATTGAAAAAAGAAGTATATAAAGCCAATATAAAACTCTACTTAAGCGGACTTGTTACATCTACCTTTGGCAATGTATCTGGAATTGACAGGGAGAAATCCCTGGTGGCAATTAAACCTAGCGGAGTAGCGTATAAAAAACTAACTTATAAGGATATAGTATTGGTAGATCTTGAGGGAAATAAAGTTGAAGGAAAGCTAAATCCTTCTTCAGATACAAAAACTCACCTGGAACTTTATAAAAACTTTTCCGGCATCGGCGGGGTGGCACACACACACTCAATTTATGCCACTGCCTGGGCTCAGGCAAAAAAAGCTATACCCTGCCTTGGCACCACACATGCAGATTTCTTTTATGGGGAGATACCCTGCACAAGAGTCATAAGTGATAGATGTATAATAGAAGATTATGAGTTGGAAACAGGAAAGCTGATTGTAGACGCCTTTAAATCCGTAGATTATCATTATATGAAGGCAGTACTGATTGCATGTCATGGTCCCTTCTGCTGGGGAGAAAATGCTGAAGAATCTGTGAAAATCAGCATTGCATTGGAAGAAATCGCAAAGATTGCGCTTTATTCAATAATAATTAATCCACAGCTTGGAAATATAAAAAAAAGTCTTCTTGAAAAACACTACTTGAGAAAACACGGAAAAGATGCTTATTACGGGCAGGAAAAAAGCAATAAGTAATTACCCCTAAGGAATAGTCATTAAGCAATAGAACTGTTTGACCCTAAAATATTGCATAATTTCGATTATTCAATCAGGATTTAAATTTTGAAATTGCATGAAGAAGTCTTTGCTTGACCCAGTTTGAATCGCGCTCAAGAGGAAGGATTGAATTCCAGAGCTGGTTAAAACTATGGACATATGAGTTTACCGCGGTTACTTCACGTGTTACAAGGGAAAAGTCAGATTGTCCATTATGATTAATTGTATTAAAAAGTATAATAGTGTTTTTTTTAATCCATACATCAATTCCATCCAAAAAATCGTGAGGCGGTCCTTCGGTAAGTGCAATTTTAAAGCTGGATATTGTATCTATAATTGATATCATTTCTTCTATATATTGGATGAAAATGCTTCTTGGGACTTTTAGACGCCTGCTTATGAACAAAGATGATTAGTTTAAGTAAATATAATCAGATTCGGGAATTTGCTCCAGCTTCTTGATGTCATATATGTATTTATGATTTCGACCTTCTCCTAACTTAAGAACTGGACCAAAGATTGTGGTAAGGTTACCTTTTCTTTGCTGGGTACATAGATAAATTTAAAAATCTTGTAAAGCAGTAAATTTTATATAAAAAAATAAGATATAGTATATAATATTTATTTATTATTGTATTTAATTTAATATTAAGATATTAATTAATATTTATATAATATTAATTTAATGTAAAAATGAAAACAGATTTAAAAAAGCGGTTAGCCTTATATAAAAATAATGGTATCTTATTTATATCAGTTTTCACTATAACTGCTGTTTTTCTTATAGTAACCTTTTCCTCCTGCTGTATTGATTTAAATAAGCTCCTGGAGCCTAAAAGCTAAGAAATAACTTTTAAAAGCGATGAGGGAGATGCCGCAGTAGCTCTCTAAGTATGAGATGGGGTTTGCTGAAGCAAATGTCGCACCTCGAGCTTTACCTGAAAAGATGCTGCCGAAAATACCCTGAAGACTGGGAATATATTACCGGACATAAAGGGCTGGCCTTTCTGATAATGAAGTTATGGCTGGAAGCGGAAAAATTTGAAAATCTCATAAAGGATGATCCAAGATTCAATACGGACAGAGAATCTGTTTCAGAGTTTGTCTACAATCCGGATAATTATGAAATTATTGAAAAGTTTTTTGATGATTCGGAAATTATAAGCTGCAGGAGTAAAACTTTCCCCCAGGCCAGTGAAGAGCTGGATGGGATAAAAACTTATGATATAAATTCCTGATTTAATCAATCATTTTATCTTTCCCGGTTTTAATATAAAATGTGTCAAAAGGAGCGGACCTGCTCCAGGGTCAGTTTAATATTATCTTAGAAAGGGTAGACATACAGATGGATCAGAAAAAAATAACAATATCAACCGCCGGAGTCTTTAAAGATGCTTTGAGGGTATCTATCAGGAAGCCTTCTATTGCACTTTTTTTCTTAAAGACCATATTAAATCAGAAAAGGGCGCAAAGAAAAAGATTGAGATGGATCGAGAAAGGGATCCAGGTACCTCCGGTTATGATATTTAGTATCACCAATAAATGTAATCTAAATTGTAAAGGGTGCTACAATAAGACTTTAAGAATACCATCAAAAGAAGAGCTTGATACAGCCAAGATCATTGATATCTTAAATCAGGCAAAAGAACTGGGCATGTCATTTATAGTGGTGGCAGGAGGAGAGCCATTGATAAGGAAAGATTTCCTGGAGATTGTAAAGACTTTCCCCGAGCTGATTTTTCTGGTATTTACCAACGGCCTGCTTATAAACGGACCCCTGCTTGAGGAGATAAAAGCCAGGAGAAATTTGATCCCGGTTGTCAGCATAGAAGGTCACCTGGCGCAGACTGATTTGCGCAGGGGAGAAGGCGTCTTTAATCATCTAAGGACCGTAATAAAAAATCTGAAAAGAGAATCAATATTCTTTGGAACCTCTTTAACTGCAACCAGACAGAATTTTGAATTGTTGACCGATGATTCTTTTGTAACTGGACTGGTAGGGAAAGGCTGCAAACTATTTTTCTATATTGAATATACACCTATAGCTGAGGGTACCGAAAGCTGGGTACTTACGGAAGAACAGAGAAAAAAGATCCCGGGTATTATGGCGGGATACAGAAAAAGATTTTCAGCACTTTTTGCTGGGCTGCCGGCCGAGGAGGAAATGTTCGGGGGATGCCTTTCTGCCGGGAGAGGTTTTATCCATGTGAATGCCGAGGGAGATCTGGAACCCTGCCCCTTTGCCCCGTTTTCAGATGTGAATCTTAGAGAGACTACCTTAAAGGAAGCGCTGCAGTCAAGACTGCTGAAAGAGATAAGGGAAAATCAGACCATGCTGGATGAATCCGGAGGGGGCTGCTCCCTGTGGGCCAACAGGGAATGGGTCCAATCTTTGCTGAAGTAATTCGATCAGCCTGGTTTCTTCTCAGATTTATAATAAGAGCTCAAAATACTGGTAAAAACCACCAGCAAGAATATAGCAGTCAGGCTAATATAAATTACACTGCTTATTGAGACATTTTCTGACAGGTAACCTGCCGTATACTGGAAAATAATCACTCCCGTGAAACTGAAACTGTTTATTATGCTGGTAATAGAGCCGGAATGCCGGGGGCTTTGTTTTATACTCATAGACAGGGAAGCGGCAGCTATACCTGAAAAAGAAAGGCCAAAAAGCATTATAAAAATAATTTTGAAAATCACCCGGTCCATAAAAAAGGAAATAAATAAAAACACGAAAGCCAGTATTGAAGAATATTGCATTAATTTTTTATCTTCAAATCTAGCCACCAGAGTACTTTTTATATACATCCCGATAGTAAAAGATAAAAGATATAAACTTAGTATCAGAGAACCGGTAGGTACCGGAACATTTAAATTTTTAAAATATGCAGTGAACCAGGTTCCAAAAGAAAATCCCAATCCTGCATGAAGGAAGTTAATAATTCCGCATAAAATAATAATTGAATTTGATAAGAATCTGCGGCTGGTGGTAAATAAACTTAAAAAATTTTCTTCGCTCTTTTTGTTATGAAGGTCCTCAAGCCTGAATGATAATACTGTTATAAATAATAGTATATTTATAATTGCCAGGGATAAAAACAGGTATTTCCAGTTAAGGTTTAGAAATAAGATTCCGCTGACTAAAATCGGTGCAAGGAACGCACCGAATAGGAATCCCATATTTAGTCTTATTATTATTTTACTTCTATTTAAATGAAAGATGTCGCTGATTATGGAAACAGAATTTACTGCGAGCATCCCCCAGGACATCCCGAATACTATATAACTTAAGGTAAAGTAAATGAAACTGTCTGAAAGGTACAGACCCAAAAAGCTAACCGTATACAATATACTGCCTAAAATAAATATATTTCTTTTACCAAATCTTTCTGAAAGAATTCCTGAAAGCAGGCTTGTCAGCAGGAGCCCAAAAGCATTTAAAGAAAAGGTAGAACCGATTGTGTCTAAACTGACCTTAAAACCGTCTGCCAGTATTGGGATTAAGGGTCCGACAATGGACCCTCCCAGTCCCAGTAAAAATAATTGTATAAAAAAAAATATAAATAACTTTTTTCTGGCCATTAAATTTTAAATTATAATATTATTGATATAGAATTTAAAGTGTATCTGAGCAACTTTTATCTGAAATGTTTTGAATTGGCAGTCAATCTGTATTTTATGTTTTTATCAATCTTCCATAAACTCATGCGGGTAATTAACCGTACCGGCTTTACCCTCTAACGCTTTTCCGGTTAGCTCCACAGCCATAAAAGCATCATCTGAAACTGCAAAAGGGCATTTTATATTCCATGCTGAGGCTGCTTTAAATCCAAATTTCGGATAATAATCTTTATGTCCAAGAACTATTATGGAGTCAAACCCAAGTTCTCTGGCTCCTGCCATTCCCTTTTTAATCAGTTCGGATCCGATTCCCTGTTTCTGGAATGAAGGGATAACAGCCATAGGGGCCAGTGCCAGTGTTTTAAAAACAGAATTTCCTACAATCTCTATCTTTGAAAAAAGAATATGGCCGACAATCTTTTCACCAACCTCTGCAACAAGCGAGAGATCGGGAATAAAATTTTCACCTTTTCTTATTCTCTCAACAAGCCTACTTTCATTTTCCTGCCCGAAAGCCAATTTATTTACTATATAGATTTTTCCATAATCTC
>Ga0307420_1001073_pt1 | contig 12159 bp, 12 predicted proteins | sample SalMarWE160240MG_2_FD_202167 | JGI IMG/M metagenome (GOLD analysis project Ga0307420, IMG submission 202167) | Salt marsh sediment microbial communities from the Plum Island Ecosystem LTER, Massachusetts, United States - WE1602-40 | ecosystem: Environmental > Aquatic > Marine > Intertidal zone >... | reverse complement strand
CGTGGAGAAACCACGGAATGCCAGCATCAACACTGACCGACAACGGTATGGTCTTCACGACCCGCTTCGCAGGAGGCCGGGGCGGCCGCAGTTCCCTGGAGCATGAACTTCGACGCCTGAACATCCGTCAGAAGAACTCCCGCCCCAACCACCCCACCACCTGCGGCAAGGTCGAACGATTCCAACAGACCATGAAGAAGTGGTTGGCAACTCAGAAACAGCAACCCGTCACGATCGACGACCTGCAAGAACTCCTTGACCGGTTCGTCGATGAATACAACCACCGACGCCCCCACCGGTCCCTCCCGGGCCGCGTCAGCCCCGCCACGATCTATCACTCGCTCCCCAAAGCGACCCCACTGGCAAGCCGGGACGACGACACCCACGACCGAGTGCGCCACGACGTCGTAGACCAAGCCGGCAGCGTCACTCTTCGGCACGCCGGGAAACTCCACCACATCGGCATCGGCAGAAGCCACGCAACCACCCGCGTCATCCTGCTCGTCCAAGACCTACGCATCCGTGTCGTCGACACCACCGCCGGAGAACTCCTGCGCGACCTGATCCTCAACCCCAACCGCGACTACCAACCCACCAGTGCACCCAAGGGGCCGACCTGTAAACACAGAAACGGACCGAACCCGTAGGTTCGGTCCGTTTCCTATGTCTTGAGAGATGACACGGTCGGGCTGACAGGATTTGAACCTGCGACCCCTTGACCCCCAGTCAAGTGCGCTACCAAACTGCGCCACAGCCCGTGACGGCATCGGCAATCTTACCGGAGCGGCGCCGAACCAGAGATCTCCTCTGGGCTCTAGCGGCGTTTCCGTTTCTCCCGAACCCGAACTGCGATGTCGATCGGACTTCCCTCGAATCCGAACGTCTCCCGGAGTCGACGCTCGATAAACCGGCGATATCCGGGATCGATGGGCCCCGAGGTGAACAAGACAAAGCGGGGGGGCCTGGTGGCGGCCTGGGTAGCAAACAGGATGCGCGGCTGCTTTCCGCCCCGAACGGGATGTGGGTGCTCCGCGACGAGTTCGCCGAGGAACGCATTGAGGCGTCCCGTTGAGACCCTCAGGTCCCACGAAGCCAGCGCCAACTTGAGGGCGGGAACGATCCGATTGACATGCCAGCCCGTTTTGGCGGAAAAGTTGATCCGCGGGGCCCAGGTCAGCTGGGCGAAGTCCCTGTCGATCGAACGATCCAGCGCGTAGCGGGCGTCCTCGTCCACGAGGTCCCACTTGTTGAACGCGATGACCATCGCGCGGCCGGCCTCCTCTACCTGGCTTAAAATCCGGGTGTCCTGCTCCGTTACGGCCACAGATCCGTCAAGGAGCACGACCGCGACCTCGGCGCGCTCGATCGCGGCCTCCGTCCGGAGCGAGGCATAGTAGTCCGCTCCTTGCGTCTGGTGGACCCGTCGACGGATTCCCGCCGTGTCGATGAGGACCCAAGGGCGACCCTCGATCTCGACCGTTTCGTCGACCGGGTCCCGCGTTGTCCCAGCGGTCGCATCGACGACCACCCTCTCGTGCCCCGCCAGCAGGTTGAGGAGGGAAGACTTCCCAACATTGGGGCGACCGACCAAGGCGACCCGCCGGGGTGTGTCCGGTCCGCCCTCCTCGGTCTGACGCTCCTTGGGCAGGGCATCCACTATCGCGTCGAGCAACTCCCCGCTCCCCCGGCCGTGCAAGGCGCTCACGGGGTAGGGCTCCCCCAGGCCGAGGCTCCACAGGACGGCCGCCTCAGGCTCGGCGAGTGGTCCATCCACCTTGTTTGCGCAGAGGACGACGGGTTTGTGGGATTTCCGAAGGAGGCGGGTCACCTGCTCATCGGTGGCCGTCGTCCCGACCGTCGCGTCGAGCACGAGGACGACGACATCGGCCATGTCGACCGCCACCTCCGCCTGTTTCGCCACGCTGAGGTCGAGGCCATGGACCTTGGTCTCCCAGCCTCCTGTATCCATGAGGGTGAAGTCGCGGCCCGCCCAGTCGGCGGTGTACGTGACACGGTCGCGGGTGATGCCGGGAGTCCCCTCAACGACGGCTGCGCGCCTCCCTAGGATGCGATTGACGAGTGTCGACTTACCGACGTTCGGACGACCGATGATGGCGACGATCGGGAGAACCTCCCGGGTGATGGTCTCCCCACGAAGCTCGGCCAGGTCTTCGTCGCTGAGCTCGAACGCCTCAAGTCCCGACCTCAGGGCGGCCTCTCGTTTGACCTCGAGGCTCTCCTCAGGGTCCGACGTCCGAGGCTTCGAAAGGAGGGCGTCGTCCGCCTCTCCGGTCACGGGGTCTCCTCGGGTTGTTCATCGTGAGGCAAGGGAATGTCCGATTGAGCCTCGGCGCGCCGTACATGCTCACGCAGCGCCGCTGCGACCGCCTCTTCGGCCATTTTTTGACGCGCCTGGCCGTGGAACTCGGGCGGGATGTCCAACTCTACGGGTTCCCCGAACACGGCCAGGATCCTACGGCGAGGTTTGGGCCAGATGTTGACGCTCTCTCCCGTGTGGCGGGTGCCGAACAGCGCGAGCGGCACCACCGGGGCCTTCCCGTGGATGGCGAGCCAAGCGGCACCCCCCGCGAGGCAGGCCGCGTCGCCCGTGCCGCGTGTGCCCTCGGGGAACACCCCCACCACCCCGCCGCGCGCCAGGACCCCCTTCGCTCTCGCGAGGGCCTCCCGGCCTGTGCCGGCCACCTCAATCTGGCCCGTACCTCGGAGGATGACGCCCAGCCCGTGGCGGAACATGTCTTGTTTGACGAGGAAGTTGCTCGACCGGGGTATCACCCCGGCGACGATGGGGCCATCGATGAAGCCCACATGATTCGCGATGACCACGACGGGGCCCCTTCGGGGGACCAGGTCGGCACCCCTCACCGTCGTATGCCAGTACACCCGCGACAGGAACTGGGCGATCGGACGCCCAATAAGCGGCCCGAAAGGGCCAGGAACCCGGCGACGCCCTCTCATAGGGTGGCTTGGTGCGCAAGGTCAATGATCGCGGCTACAACCTCATCGATCGTCAGGTAGGTGGTGTCGATGACGAGGACACCATCGGCGGCTTGATGGAATTCGGCCACCTTTGCGTCCTTCGCGTCCCTCCCAAGGACTGCTTCCCTCACCCCAAGAAGCCCGGCGGTTTCGGTCTCCAGTTCCCTCCTTGTTACCCGCACCTCTGGGTCCGCGGTCATCAGGATCCTGACGTCGGCGTCCGGTGCCACCACCGTCGTGATATCTCGGCCTTCTGCAATGATTCCGGCACCACCCGAGCGCCCCCCGGTGATTTCCTTCAAGATGAGTTCCCGTTGGAGCTTTCCCAACACCGCCCTGACATCTAGGTTCATGGCGACCTCCGATACCGTTCCCGTTATGGCCTCGGAGCGTAGGAGCTGGGACACATCTTCGTGGTCAAGGGTGACCCTGGGTTCGTCAGGGTCGAGGACTATCTGGACGTTCATGGTCTCGACGGCGGCCACGACAGCATCGTCGTCTCCAAGATCGATGCCCTCACTTAGGCACAGAAGCGCCGCCACCCGGTAGGTCGCGCCCGTGTCGAGGTATGACAGGCCGAGGCGGCGGGCGACTTCCCGACACACGGTGGACTTCCCGACACCGGAGGACCCATCAACGGCTATGACAATCCCGCTCACGAGGCGACCTCCCAGCCTCGCTCACCGAGGGCCGACACGAGTTCGTGGGCACGGGCGGGATCAATGCTGAGCATAACGAGCCCGACGCGTTGCCGGGGTGAGTGCTCGATGGCCAGGTCCTCGATGTTGACATCGACGGCGGCGACGTCCGTGAGGAGCCGCAGGAGCTGGCCTGGTTTGTCCGGTGCTATCACGACGATCTCTGCCCACTGCCTCTGGCGGCCTCCGTGCTTGCCGGGGATACGGGCGAGTTCGAGCCGACCCCTCTCGATCAACTCCGCTAGGGCTTCACCCACATCCTCGGCGTCCCGGACCCGGGTGAGGTCCTCGACGACGAGGGATAGGGAGGCTCGGAGGTTGCTGCCATTCAACCGAGCGATATCGGCCCACATCCCAGGCTCGCTCGCCGCGATGCGGGTGACATCTCGGAGGCCCTGACCGACGAGGGCGAGGTCGTCGGTATCCAGGCCAGCAAGGGAGGCGGCGACCGCCGAGGCGGCAACCTGCGGAGAATGGGAGACCCTTGCCACCGCCGCGTCGTGAGCGTCTGCCTCGATTGTGACGACATCCGCCCCCAGAGCCTCGGCCAGCCCTCGTACGAGGTCGACCGCGGCGACCGAGGCTCCATTCGCGCACACAACCCAGGGACGAGCCTTGAAGAGATCCCCTTGTGCCGACTCAACCCCGGACACCTCACGGCCCGCCATGGGATGCGAACCAACGTACCTCTCACCAAGCCCCTCGGCTTCAACTGCCACCGCGATCGAGCCCTTGATGGAGGCGACATCGGTAACGACCGCCCCAGGCCACTTCTTCAGAGAGGCCACCACCTCACCTGCGGCCATCGCCGGGGGCACGGCTACGATCACAAGATCCGGCTCCTCCTCCAGTTCGGCCCCGGCCCCGATCCTGCGGGCGGTCTTCTGGATCTTTGGGTTTCGATCCTCGATGCTCACCAGCCAGCCTTCCGCCGTGAGGCCGAGGCCGATGCTGGCACCGATGAGGCCCGCCCCCACGATGTGGATGCGTGGCGGAACAGCGCGGTGAGGCGTCATGACGCGCTCACTGGGCGAGGTCCTTGCGGAGGGAAACAGCCTCGTGGAGGTAGACGTGCTTGACCTCGGCTCGGGGGACCTCCAAGTTGGCGTGGGCCATGACCCGAATTACCCGGCCGAGGGATCCTTGAATGTCCATCTCGACGGCGCACATGAGCGGGACGTCCCCCAAGTCCAGAGCGCGAGCGGCGGCAGCGGGAAAGTCGGACGTGATGTCTGGCGTGGCGGTGAAGAGGATCGAGATCAAGTCTTCAGAGGTGAGGCCGTTCTCGCTCAGCATGGCGCTCACGAGCTCAATGGTGCGCTCGTGTAGGTGTTCGCGCTCGTCGACCATAAGGGTGGTCGCTCCGCGGATGGCCCTGATCGTCATGGGTGCCTCCGGGTCCATGGTATCGGGGCTGAAGCCCTGAGTCTGGACCCTAGAGCCCGGCCTCCTTGAGCAGCGAGCCCATCTCCTTGGTGTCGAGCACCCGTGTCTTTCCCAGAGGCAGGCCTCCAAGGGAGATGGGGCCGAATCGTGTCCTGGAGAGCTCGACAACGGGATGGCCGACGGCCTCGAAGATTCGGCGGACGATACGGTTGCGGCCTTCGTGCAATACGATCTCCACAACCGAGAACTCTGACGTCGAATCGAGGATGGTGCACGAATCGACGGCGATTGGCCCATCGTCGAGTTCGATCCCCTTGGTCAGCTTGTGTGGTAGTCGACGGTGAACCTGGCCGGCGACCTTCGCGACGTAGACCTTGGACACGCCGTGGGAGGGGCGAGAGAGGCGGTTGGCGAGGTTTCCGTCGTTGGTAAGGAGGATCAGCCCCGTCGTCTCAAAGTCGAGGCGGCCCACGTGAAAAAGGCGAGATCCTAGGTCGGCAACGTACTGATCGAGGGCGGGGCGATTCTGGGGATCACTCATGGTACTGACCACGCCCTTGGGCTTGTTGAGGGCGATCGTGAGGTGCCCTTCGGCGACGTGGATCCGCTTTCCGGCAACCGCGATAACCACCCGAGCGGGATCCACCCTCATTCCCTGGTTGGTGATCTTCTCTCCATCGACCGTCACCTTGCCTGCTGCGATCAGGTCCTCACATCGCCTCCTGGATCCCACCCCTGCCGCTGCGAGGACCTTCTGGAGCCGCACCCCATCGGCGAGGTACTCCGCCACGGCTAACCCGCTCCATCGATGTCGATGAGATCGGGCAGGTAGGGCGCCAGGGATGGCAATTCTTCGAGGGAGCCGAGGCCCATACGCTCAAGGAAGGAGGTCGTCGTACCGTATTGGATGGCTCCTGCGATTTCCCCGACCTCGGTGATTAGTCCTCGAGCGAGAAGGGTCTTCATGACCGTATCCACGCTCACTCCCCTGACCTGAAACCACGGCGAGAGTCTCAAGCGCCGCCTGGGAAAGGCGAGCCGACTGCCCCTCGACGATAAACCGCCCGACGACGTCCGCGAAAAGGGGGGAGGAGTAGACGCGCCACCTCCCGTCGACCTCGCGTAATTCGAAGCCACGAGGCCGTCTCGGATCGGTGTATTCATCGCGGAGGGACACGAGGGCTGCGAGGACCTCCTGTTCTGGCACCTCTATCGCCGTTGCCAGGTCGGTAGTCGACACGGGTTCATCGATCACCATCAGCACCGCCTCTATCGCCGCGGTCAGCCGAGCCTTAGACATCCAGGTGCACCTCCTCGTCGAAGTCGGTCGTGAGGTCAGCCCCTCGGTCTCCCCCGGTCCATCTAACCGTCAGTTCCGAGAGGGATCGGACCTGATCGAAAGCAACCAACGAATTGCGGAACAGTTCCAGCAGGGCAAGGAAACGAGCGACGATGATCCCAAGTTCTCTGGTGTCCCGAATTATCGCCCTGAAGGTCATGGTCCCTTCCCGCTGGAGAATGACCATGACGTGTGTGGCCTGCTCCTTAACGGACACCTTGGGGTTTATGAGGTGCGCGAGGGGGACGGCGGGGGCGGGATGGGGCTCAAGGGCATGCGCCGCCAAATGTGCTAGAGCCTGGGCATCGGTTGCCCAGACGAGTTCGGGCAGGAGCGCCGCGAACGGAGGCTCAAGGGCCACATCCCTCGGTAGCCGACGGGGGGCGTCGAGCAAAGCCTCGAACGAAGCCGCGACTCTCTTGAAGGCGCTGTATTGGAGGAGGCGGAGGAAAAGAAGGTCGCGAGCCTCGAGGGCCTCGATATCCTCAAGATCCTCGACCTCCCCATGAGGCAACAGGCGAGCAGCTTTGAGGTCAAGAAGCGTGGCCGCTACCACAAGAAATTCGCTCGCCCCATCCAGGTCCCACTCGACACCCGCATCCATGACCGTCGCAATGAATTCATCGGTGACTCTCGCCAGGGCTACCTCGGTGATCTCGAGCTCATGCTTGGAGATCAAGGAGAGGAGCAGGTCGAAGGGGCCCTCGAAGTTGTCGAGATGGACAGAGAAGCCTGCGCCCGGGGCTCCATCGGTGGCCTCGTCAAGGGAAGCGGTCACGCTAGGCTGCCACTCCCCGCGTGACGAGCTCGCGCGCCAGCTTGCGGTAAGCCTGAGCTCCCGGGTGCTCCGGGGCATAGGTGAGAATGGGCTCAGCCGCGACCGTGGAATCCGGGAATTTCACAGTCCTCGAGATCATCGTCTCGGTCACTTGCGTCCCAAACGCGCGGCGGATCTCCTCCACGACCTCCCGGCAATGCAGAAGCCGGGGGTCATACATCGTCGGGACGATACCGTCGATCACGAGGCCTGGGTTGAGTCGGGTCTGAACCTTGGTGATGGTGTCGATGAGGAGGGCGACCCCCCGCATGGCGAAGTACTCGCATTCGAGGGGGACGAGCGCGCCATTGGAGGCGACCAGCGCGTTGACCGTCAGGAGGCCAAGGGAGGGCTGGCAATCGATGAGGATGAGGTCATAGTCCTCATGGACGGGACCGAGGGCCCGATCGAGCGCTCCCTCTCGCGCCACCTCGCTCACAAGCTGAATTTCGATGGCCGAAAGGTCGATGTTGGCAGGCAGGAGTTCAAGCCTCTCGATCCCCACCTTGAGAATCGCGTCCCGGGCGGCGACCCCTGTCCCCATGAGGACGTCGTAGATGGTGATGTCTAGCCCGTGGGTATTTATACCGAGGGAGGCCCCCACGGCCCCCTGGGGGTCGAAATCCACCAGCAGAACCCGGCGTCCGTACTCAGCGAAGGCGGCAGCCAGGTTGACGGCAGTCGTCGTCTTCCCTACACCGCCCTTCTGATTGCACAAAGCGATGACCCGCGCCGGGCCGTGCTTCACCAAGGGTGGAGGGCTGGGGAAATCGGTCACGCCCCCACGCTACCCCAGGGCCCTTGGATGGGCCGTAGCGTATACCTCGCGGAGGGTGTCCTGGGTGACCTGGGTATACACCTGGGTAGTCGTTACGCTCGCATGGCCCAGAAGCTCCTGGACCACCCGTACGTCTGCCCCTCCGGAAAGAAGGTGCGTGGCGAAGGAGTGGCGAAGGGTGTGGGGCGATACCCCCTCCACGTTGGCCCTCTCGGCCGCCACCTTGAGGATCGCCCACGCGCTCTGCCGACTGAGCCTGTTTCCACGAGTGTTGAGGAACAAAGCCGGTGTCCTGCGGCCCGTGGAAGCGAGCCCCGCTCGACCGCGCACGAGGTAGGCATCCACAGCACGGGCGGCCACTCCCCCTATCGGAACGACGCGCTCCTTGCGGCCCTTTCCCCTGAGAAGCACGGACTCCTCGCCAGGGGTCAAGATTATGTCATCGACATCGAGACCGACCGCCTCTGAGATCCGTGAGCCGGAGGCGTACACGAGTTCGAGGAGGGCTCGGTCGCGGAAGATCATCGGCTCGACTCCGACACTCGAAGCCTCAAGGATGGCGATGACCTGATCGATCGAGATCGCCTTGGGGAGCCTCCGCGGTATCTGGCGGGGCCTGATGTCGTGGGAGGGGTCCGTGAGGGTCCAGCCCTCCGCAAATGCGAAGCGGTGCCACCCCCGAACCGCAACGACCGTGCGTCCAGCGGAGGCTGGGGCCAGGCTCGTGCCTCCGTCTCCTCCCGTGCCTATCGCTTGGGCGAAGAGTTTGACATCTTCCTTGGAGGCCTCCGCGAGAGTCCGCCTCCCCCGCCCGGAGAGAAAGACGACATATCTGGTGAGATCCCGCCCATAGGCCGCAAGCGTATTGTCGGACAAGCCGCGCTCGACTGCGAGGTGGGCGAGGTAGGCCTCGCGTTCCCGATCGAGCACGATTAGGGCCTCGCTGCGGGAGAAGGCAACGACGCTAATGACATAACTCCATCCTACAGAGCGGTCCGTTCTCAGCCGCGAAGGTCCGCCGCTAGGCTAGGCATGACAAGCGACAAGAACTTGGAGAAACGCATGAACGCCAATTGGACCGACACCGACCGCCGAGCCGTCGATACCCTCCGCATCCTCGCGGCCGATGCCGTCGAGAAGGTGGGAAACGGACATCCCGGCACCGCGATTAGCCTCGTTCCCGCGGCGTATCTGCTCTTCCAGAACGTGCTCCAGCATGACCCGTCGGACCCGAATTGGCTCGGACGCGACCGGTTCGTGTTGTCGGCCGGACACTCGTCGCTGACCCTGTATCTGCAGCTCTTCGCGAGTGGCTATAGCCTTGAGATGAAAGACCTTCAGGCCCTGCGCACATGGGAATCGCTGACGCCGGCTCACCCCGAGCACGGTCTCACCCCCGGGGTCGAAATCACGACAGGGCCACTGGGTTCCGGCTTTGCCTCGGCCGTTGGGATGGCCATGGCCTCCCGGCGAGAGCGCGGGATCCTCGATCCCGATGCGAAACCCGGAGCAAGCCCCTTCGACCACAGCATCTACGTCATCGCCTCCGACGGTGATCTCCAGGAGGGGGTGACCGCAGAAGCGTCGTCGCTCGCGGGACTTCAGAAACTTGGCAACCTCATCGTCTTGTGGGACGACAACCACATCTCCATCGAGGGCGACACCAAGGTGGCGTTCTCTGAGGACGTGCTCGCCCGATATGAGGCGTATGGATGGGACACTCACCGCGTCGATTGGCCCCGCCCAGATGGCTCCTACGTCGAAGACGTCGATGCACTTGCCGCCGCGCTCGACAAGGCAAAGACCGACACCTGTCGCCCGTCGATCATCGCGCTTCGCACCATTATCGGTTGGCCTTCCCCAACGAAGCAGAACACCGGGGGCATCCACGGATCGAAGCTCGGTGGCGATGAAGTCCGCGCGCTGAAGGAGGCTCTCGGCTTCGATCCCGAGGTTTCCTTCGCCATGGATGACGAGGTGCTCGCCCACACGCGGGCCGTCTCTAAGCGTGGGCAAGCGGCGCACGCAGCCTGGGCTAAGGATTTCGAAGCCTGGGAGAAGGCGAACCCAAGTCAAGCGGCCTTGCTCGCTCGACTGCTCGAGCGTCGCCTCCCCGACGGCTGGGAGGAATCCCTCCCAACGTTCGAGCCCGGAACATCCTTGGCGACGAGGGAAGCCTCTGGCACGGTCCTCAACGCTCTCGCCCCCCTGCTGCCCGAACTGTGGGGCGGCTCCGCCGACCTTGGGGGCTCCAACAACACGTCGATGAAGGGCGAGCCGTCCTTCCTCCCAGAGGGGATCGCCTCCCCCGGAGTACCTGCGAGCCCCTACGGCCGAACCCTCCACTTCGGTATCCGCGAACACGCAATGGGAGCCATCCTCAACGGGATCGCCCTCCACGGCCTGACCCGTCCCTACGGGGGCACCTTCCTCGTGTTCTCCGACTACATGCGTGGCTCTGTGCGCCTAGCGGCGATCATGGATATCCCCTCGACCTTCGTATGGACGCACGATTCCATCGGCGTCGGCGAGGATGGTCCCACTCACCAACCTGTTGAACACATCTCCTCCCTAAGGGGCATTCCAGGGCTCTCCGTGGTGAGGCCAGCCGACGCGAACGAGACCGCGTGGGCCTGGCGCGGAATCCTCGAGAGGGGTCGTCCGGCCGGTATCATCCTCACCCGACAGGCAGTCCCCGTGCTCGAGCGTACCGATCCGGGCTCAAGCGTCGAGGGGGTCCTCCGGGGTGGATACATCCTGGCAGGCGGCGACGGAAAGCCGGACGTCTTGCTCATCGGTACGGGGTCGGAGGTCCAGCTTGCGGTCGGCGCGCGCGAGGCACTCAAGGCGGAAGGCATAGAGGCCCGCGTCGTGTCCATGCCCTGCCGCGAATGGTTCGCGGAGCAGAGCGAGGCCTACCGTGAGTCCGTGCTTCCTACTGGAGTACGCGCTCGTGTCACCGTCGAGGCCGGAATCGCGCAGGGTTGGCATGACCTCCTTGGGGACGCCGGTCGAGCCGTGAGTCTAGAGCACTATGGAGCCTCCGCCGACGGCGCACTCCTGTTCAAGAAGTTTGGTTTCACCATCGAGGCAGTCGTCGCAGCGGCCCGTGAGTCGGTAAAGGCAGCGTCATAGAGACCTTCATATCCGTCTGGGCGGGAGTCGACGACCTCGCACATGTCGCCGTCACAGCATCCGGGTGCGCCGCCGAGTCCGTCACTGCCCACCTCCCCGCTCTCGTCGAGGAGGAGATCGCCTCAAGGATCGCCGCGAAGGACCCCGCGCTGTGGGGACCAGCGGCCGTCAAGGAGGCCTCGATTCGACTCAACTGGGTCTCGCTTCACCAGACGACGCGGGAGTTGCTTCCCGGCCTCGCCAAACTCGCCTCCGAGCTGCAGGCGGAGGGCAAGACGAGGGTCGTCGTCTGCGGAATGGGCGGATCCTCGCTCGGGCCTGAGGTGATCGCGAGAAGCCATGATGTTCCTCTCATCGTGCTCGATTCGACCGATCCCGGTCAGGTGCGCCGTGCCATCTCGGGCGACCTCGCCTCGACCATCGTTGTGGTGTCCTCCAAATCGGGTAGGACGCTTGAGACGGACTCTCAACGCAGGATATTCGAAGCCGCATTTATTCAAGCCGGGCTTGATCCCGCCCGGCACATTGTCGTCGTCACCGATCCCGGTTCTCCCCTTGAAGCAACAAGTCTCGCAGCCGGATACAGGAAGACCTTCCTCGCGGATCCAAAGGTCGGTGGGCGCTATTCCGTCCTCAGCGCCTTCGGCCTGGTGCCGGCGGCCCTCGCCGGAGTCGACGTTGAGGCTATCCTCGATGAGGCCGAGGCGGTAGCCCCGAGCCTCGCAGAGAACTCCGAGGCGAACCCGGCCCTCGTACTAGGGGCCGCTATGGCCACCGCCGACCACCCGATCCTCGTGATCAGGGACTTCGGTTCTGGTGCTGTTGGGCTAGATGATTGGACCGAGGGACTCATCGCGGAGTCGACGGGCAAGGGCGGGGTCGGACTGCTCCCTGTCGTGGCCGACACGGACGCTCCTGATCTCCTCGCTCCCGACACCCTCGATGTGCGCCTAGTATCGCTCGCCGACGAGACCGGAGAGGGAGATATCACTGTGGCGGGAACCCTAGG
>Ga0307420_1001072_pt1 | contig 12163 bp, 12 predicted proteins | sample SalMarWE160240MG_2_FD_202167 | JGI IMG/M metagenome (GOLD analysis project Ga0307420, IMG submission 202167) | Salt marsh sediment microbial communities from the Plum Island Ecosystem LTER, Massachusetts, United States - WE1602-40 | ecosystem: Environmental > Aquatic > Marine > Intertidal zone >... | reverse complement strand
AGGAATAATAGGGTTGTTTGCGCTGCAAGGAGCCATGAACAAGAATTTGGAGTTCTACATTTTTGATGTAAGCCCAAGAATACCCGGTTGCCCCTGCGTGGAACCTACGTCTCCATACATGAAGTACAAGTATGGAAAAGAGGTTGGTCCGGGAAGAAGAGTTGCAATGGAAATCCGGAAGGCGGTTGCAGAAAACAAGCTTGGGATGATAGTCACGTGATACCAAAAACGGAAATAAACCAAGTTCTGGCAGACTATGACAAAAAGAAGATCACAGTAGGCACAATCGGCTCCCACTCTGCACTCAACATATTCAAGGGAGCAAAAGAAGAAGGCTTCAACACAGTTTGCATCTGCAAGAAAGAAAGCGAAATCGTCTACAAGCGGTTCCCTCTAGCAGACCAACTTATCACCGTCAAGGACTATGGCGAACTTTTGGATGAGAGCATCCAGCAGAAACTGAGATACATAAACACAATCTTGGTTCCCCACGGCTCCTTCAACGCCTACGTTGGAACAGACCAGATGATCGATCGATTACAGGTGCCCTTGTTCGGCAACAGAGAACTCCTCCACTGGGAAACCGACAGGAAAAAGCAGAGAGAATGGCTGCAGAGAGCAGGTTTAAGGTTGCCCAGAATCTTTGATGACCCCGAGGATATTGAGGGACTGGTTATCGCAAAGTTTCCAGGGGCAATGGGTGGGAAAGGCTATTTTCTTGTGGAATCTCCGGAATTTTTTCATAAGAAAGCAGAAGACATGATAAAAAGGGGGCATTTAAGCAAACAAGATTTGGAGAACATCCACTTCCAAGAGTATATCATCGGCGTGAACGTTTATCCACTCTATTTCTATTCGCCCCTCACAGGCGAAGTTGAGCTTCTGGGAATGGACCGGCGCTACGAATCCACCGTCGACAGCATAGGGAAGATACCTGCAAAGGAGCAACTGGAAATCAATGTGAATCCCACATACACTGTTGTCGGCAATTTTCCGATTGTTGCAAGGGAGTCGCTTCTGCCGGAGCTTCTAAGGATGGGCGAGAACGTGGTGGAAGTGTCCAAGAAGATTGCTCCTCCTGGCATTATAGGACCTTTTTGTCTAGAAACGGTTATCACGGATGACCTGAAAATTTTCACGTTTGAGATTTCTGCGCGAATAGTTGCAGGAAGCAACGTGGGTATCGGCACTTCTCCGTATGCCTATCTGAAGTATGGTGAAGGAATGTATATGGGCAGAAGAATCGCCCGAGAAATAAAAAACGCAATAGCCAATAATGAACTAGAGAAAGTTGTGTATTGACCAGTTATGTGCATTATCTCTAGGATGTTGTTCTTTTTTTGATTTCGTGTTCTAGTATTCCTTGGTAGAGTATGAGGGGCGCAATCTTTTCGTTGGGTGCAGTATCCATGATCATTTTTTGTATTCTTTCGTCCAAACGTTTCTTGTAGGCTTGAAGTTCGCCTAGGCTCATGGCTTTCAGTTTGGTTTCAAAATATTTTATTGGGTCACTCATGCCAATCCACTTCTTGACTCATAGATTTGCTGTATATTATGTGAAACAAATGTTATATGCTTATGTGACGAAGAAAATGGTGCAAATAGTTAAATTTGTTTAAACCAAAAATTGGAATCAATAATTCTTTGGGGAAGATGGTGGGTTGGGAACCGCAGATTCTATAAACAAAATAATTGATGTAAACGAAGATGACCCGACGCTTTCAGAAAAATTAACCGAAATCAGCAAAAAACATGACGCAGTTTTAATGGCATGCATTGCCCCTTATGTGGGGCTAAAGATTTCGCCCACAAAAACAGTAAATGCTCAGATGGGTCTCTCTGAAGAGTTTGCCGTAGAGACAGCAATTAACCAGATACAAGCAAAAACTGATGTCCAAAAACTGTTGCTTTTGGTTAACAGTCCTGGAGGTTTGGTTCAATCTTCATATAAGGTAGCCCGGGCATTAAGAAAAACATTCAAGGAAATCATTGTTTTTGTTCCGCACATCGCAGCAAGTGGAGGAACTTTGATTGCCCTCACCGGAAACAGGATAGTGATGGGTATGATGAGCCAACTGTCACCGCTTGATCCGCAAGCAAAAAGTGGAGATGGGGCTGTCTCGGCAAACTCTGTTGTAGATGCACATCAGTTTGTCACAAGGCTCTTTGATGATATTGCAGTGGAAGATGCGCCTTACAGTTACAAGGCTCTTGCGGACAAATGTGATGGCGTTGATATTCGGGATGCGTTGGCTTCGTTGAGTTTGATGGAAGAGTATATTCGCGAAATTCTGGAGGACTGCGGATACAGCAAAAAAGAATGTAAGAAAATAAGCAAAAGCATAGTTAGAGGATTCAAAACACATGATGAAGTAATAAACATTGACAAAGCCAAAAAACTTGGACTGAACGTTATTCCTCACAGCGATTTTCCCACCGAGTGGAAGCTATTCCGAGAATGGTTAGCGAAATATATGCTGCAAAGCGCAGACAAGCATGTTATCAGGTTTGTGATTTCAGAAAACTTAACAAAACAAAGTGAACTGAACAAAAAGTGAGGAACAGAAAGATGCTAAAAGCGATGACTGCGGAAGAACTGTTCAAACAAAACAGAAGCAACTCCATTTAATTCGAAAGATGGAAAAATTCACACAATAAGCGTGACCCAACTCATCACTAACTCCACAAAAACCAAATATTATTAAAAATGTTAAAAGATTTGCCGCATCTGTTTACTGCCTGTCGTATTCTTCAACCGTGTTGCTCATAACATCTAATTTGACGCCTGCCAGCCTGAACAGCTTTATCGTGTCCTTGTCTGCATGATAATGCTTCTCGCAGACAACACGTTTGATGCCTGAATTGATTATAATCATGGCACACGTTCTGCACGGCGTCATCTTACAATAGAGTGTTGAGCCGTCAAGAGGTATCCCAAATTTTGCAGCCTGAATAATAGCATTCTGCTCTGCATGCAAGGTGCGCACACAATGTTGCGAAACAGTTCCATTCTCGTTCAAAACTTTTCTCATGTCATGCCCTGCCTCGTCACAGTGCGGTAGCCCTGCAGGCGATCCAACATAGCCGGTTGTCATGATTCGTTTATCTTTAACAATTACACATCCCGCCTTCCCCCTGTCACAGGTGGCACGTTTGGAAACAGCTTCGCACAAATCTAGAAAATATCTGTCCCAGTCAGGTCGCGGCTTACAATCCATCCTTGACGTCTCCAACATTCGAATATACACCTAAGCTAAGCATGGAATAAAACTGTTTTTTCTGTTCTACGTGTAGAAAATTGTTTGGGGAACACGCTCCTTTTATGTCACAAGAACTCTTTTATAGAGTATTAAGATATGATATTTACTGGGGATATAGATGATGGGTCCAATCCTGTGTCCTGAATGCGAAGCGAACCATCTAGCATGGAGCAAAGACCGATTTTTGGTATGCGACAACTGCGGATTCAGGGTGGAGATAAAAGGTGACCCCTTCGAATACATGAGACAGAAAGCCAAAGAAATAGAAGAATGGGAACAAAACAGCCCCTGCCACAACTGCGCCTTCATCAACCACTGCAAGCAAGGCAGACAACAAAACAAAAACAAAACATGGAAACGAAGAAAACAGCAATTCTGCATGCCCCACCCAATAGTCTAGAGCCCCAACAAAAAATAGACTTTCTCATCCATGAGGTACCCCGCTTCAATAATGTTAAATATTGTCTTTGATTCAAACGATACGGGGGCCGGTAGTTCAGTTTGGTATGAACGCCGCCTTCGCATGCCCAGTGCAGAAACAGGCGGAAGCCGCGGGTTCAAATCCCGCCCGGTCCACCATCATTATGTTTTGATTGAAGCGGAGTCAAGAGGTTTTGTTTCTTTGACGCGTAATCGCCACCAATCACCTAGTCTGGAGTAGACTATTTGTGCGGGAATTATGTTGATTAATGCTTGAGTTGCGTTCATCACGGCTAGTGCGGGCAGAATACCAACCACAACTGATACTGGCATGAAATAAAATATTGGGAGCAGGTAGTAATTTGCTGCGGTCATTACGAGAACTCTGGAGCCAACAGCCGCAATCGATTTTGGTATGAAGCCTTTGCGGATTGCAGCAAACGCCAAAATGGTTGCTAACTCGGCTATAATTTTGAATATGCCGCCGTAAAAGTTTCCTCGAAGGAAAATGAATGAGCAGCCGATAAGACATGTGTAAACTGCGCCTATGGGGCCTGTGAAGAGTAGGCTGATTATCATGGGCATTCCAGTTAGGTCCCATGAGACGCGGTTGTAAAGTGGAAACGGTATGTCAAATGGGGGTCCGGGTATTATTTCGAATACCGCCGAAAGGGCTCCTAATATGCTGGCTAGGGCAAGTTTTCTGGTATCTAGTCTCTGCAACTATGCTTCACCTGTAGAGAAGAAGATGGTGTACGCTAAATCATATTTATGTTTTTTGCAAAATAAAATGTCTTTTTTGTCAACTTATGTTAGCGTGCTCAGTGCATATTTTTGACAGTTCGAACACACTCTTTAATCAAGTCCGCATTTTTCAGGTATATCACTCGCGAACGTCCAACCTCGTAAACGCCCACCAGCCCGCTCTTTTTTAGCACTTTGACATGCCGATAAACCGCAGCGTAGTCCTTCTTCAGCACCTGAGCTACAGCCTTTATGTGCAGGGGTCTCTCAGTTTCACTCACAAGCTCAACAATTCTCAACCTCGTAGGACTGCCCAACGCGCTGAATATAGCAGAAACTTGCCGTAACTCCTGTTCATCAAGCACTATGTAAACCACCTTTATTGTATATGCATCTAATTTATGACATTTTCGCTAAACATCACAAACATTAAATGCTACTGGAAACGAGGGAAAACAAAACCAATCGCTAAAACTTCGCACTGCACGCACCAAATTTGCATTACACCGTTTTCTAGAGGACTTGTTCCCCAGTTCTAAGAGAAAATAACCGGATTATACGGATATGTGATTAACCAAACTATTTTATTGAACAAAGATTAAAATGGTCTGACTCGAAATGAAAACGAAGAGTGTTCCCATCGCAATTCTTTTGGCAGTTCTTTTGATGGGAACTTTGGCTATAACGCTCAAATTCACGGGAGCCATTTCAGAAACAAACACAATAACTGTTCCAGATGATTACCCAAAAATCCAAGAAGCCATCAACGCTGCAAAGGCGGGCGACACAATTTTTGTTAAGGCAGGAACATATAATGAAGAGTGGGTTTCCGTAAACAAGTCAGTTTCGCTGGTTGGGGACAACCAAAAAAGTTTGGTTTATTATCATACTGCCGTGGGATTCATAGTAACGACAAACAATGTTCACATAAGTGGATTCACGATAATGAGCAGTGAAGCCATGCAGGGGTATGCCATCAGCATATCAAACTCAAGTGATTGCATTGTTGAAAATAATTTGATAGAAAATAATTGTGTGGGAATCTCCGTCTATGGGTCTTCGTCAGGCAACACTATTTCTGGGAACACTTTAGAGCACAATGAGCGCTCCATTGAGCTTATTGATTCTCCGGGTAACACAATCTCAGATAATAACATAACTGGTGCCCTAGTGTCCGGCATTTCTCTCGATTCGTCTTCCGGTAACATCGTTTCGGGAAACAGAATATCGGATCTTGAGGACGGAATGGGCGCGCTTATGCTCTGGAAATCTTCAAACAACTTAATCTCCCGAAACCTCCTCTTTGGCGGAAATCCAATGCTTATGATTAATTGTTCAAGTAATATCCTTTCAGAAAACTTCGTAATGGACAGTGAATACGGCATAGTTGTGGGTGTTTCTTCAAACAACAAAATTTACGGCAATTACTTCATCAATGTAACGCAACTAATACTGGATACTGAGATTAGTGCTGGTCTGCCCTCAGAGAATAGTTGGGATAATGGTGTTGAAGGAAACTACTGGAGCAACTATGAGGGAACGGATGCTGACGGGGACGGCATAGGAGATTCTGCTCAGGTTCTGTATGGAAACAATCAGGACAATTACCCCCTTATGGATTACCCGTCCATTTCAACAATCCCCACAACAGATTGTCCAGAATCAACAGAACAGTCATCTGCAAACTTCACCTTGCCAACAGAAGCAATATACGCAATTTTTGTAGCGATAATAATCATCGTGGCTGCTGTAGCTGTGTTGAAACTGAGGAAACACTAAAACGTTCACAGCCGTCCTCTCTAGTCTTCATTTCGAATCGCCGAAAAAGTTCGTTATCTGTTTTTGCAGCTCCTCCTTCTTGGTGAGGTTTGAGACTTTGACGCCCACTCTTCTTGCCTCAACATCGGATTCGCCTAGGAACTTTTCATAAAGTTCTTTCACAGTCTTCTTGAATGTTTCCAAGTCGCTTGTTGGATTTTCGAAGGTTTTTGACCTGCTGTGGACACTAAGGTCGCCTGCAACCAAGTATATGCTAACAGACCTGTAGAGTAGCCCCAGATTCAGTAGCCTAGCGTGAACGTTACCGCATAACCTGTAAGCTTCATCGAGGATAACCGCCAAGTCTCTTGTGTCCTCTTTGAGAGTGGAGATTCGGCTCACAGATTCGGGTTCGCTTCTTTCCTGAACAGGCTCATCGTCTATTCCCAAAGATGCGTTATGAAAGTAAGTTCCCAGTTTTCTTCCAAAAACTTCGATTAGCCTCTGCACATCAAACCTTGCTAGCTGACCGACTGTTCTGACGCCTAAAGTCTCCAGCTTCTTCTCGGTCTTTTTTCCAACGCCTACTAGACGGCGGACAGGCAAAGGCGACAGGAAACTTTCAACTTCCTCTGGTCTGACCAGTGTTAAGCCGTTAGGTTTTTGGATGTCTGCTGCTATCTTGGCGACAAGCTTGTTGGGTCCAACGCCGATGGAGCAGGTGAGTTTTTGTTGAATCAGAACGTCGTCTTTTATTGTCTCTGCCAGTTTCTCTGCTTCTGGGTAGTTCCTTTTTGTTCTCTGCGTCACATCTAGGTAGGCTTCATCTATTCCAACCTGCTCGAAACGGTCAGCGTGGCTTCTCAGAATCTCCATTATCTTGTCTGAAACTTCACGGTAGAACTCCTTATCTACGGGCAGAAAAACCGCGTCTACATCTTTGAGCTTCATTTTGGCTAATGATATGGGAATCCCAGATTTCACGCCATACTTTCGGGCTACATAGTTTGCTGTGCTTACGGCTCCGCTGTCTTCGGTGCGCCCAGAATAAACGCAGACAACCACGGGTTTATCCTTGATGGCTGGGTTTCTCCTCTCTTCGCATTGGGCATAGAAGTAGTCTAGGTCAACTAGCATTACGATTCTGGCTTGCAAGATGGAAGCAGCCTCACACACCGAAGTGACGATGCTTACGCCATTAGAAGTTGGCTGTTTGTTGCTTAAAACAATAATCCATACCTTTTTTGTTTCGGCTTTTTCGAAGAGAACATCATATATTGTTTGCTGTTCCTATTTGATGTCATGAACGCTTGTATTCTATACTTTTCACAAACAGGCAACACCCGAAAATTTGCGGAAGCTATATCCGATTCCTTAAAAATTCCCGCAGTTTTTGACCTGACCGCCACTGAACCTTCAGTTGTTGATGACTTCGATGTGGTAATTCTTGGAACGCCAGTTCACGGTTTTAATCCCGCAAGAGAAGCTTTGTCTTTCGTGAAAAGCTTGCCGGAAGGCAATGGCAAGAGAACAGTTCTGTTTTGCACTTACATTCTATGGAAGGGAAGAACCTTCGGCAAACTGAAGAAGGAACTGAAAAAGAAAGGTTACAACACTATTTTATGTGTTTCAGCGAAAGGTCGCAAATTCAGCAAAGAAACCTTCTCAGAGGCTATAGGTAAGATAACAGAGGCATTGAAAGAATAGGCTGCCCATTATTGCGGGCAAAGCTATTTTTTGTTAGGCGTTTTTTCTGGTTGAACCAGTGATTCTTTTAGGTAGTCTTCCAGAGTCTCTCCGGGGATTACCTCGATGTTGTAGTCTCGGGGGTCTATCGAGTGCTTGTAGTTTTTGGCTGGAACAATAACCTTCTTGAAGCCCCACATCTCAGCAGATTTAATCTTCTCATGTAATCCGCCAACAGCAGTAACTGGAACCACATCATCCACGCTGACGTTGATTTCCCCAGTCACCGCAACATCTTGCCTTATGGGTTTTCCCTCTATCAAAGAACAGAGAAGAATTGTCATGGTGACGCCTGCGCTTGGTCCATCCACACTGTAGGCTTGAGCGAAATCTATGTGAGTGAAGAATTCTTGGGCGATGTCGACGCCGTATTTCTGCAGGATGACGCTTCTCACTTTCGCCACGCTGTCCGTGATGAACTGTTCCTGTCCTTCCTTCGCTATGCCCGTGACCTTGTAGTATCCCTTTAAATTTTTACACCTTTTGTCTCGTTTTTCTAGGAAGCCCTTGACTGTGAGAACGTTGCCGGTCATCTCTCCGCTATAAGGGTCTTTGACTACGGCTACTCCGTAAATCTGTCCCAGCTTGGCTCCTTTCGGGCTGATCTCTAGAAGTTTTCCTCTTTCGCTCATCTGGTGTTCAAGAATCTGTTTCTGGATTGTTTTACAGTGCTTTTCGATGGCTTCTCTAACATGCCTCTTTTCAACAAGCTCTAAGCTTTCGTTCATTGCCAATGTGGCAGCTGTCTTCACCAAAGAAATCATGGGACGAAACTTGGTGCTTAAGGCATCCTTTTTGTTGCTTCTCCTGCGTCCCTCATCAACAATTTCTTCACATGCTTCTCTGCTGAAAGGCATCAACCGAAACCGTGAAATCTCTTGGGCAATAAACTGGACGTATTTGCGGCGATTTTCAACACTGTTCTGCATGTCATTGTTCATTCTTACTACTTTGCCGTAACCGTAGATTCTGTCCATAAGAGCCGGATGAAGTTGCCCGATGCTATCAAAGTTTCCGGCGCCAACCAAGAAGCACATGCAAGGCACCGGTTCTGTAGCCACCGCCATAGCAGCTGTTCCCCCAGCGTTGCTAAAACGGCTTCGCAACGTTATTGGCAGTTGACCGTCTTCTAGAACCGTCAGCAACGTGATGGCTTCGTCAGGCTGCATGTTCTTTATTTCGTCAATGTATAGTATGCCAAGGTGGGCGCGATGGACTTCTCCAGCGGTTACTCTCTGATGTTCTGGTGTTCCGAGTCCTCCGGTTTGCAGTGGGTCCCAAGCGATGCTTCCGAACAGTTGGGCGGAACCGTGTCCTGTGGCGTCGATGAATGGAGCAACTTTTTTGGAGTTATCTACTATAAATTTCGGAACCTTTGTTGCCCTTGCTCCGCCTATGCCTTTGGCGCTTCCGAGAACTCCGAAGCGTCCCAGCACCGTTACTAGAATCAGGAACATGAGCATCATTCCGGCTGGAAGAAAGGTTATGCTTCCGATCGACACGAAATTGTCTATCATGAATCTGCTGAAATCGCCGTTGTTAACGGTTTGGATTGGCTCTCCGAAGCCGGTCAGGGCGTTTGTGTCCCAAGCGACTTTTTCTTGCCACAGATAGTAGAAGCCTGCGAACATGAAGATGGAGGCTACAATTATCATCAGGTAGATTATAGCTTTGACTCCGAGCCGCTGAAGAAAAAGCTTCTTTGCTTCTTTCAATTTTCCTTTCAGTATGATTCTTTTTCCTTCTCCAGCGGGGTGACAGGAGATTTTTGGTTCGCTGGGGATTATGTCGTTTTGCCAGCAGACTACGTCTTGAAGCTGAATGTCCTCTTTCTTGTAACGTTCAGTTAGATGGACAGAAAGGGCTCTTCCTATCAAGGATTTGCCGGTTCCAGGGTCTCCCAGCAAAAGCAGGTAAGGTCCAGGGGGAGCAGTCTTGGTGATGTGGGGCTTTTCCTTGTTTGGATCCTTCCATGCCTCATACCACTTTTCTTCCTTGAGGTTCTTGAGTTTGTGGACCCATTCTTCCAGACAGAGATAGCACTCTTTTAACGCTCGTTCTTGTCCGATGACCCACTCGAGAAGGTTGTCTGAAACTGGATAATCCTTAGTGGATTTGAAGTTCTTCCAGTTCCATTTCTTGCCGCGGATAACCTCTTCGTCTTCTCCGAAGTAGCCCAAATTCTAATCTCCTAATTTTTCGGTCAATTATCTGATGGGGTTTGCACAAGCCTTCAGCTAAGCTTATGATTTTCTGAAAGACAGAGAGAGTGTTCAACTAAAATAAAGCCGTATTACGGAATCGGTAACATAGCGAGAACGGAGTATGTGCAACGTTTTCTGGTTCTTGAGGAATAGAGAAGGAGTTTTTGTTGAATTGTCAATTGGAAAGGTTGAATCTTTTTTTGAATTCTAATGTTTTGGGTCAAACTTGATCAAGAAGATTTTATTAGTGAGTAGCTTCGGAAAGGTTAGTCACAGGTTATGGAAGGAACGATAAAATGAGGGACAGTATTGCAGTAATAGGCGCAGGAGTAATCGGCGGAGCCATAATCAAGAGTCTGCTGAAGAGCGGGTATGACGGCGAGATAACAGCCGCTGATATGCAGTTAGAAAAACTTGGTGCCCTAGAAAAGCTGGGGATAACCGTGACCAGCGACAACAAGAAGGCTGCCCGAACATCTGATGTTGTCTTCGTGTGTGTCAAACCGAACGTTGTGAAGACTGTTCTGAAGCAGATAAGCAAAGAAGTTGAAGGGAAACTGGTGATTTCATCAGCTGCCGCGGTCACTGTTGGCTTCTGTAAACGAGTAGTGCCTAAAGCCAGATTTGTCAGGATTATGCCAAACGTTGCTATTCTGGTGCAGGAATCCTTCACTGCCTACTGCTGCGACGATGATGTAACTCGGGAAGACAAAGAGAAGGTCAAGGAGGTTCTCGGCGTGATGGGAGTCCGCATGGAAGTTGAAGAACGGCACATGGATGCGGTGACTGCCATAAGCGGAAGCGGTCCCGGGTACCTTTCTGTTATACTTGAGGCTCTCACGTATGCTGGCTTAAAGGTTGGTTTGCCCCGAGATTTGGCTTTGGTTAGTGCGGGTCAGGCGGTTCTTGGAACAGCAAAACTTGTGCTCGAGTCGGGTCAAACTGCTGCTCAGATACGGGATATGGTTACTACGCCCGGCGGAACTACCATTGAAGCCATTTACGAGATTGAGGGTAGTCAGGTTCGGCAGGCTTTGATAAGGGCTGTTGAGGCGGCAACAAAGAAGAGTGAAAAGATTAGGAAGCAGTGGGAATAAGAAGGGTCTGTTGACCAAAACGTTAATCCAATCATATAACGAGTGTATATGTATGCCAGAAGAGAAAATTGTTGTTCTCATGGGGTCTCCAAGAGACCTCCCGTTTGCATCCAAAATAAAAGATTTCCTCAAAAAGGAAGGCTTTCCAGTCGCCTGCATTTACAATGTTGCTTCAGCCCATAGAACTCCACAAAAACTGCTAGACGATCTGAAGGAATATGAAGCGAGCGGCGACAACATCGTCTACATCACTGTTGCCGGCTTGTCAGATGCTCTTTCAGGAGTTGTTGCCGGTTACACAGGATATCCGGTTATTGCCTGTCCTCCAGACTCTGAAAAACATGGAGGCGCCAAAGTGTTTTCTTCCACTGCAATGCCGAAGGGGATACCTGTTGCCTACGTTGCTAAGCCCGAAAACGCTGCACTTGTAGCCGTGAGAATCCTAGCTATATCCAACCCTGAATTAAAAGAGCGTCTAGATAAATTTAAGCAGAAAATGGCAAAAGCCGTCTACGAAAGCGCAGAAGAAGTAAAAAAGGTCACCCAAAAGAAAGACGTCAACAGGTTGGCAGTCTAAGAAAAAACACTGTTTTCAACAATACGCTGTTATTAGGCTCCTAATATGAATGATTTCTGTTTGTTTTGGTGTTTTTGGGTAGTCTCTGTTTGCAGATTATGATCAACAAGGTTGCGGTAATAAGCAAGAGCAGAATTGTCCATGAGGGAAACTCTTGAATTATGCAGGGTTCCATAAGTGGATAGTTGTCTTGATTGTTCTCGTCAATAACATATGGCATATCTCCTATTCCTGAACTGTTTATTTCCGAGGCGTTCGGATATCTCGTTAGATAGTCGCTCCAATAGTTTCCTTCAGAGCCACTATCCCAAATCCAAGTGTTCCCCCCACCACTGGTATACACGTTTTGGATGTTAC
>Ga0307420_1001071_pt1 | contig 12181 bp, 8 predicted proteins | sample SalMarWE160240MG_2_FD_202167 | JGI IMG/M metagenome (GOLD analysis project Ga0307420, IMG submission 202167) | Salt marsh sediment microbial communities from the Plum Island Ecosystem LTER, Massachusetts, United States - WE1602-40 | ecosystem: Environmental > Aquatic > Marine > Intertidal zone >... | reverse complement strand
GTACTGCGAAGTGAACGACGACGAACGGACATTGCTCACCTCTCGCGAGCGGCCTGTTGTCCTTCTGCGCCGGCGGCCAAATGCACCTATCTCACCGCTGGTGGCCCCGGGCAACAACACTCTCGGCGTGATGCTGCCTTATACGCCACTGCACTATCTGCTTCTGGAACCAACCAACGGTTTTCCCGTCGCGCTGGTGATGACCTCCGGCAACTATTCCGAGGAGCCCATCGCCATCGACAACGACGAGGCGCTGGAGCGGTTGGGGAATCTGGCCGATGGTTTCTTGCTGCACGACCGCGATATCCACGCCCGCTGCGATGACAGCGTCACGCGCATCTTTGCCGGGATGGAACTGCCCATCCGCCGCTCGCGGGGCTGCGCGCCCTATCCGGTACATCTGCCTTTCGAGGTGAAGCAGGTGTTGGGTGTGGGAGGGGAGTTGAAGAACACCTTCTGCCTTACCCGTGACCGGTATGCGTTCCTCAGCCAGCACATCGGCGATATGGAGAATTACGAGACGCTGCAGTTTTTCGAGCAGATGGTGGAGCAGTTGAAGCGCACGTTTCGCATCGAGCCAGAAATCGTCGCGTGCGATATGCATCCCGGTTACCTGTCGACGCAGTGGGCCAAATCTCAAATCTCAAATCTCAAATCTCCAATCTCTTTTGTCCAGCACCATCACGCACACATCGCCTCGGTGATGGCCGAGAACGGTCTCGCCGGGGGGGCTTCCGTCATCGGGGTGGCCTTCGACGGCACCGGCTATGGCACCGATGGAGCCATCTGGGGTGGGGAGTTTCTCGTCGCTGACTATGCCTCCTTCCGCCGGGCCGCGCATCTCAAGTATGTGCCCTTACCCGGGGGAGATGCGGCTATCCGCCGCCCATACCGCACGGCCTTGGCTCACCTGTGGGCGGCGGGCATCGCCTGGGACGACGGACTGCCAGCCGTAGCTGTTGCCCCTTTGGGCGAGCGGGTGATTCTGGAGCAGCAGTTGAAGCGCGAGGTGAGCGTGGTCCCCACCTCCAGCGTCGGCCGCCTCTTTGACGCCGTCTCTGCTCTGGCGGGCGTGTGTCAGGAGATCAACTATGAGGCCCAGGCGGCCATCGAATTGGAGATGCTGGTGGCGGGTTCGGTTGAGGGTGGAGAGGCCTATCCCTTTCATCTGGCCGACGAGGAGGTCGACCCCGCCCCCTGTATCGGCGCTGTCGTCGCCGACGTGCGTGCGGGCGTTCCCGCCGGTGTGATCGCTGCCAGGTTCCACCAGGGCTTGGCGCACATGATCCGCGATGTCTGCCTGCGGATTCGGAAGGAGACCGGTTTGTGGGACGTGGCTCTCTCCGGCGGGGTCTTTCAGAACGTGACGCTGTTGGGCATGGTTCTGCCCCTCCTGGACGAAGCTGGCTTTACCGTCTATACCCATCGTCTGGTGCCGCCTAACGACGCCTGTGTCTCGCTGGGACAGGCCGTGGTGGCGGATGCCAACTCTTGACACGCTTTCTCCTTGGTTCTATAATCCCCACTGTTTTTTGGAGTGATCATGACAGACAAGATACCGCTCAAGTTATTCACGCTGTTGCTCGTTTTGTCCCTCATTGGTACGACGGTGGTCTCCTGTTGCCCCGCACCGTCTGAGGAGGACATCAAACCCACCCGGCGCCCGCGCTATGATGTGGAGGTCTATGGTGCCCTGGAGAACGTCGATCCCCGCGATCAGGTAGTCGTGCTCTGGTATCCGTATACCGGGGGCCAGGAAGAGCTGCTGTTGGCTCTGATAGACGAGTTCAATGTCAGCAATGAGTGGGGCATCGCGATCATCGGCGAGTATGGTGGGTCGAGCGATACCCTTTACGATAGGGTTCTCGGCCGCGTCGAGTCGGGCCAACTGCCAGACGTCGTGGTCGCAGAGCAACACCAGGTGGCGACCTTTGCGATAGTGGATGCATCGGTCGCGCTCGATCCATACGTGGAAAACTGGAAGTGGGGCTATACGCGGAAGGAGCTGGACGATTTCTTTCCTATCGCGCTGGCTGACGAGCGCATCCCGCAGTTCGATGATTGGTATGGATGGCCGCTCTATCTATCTATGGAGGCCTTGTACTATAACGAGGACTGGCTTGTTGAACTGGGATACACCGGGCCACCCGAAACTTGGGAGGAATTTGCCGAGATGGCGTGTGCGGCCTCCGATTCCGACGCCGGTACTCATGGCTACGAGTTCTCGGTCAAGGTGTCTACCTTTGTCGATATGCTCCTCAACCACGGTGGGCAGATGGTCGATGAGGATGTCGAGACCTATACCTTTGATGGCGAAGAGGGGATGGCGACGATCACCTTTATCCAGGAACTTCTGAGTGGGGAGTGTGCTGTTCTGAAAGTGGAGCGATTTGGTGCCCGGACTGACTTTAGCGCAGGCGAGGTACTTTTCACCATCGGCAGTACCTCAGATTTGCCCTATTACCGCAAGAGTGTAGTCGAGGGGGCGGGTTTCAACTGGTCGATCTCTCACCTACCGACCACGCTCCCACGTCCCAAAGTGTATGTTGAAGGCCCCAGTTTTTCGCTCCTGCGATCCACGCCGGAAAGGCAACTGGCGGCTTGGTTGTTCCTCAAGTGGTTCACCGAGCCGGAGCAGCAGGCCCGCTGGGCTCGGACCTTTAGCGCCTTGCCGATCAGGCCCTCTGCCGTGGATCTCTTGGAGAGTTACGTCGTGGAGAATCCACGGTATGGGATGGCCCTCGATTTCTTGGAAGAGGAGGCCGTTTCGGAGCCCGGAGTAGCCGGCTATGATGTGTGCTACGAGTCGGTTCAGGAGATGTTGGCGGCCATCGCCGATCGGGGTGAGCCGGTGCCTTGGCTAGCTGATACTGTGCGGGATTGTCAAGATTCCTTGGATTGAGTCTCTTGCATCTCTGGCAAAAATCTTTTGTCAGGCTGCAAACTCTTGTTCTACAGCGCCGAGCTCGGCCAGCAGCCGCAGCGTCTCCTGGGCTTCTTCCTCGTCCAACTGGCTGATGGCAAAGCCGGCGTGGACGATGACGTAATCACCCACTTCTGCGTCGGGCAGGTAGGCCAGCGAGACGTCGCGCGTTACCCCGCCAAAGTCCACTTTGCTTATGCGCATCATGTTAGCGCCATCGATCTCGGTGACCTTACCCGGAATTGCCAGACACATATTGTTTCACCTCGTTTCTCAGCCAATCCAGCCAGGCCTCCAACCCTTTCCCCGTCTTGCAGGAGAGGGGAAAGAAGGCCAGGCCGGGATTCAGCGGTTCCACGCCCTGGCGGAAATAGTCCACGTCAAAATCAAAGGCATCCCGCACGTCGATCTTGTTCAGCACCAGCGCGTCCACGCCCCGGTACATCACCGGGTACTTGTAGGGTTTGTCGTCCCCCTCGGGGACGCTGGCGATGAGCGCGCTGCGATGCGCGCCCAGCTTGAAGGTGGCCGGACAGACCAGGTTGCCCACGTTTTCGATAATCAGCAGGTCGAGTTCCTCCAACGGAAGCTGAGGGAACGCGGTCTGCAACATCGACGCGTCTAGGTGGCACGCGCCGCCGGTGTTGATCTGTACCGAGGGAACGCCCAGCGCGGCGATGCGGTCGGCGTCGATGGTGGTGGCGATGTCGCCATCGACCGCGCCGATGCGTAGCTCACCCCGCAGCGCCTCCACTGTACGCGCGATGAGACTGGTCTTGCCCGCGCCGGGGGAGGCCATTAGATTTAGCCCAAGGACGTTTGCCTCGTCCATCCGGGCGCGGTTGGCGGCGGCCAACTGATCGTTGGCGCTCATGATCTGTTCGACGACGGGTACTTGAACGGTCATCTATTCCTCGACTTCTATGCTCTCCAGTCGGAAATCGTCGCCCCCGGCGGCCACGACGCGGCTCCCGCCGCAGGACGGACAATTGTAGTTCTTACCGTTCATCGGAAAGATGTGGTCGCAGCTTAGGCAGCGCAGGCTGGCCGGGACGTGCTCAAAGTTTAGCTCTGAGCCTGCAGCGATGGTGTCCTGGGCGATCATGTCCCAGTAGAACTGCACCGACTCGCCGACGACGCCGCTCAGCTCCCCGATGACCAGGTTCAGCCGGGTGATACGCTTGGCGCCGGCCTGCTCGGCGTGACGCAGCGCGATTTTCAGAATGCTCTCGGTGATCGATAATTCGTGCATCGGTATAAAAGCCCACATCAGCGGATGGCGTGGGCTGGTGACGCCGCAAAGTAATTGTGCTATCGTCCCTGGCCGTATTGCTTGCGCAGCCGTGCAACCTCGCTAATTATACCTGATTCATTCTTGGTGTGCAAGTATAAAGTAGATGGAAGGCTAGTAAATTGGCAGTGCGGGTGTCTCTTTCTGCTTCGAATGTCCCCCTGGCTGCTCGGCTTGCCTCATTTCTACTAGGAGGCTATAATCGTTTCTGACTACTCTTCTTATCTTACTGAAGTGGAACTCTATGGATAAAATCAGCGTTATGCTTGTCGAAGACCACGTGCTGGTGCGGGAGGGGACCAGGGAAATGCTGGACCGGGAACCGGACTTGCAGGTCGTGGCCGAGGCGGGGGATGGCGAGCAGGCCGTACAATTGGCTACCGAGCACCGCCCCGACATCATCATTATGGATATCTCGATGCCCAAACTCAATGGCATCGAGGCTACCAGGCAGATCAAGGCTGTTGATCCGGCGGCGTCTGTCCTGGTGCTCACGGCCTACGACGACGATCAGTATGTCTTTGCCTTCTTGGAGGCGGGGGCCGCCGGATACTTGCTGAAGGACGTCAGCACTGGCGATCTGATCCAGGCCATTCGAGCGGTGCACGAAGGCGAGTCGGTGCTTCATCCGGCCGTCGCCCGCAAGGTGATCGACTATTTCGCACGTCATCCGAATGGAAGAGACGACGTGAAGAGCGATCCCCTGGAGCGGCTCACCGACCGTGAGATGGAGGTGTTGGCGCTGGCGGGCAAAGGGATGACCAACCGGGAGATCGCCGCCGATCTCACCATCAGCATACGCACCGTCCAGGTTCACCTGAGCAACGTTTTCAGCAAACTGGACGTTGGCTCTCGGACGGAGGCGGTGCTTTATGCCCTGCGCAAGGGTTGGCTTTCCCTGGAAGACACGATCTGAGACGCCGTCGCCGGTTGAAAGGAGACGTTCGGCTTTGGAATCAGGCCTGTCCGAGTCTGGATGGAAGAGGACGCTGGCCGATCGTTCTTTCTGGGTCGTCGTGGCGATTTTTGCCGTGACCGCATTTCTTCACTACTTTCGGACAGACCTGTTGCCCGCCCTGGTGAATACGTTCCTCACGCGCCACGCCGTCGACCGCATCCTGTTCGTCCTCCCAATAACCATCGCCACTTACGCGTTCGGGCTCAGGGGGGGGGTGATCGCACTGGCTGCCATCGTCGCCGTCATGCTGCCCCGCGCCATCTGGATCTCGCCCAGCCCGGTGGATGCCCTCATCGAGACGGCGGCTGCGGCGGCCGTCGGCTATTTCGTCGTTCGCATTATCGATGCCCAGGCTCGGGAAAAGGCGCTGCGCCAGGAGGCCGACGCCCGGCAGTTGCAGATCCAGCAGCGGCTGAACGAGGTGGCCGAACAGATCACCTCCGAGCTGGAGCTGGACCGCGTCTTGACCAAGGTGATCCAGATCGCCGAGGAGCTGACGGGGGCCGACGGTGGGGGCATCGCGCTCTTTGATCGGGAGAGGGAAAGCATTCGCTACCCATATCTCCACAATCTACCTCAGGAACTGGCGGAAGTGACCTTCTCGAAGGGAGAGGGGGTGGCCGGAGAGGTGATGGACACCGGTAGCCCGGTTGTCGTGGTTGATTACCAGGCCTATCCCTCGATTATCCCAGCCTTTGCCGAGGCCGGCCTGACCAGCGTCGTAGCGGTGCCCATCGTGAGCGGCGACCGAGTCTTTGGCGCGTTGAGCCTGGTGAGCACTGACAAGGCGAAATGTTTCTTCGATAGCGACGTCGCCATCCTCACCAGCATAGGCCGTCAGGCCGGTATAGCTATCGAGAACGCCCGTCTCTACGAGCGTATGCGTTTCTACGCCCGGCAGATCACGCGGGCGCAGGAGGATGAGCGCAAGCGCGTCGCCCGCGAGCTGCACGACGAGACGGTTCAGATGCTCATTGCCCTCTCCCGCCGGCTGGAGAGCCTGGCCGCGCTTCCCGACCCGCTGCCCGAGGCGGCGCTGGAGCGATTGGCCACACTGCAGGAACTGATCGGGACGACGCTGCAAGGTGTGCGGCACTATATCCAGGATCTCCGCCCGCCCACGCTCGATCACCTCGGCCTCGTCGCGACGATCGAGGGCCTGACCGATGATTTGAAGGAAGATGGCATCGATGCGGAGCTGGGTGTGAGCGGTGCGGCGCGCCGGCTGACGCTGGAGGCAGAGCTGGCCCTTTTCCGCATCGTCCAGGAGGCGCTGAACAACGTCCGGCGCCATTCGGGAGCTTCGCACGCCCTGGTACAGGTCCGGTTTTCCCCCGATAGTGTCAGGATAAGGATCAAGGACGACGGCCACGGGTTCAACGCCCCTGCGCGAATGGACGACCTGGTGTCCACGGGCAAGCTGGGGCTCGTCGGCATGTACGAACGCGCGCGCACGCTGGGGGGCACGCTGGCCGTTCAGTCGGCGCCTGGCGAAGGTACGGTCGTCATCGTGGACGTGCCTGCGGGTGCAGACGAAGCGGACTGATAGGTGACATCAGTCCGCTCGCCTGCTGCTCTATGCTGAGGTTTGCAGCCTAGGGTGTGTCCTCATCCTCCTTGTCGCTGAGCGTGGTGGCTCGTTCGACCAGTTGCAGGAACTCGGCCACGTCCTCGTCCTCGGGGAAGTACTCGGCCACGCGGCGCGCCTGCGCCAGGACATCGTCCAAGCTCGACTCCTTAGCCCAGTAGCTATGGCGTAGCACCTCGGCATATTCCGTCACGACGGCGGCCAACTGGAAGCGTGGCGGGGCCTCCTTGAACGTGCCGGCAAACTCGCCCCAACTGATGGAATGGTTCTGTTCGAGCGTCTCGCCGGTGTCCGGGTTCTCGTACCGTACATAGACGGTGATCGCCGGGTCGGTCGACGAGGCTTCCTCCCATAACTTGATCTCGTAGAGCGCGGTGACGCTGTGACCCAGGCCGATCTCGCCCGCGTCCACATCGTCGTCGCGGAACTCCTCGTCGGCCATGTCGCGGTTCTCGTACCCGATCAGCCGGTAGCTCCTGACCACGCCCGGGTTGAACTCGACCTGGATGCGGGCATCCCGCGCGATGACCTGCAGCGTCGAGGGCAGCTCGTACACAAAGAGCCGTTCGGCCTCGGTGATCGTGTCGACGTAGGCGTAGAACCCGTCGCCGTGGTCGGCCAACTGCTCCATCAGCACGTCGTTATAGTTGCCCATACCAAAGCCTACCGTCGTCAGATAGATGCCCTGCTCGGCATACACGCCGATCTCTTTCAGGATCGACTCGGGTCCGGTCTTGCCCACGTTGGCCACGCCGTCGGAGCACAGGATGACGCGGTTGATGGCCTCGGGGTCGAACGCCTCGTCGGCCATCTGATAGCCGATGCGCAGTCCTTCTTCGGCGTTGGTTGAGCCCCCGGGCTCCAGGCGCTTGATCGCCTTCAGGATTTCGTCTGCCTCGGATACGGGCGTGTGCTCCAGCAGCGCGTAGCCGCGCGAGCCGTAGACGGCGATCCCGATCCGGTCGCTGGGGCGCAGTTCCTCGACCAGCAGCTCCAATGAGTCTTTGACCAGCTCCAGCCGATTCTGCATGTCCATCGAGCCGGAGACATCGATCACAAAGGTCAACACAACGTCTGGGCGCTCCTCCGGAGAGGGCAGGTATCCCTGCAGGCCTACGCGCAACAGGTGGTGCTGCTCGCTGCCGTAGAACGAGGGCGCTCCGTCCAGGTGGATGGCAAAGGCCCCTTCGCCTTCGGCCGGCGGCGCGTATTCTTGGTCAAAGTAGTTGACATACTCCTCCACGCGCACTGACTCGTCCGGAGGCAGGAAACCGTCGTTCACATAGTAGCGCATGATGGCGTACGACCCGGTGTCCACGTCCACCGCAAAGGTGGACAGGTTGTCCTCGTCGGTATCGACGAAGGGATTGACCCCGTACTCCTCAAAGAACATGGCGTCGTAGGGTTCGTCGTTGGGGACATCGGTGCCGCCGACGCAGGAGCCCAGTGGGTCGTAATAGTCCCCGCCGCCACCGCCGCCTCCCAGCACTTTGGCCAGGCCCTGCTTGGCGTCTGCGTCGATGGTCAACGCCCCGCTAGCGGATCGTCCCCACAGGCCGCCGTCGCCTGCTTGGTAAACCTCGGCGGGCGGCGCGCTGTACTGCCCCCCATACGTCGCCAGCGCCAGGTAGGTCAGCGTGTGGCTCCCGGCGTCTAGCCGGGGCATGGAGAAGCGCACCACGTCGTCCTGCACCGCGTACTCGAGGTCGCGCGGGCGCAGCGCCTCCAGCCCAGCCGGCAGGCGGTCCTCGACGACGACGTTCGTGGCGGCGTGGGGCACCTCGACTTGCAAGCGCACCTGCACGACCTGGCCTATGGGCACGCTGGCACCGGTGTGCCCGGTTTCCACGTCCAGGTACTCGCGGCTGACACGCACGATGCCCACGGGGTCGCCGGTCTTACGGTCGTCGTTTCCCGGCTGGACGGTCACGTGTGAGCGCACGACGTCGCCATCCATGCCGGAGACGGCCTGAGCGATCACCTCGCCCCCGCCCGCTCTTTCGGCCCGCGCCATCCAACTCGTCACACGCTGCTCGCCGGGGGTCAGGATCAGGATGTGCGTCGTCAGTCCCTCCACCGCTAGAAGGTCGCTGGCGAGCGATGCGTAAACGCGCCGCGCGCAGGTGCTCTGGTTGCGGACGACGGCGAAAACCTGGACGCGGTCCCCGGTCAGCAGCCGCTGCGGGAGCAGCGGACGCACGGTGATGTCCATCCCCATGCTGGACGACGTATCACACGCTGTCTCACTCAACACGTCCGTATTCAATAGCTCTGCCGTCTCGGCCAAGTGGAACGACCAGCTATACGGCTCGTTCAGGATCGGGCTGCCGGCTTGATCGCGGGCGTCAGGCGTCACGGTGACGGTGACCGCGGACAGCGGCTCCCAGTTGTTTTCCGGCTCGAAGATGAGGCGTGTGCCCTGCCAGGCAAAGCGTCCCGGTACCTCCGGCGTGATCTGTACCGCGCGCTCCGTCGCTCGTGGTTCCATGGATCGATCGAACAGGATCTCGATCATGGCGCCAGGATACAGGGTTTCGTCGAGCGGGCTGACGGCCAGGATGGCCGGCGGCGTGGTGAACCGCAGCGGTTCCACGGGTGGATACTGGCCGCCGGAGGCATCTTGCAGCGCGCTATCGAAATGGACCGTGTACGCGCTCTCGCTGGGCAGGGGTTGGGCCGGTGTGAACGTGAGCAGGGTGTTCTCCTCGCCCCAGTGGATCTCGCCCGCGACCGGCGGCTCGATTCTCAGGGATTGAGCCACGCTGTCCGGTTCCATCGGGCTGGTGAATTGGACCACCAGCGGTGTGGAGCGCTCCCTGTTCCTGACCGGTTGGACGATGCTGGCGATGGGGTTCCCTGTCACGTATCCCCAATGGTAGACTTGATCCAGTGGGGTTCCCTCGACGTCGGTGGCCGTCGTGTCCAAGATGAACTGGTAGCGCGTGTCGAGGGCCAGCGGCTCGTATGGCTCGACGTAGAGCGTGCGATCCTCCCAGTGCAGGTCCAGCGGCACGAACGGCTCGACCTTGATCGCCGCGGCCATGCTCTCGACGTCCATCGCCCGATCAAACGTCACCTGGGCTACAGGGTGCGACGCATTGGGCCAGTCGACGGAGATCTGTGCGCTGGCGGCCTGGGGGACGGCCATGGCACTATCTTGGCGGCCGGGCCAGAAGCCGGGCATTCCCAGGGCCGTCAGAACAATAGCAATGGCGATGAGTACAAGTGAACCACAGAAAGCAATTTGGCGTGTCATAACACACCCTCCTAAGATCAGAGATTTTGTAAATCGGTCTGATCATAAGATAGCACAACTCGCTTCGCTCTGCTGGACGCATCGTGTACGCTGGGTGGATGAAAGAATGTGTGGAGACCGACGATTGGCATACGCCAAGAAACGCGCGCCGGGCGGCTGGCATACGGAGACCTGACGCACTGCGTTTTTGCGTCAGACTGTCACCGAATGCAAAACGAATAAACAAATGCCCTGGTTGCCTATTCGTTGACAAATCAGTGAAAATCGATGCAACCTGTGGTTAGCTGCTCGATTGCTTTCCCCAATCTCTTGATTCCGTCCTTGATAGTCTCGGGCGGATGCGTGGCGAAATTGAGGCGCATCGCATGCTCGCCGGCGGAGCGGTTGGGGAAAAAGTCGCCGCCGGGTGCAAAGGCTACCCCTTCCTGGCAGGCCAGTGGGAGCAGCTTCTCAGAGGATAGATCGTCGGGCAAGTGCAGCCAGACGAACAGCCCGCCCAGGGGTGGGTTGACGCGCGCGTCGGCGGGCAGGTAGCGCGCGATAGCCTCGAGGATGGCATCCCGTCGCCTACGATACACGCGACAGGAGCGACGTAGGTGAGCCTGATAGCGTCCGACGGTGACGTAAGCCTCCAGAGCACGCTGGATCAAGTTGGAGGTCGCCAGGTCGTTGACGCGCTTGTAGCTGACCAGGTGGTCATAGACCGGGCCTTCGGCCACCACAAAGCCCACGCGCAGCCCGGGCATCAGCATCTTGGAGAAGGTGCTGACGTAGATGACCCGGCCGCCGGGAGCGAGTGCCTTCAGCGCCGGCTGAGCGCGCCCATCGTAGCGCAGATCACCCACGAAATCGTCCTCGAGGATGGGCACGTTATACTGGTCTGCCAGGGCGATCAACCGGCGGCGGCGCTGGCTGCTCAGGCAGGTGCCAGTTGGATTCTGAAAGTTGGGGATGGTGTAGATGAGTTGGGGATGGTGCTGCTGGAGCAGCTTTTCCAGCTTTCCGACCTGCATGCCGCGCTCGTCGGTGGAGATGCCCACGATCTTGAAGCCGAGAGCGCGGAACAGATCCAGTGCTCCGCCGTAGGTTGGGCTTTCCACCAGGATGACGTCGCCTGATTTGAGAAGCATTTGCGAGACCAACGCCAGCGCTTGCTGCGAGCCGGCGGTGATGAGGATGCTATCCGCGCTCGTTTGAAGGCCCTGGCTGGCCAGGACGTGGGCGATGGTGCTGCGCAGCGGGGCGTATCCCTTGCGATCGCCGTATTCCAGGGCGGCGACGCCGTCGCGGCGCATCACGGTTTGGATAGTCTTGCGGAACTCGTCGACGGGAAACAGGCGAGAGGCTCCGGTGCCGCCGGCAAAGTCGATGGGATTGGGGTGACCGGTGGCTTTGAGCATCTCGCTCGGCGCGATCGTTTTGGATAACCTATCTTTGTCCCGTACATCCCGCTGCCACAGTGGCCAGGGTGCGTTGGGATCATCTCTGGCAAGGGAGGGGAAGGGGTAGGGCGGCAGGACGTAGGTGCCGCTGCCCACTCGACCTTCAACCAGACCGTCGGCTTGCAGCTCGGCGTAGGCGTTCTCCACCGTCAGGCGATTGACGTCCAGGTCGCGAGCGAGCTGCCGGGTGGCGGGCAGGCGGGTGTCGGGCGCCAGGCTGCCCGATAGAATTCCCTGGCGTAAGAAAGCCTCGATCTGGCGATAGAGGGGCACCTTACTCTGGCGATCAAGCGGGATGCGCATGCGTTTACTCCGTCGAAATTGGTAGGACGATCGTATCACATTCTTGATGGATTTGGAAGGGCCAATTGGACACACATTCTGCTTAAACGCGCCTAATTGGCCTGATTGATATTGGCCAATATTGGCTCTACAAACCAGGCCGATTTTCGCATACAATATGCGCAACTACTGACGCTTTGAAAAGTGGTGTAGATTATGTCCACATCAGTTTCCCGCAGTTCGAGCTTTACGCGCGGCTATACGATTGCCCTGGTCAGCGCGGTCATCCTTTCGACCACGGCTATCTTGATCCGTTACCTGACCCAGACCTACCACCTGCCCCCGCTGGTGCTGGCTTTCTGGCGAGACGGCTTCGTGGCCTTCACCTTGCTGCCTGCGCTAGGGCTGTTGCGCCCACTTCTGCTTCGGGTGACGCGCCGA
>Ga0307420_1001069_pt1 | contig 12205 bp, 12 predicted proteins | sample SalMarWE160240MG_2_FD_202167 | JGI IMG/M metagenome (GOLD analysis project Ga0307420, IMG submission 202167) | Salt marsh sediment microbial communities from the Plum Island Ecosystem LTER, Massachusetts, United States - WE1602-40 | ecosystem: Environmental > Aquatic > Marine > Intertidal zone >... | reverse complement strand
CATATCTTTGCACAAGGCAAGTCGCCGGGAGGGTAGAGGAGGGGAGGGGAGGGGTTGCGCCAATCTTGGCAGTTCGGTAGCCTCCATTCGTGAGGTTGCTGTTGCTCTGTTCTTAGGGAGGGCAGCGAGGGTCCCCTTGGCCAGTCCCCGTTATCATCTTGCAAGAGGGAGTAAGTAATCATGGAAGAACAACTGGACATTCGAAAGTACGTCACGATGATCGGCCGTTGGTGGCGCCTCATCGTGGTGTGTACGGTGCTGGCGGCGGTCAGCGCATTCGCGATCAGCTCGCTCCTGCCGCCTACATACGAGGCTTCGGCCGTGGTCATCATCGCCGAACCCCAGTACCAGACACAGTTCGATTCCCGCTTCCCGGTGGTGGAGGGGTGGGCGCCAGCCTACGAGGCATTTCCCACGCTGGCCGAGTCGGATGGCGTGCTGCAGCGGGTGGTCGAGACCTACACCCCATCCTCCGCTGCCCGCATCGAAGACTGGTCGATCCAGACGCTCTCCGAGATGGCCGAGGCCAGCTCGCAAGGGGATCCCAGCCTGGTGGTGCTGACGGTGAGCTCCCACTCGCCGGAGGACGCCGCCGGGATCGCCAGCACCTGGGCGAACGCGCTGGTCGAGCAGGGAAATGGGGTCTATGCGGTGAGCGAGGACGACGTGGCATTTTTCGAGACCCAGGTGGCGCAGGCCAAAGATGCGCTGACCAGCGCCGACGTGGCGCTGGTGGCGTTCGAGGGGCAGAACCAGGCCAACATCCTCCAGGCAGAGCTGGACTCCCTGTTGAGCTTCCAATCCGATTACTTGGCCAACCAGCGGGCCATCACGTACCTGCTTCAGGACATCCAGGCGCTGCGCGGCCAGTTGGCCCGCCAACCCGCCGATCAGCCCTCCTCCCTGACCGACGATCTGACCATGCTCTTCCTGCAGATCAAGGCGTTCAACGCCTCCGCCTCCGCCCCGATCCAGCTCCAGGTCAACAGCGCCGAGTCTCTCTCGAGCAAGAGCCTGTCCGAGCAGATCACCTTCCTGGACGACCTGGCGGACACGCTGGAGGCCAAGGTGGAGGAGGTTGAGTTGCAGGCGGCAGCGCTGGAGCCCGAGATCCTGGCCCTGCAGGAGCAGATCCAAGAGATCCAGCTCGAGCGCGATCGCCTGGGGCGAGCGCGCACCCTGGCACACGAGACCTACATGGCGCTGGCCCGCAAATTGGAGGAGGCCCGCATCACGGCGCAAGGGAAAGAGGGCGTGCTCCAGGTGGGCAGTCACGCCGCCGTGCCGGTGGAGCCGGCCGGCCCGCACAGGTTGATGAACACCGCCCTCGCCGGCATGGTGGGGGCGATGCTGGCCGGGGGTGGGGTGTTCTTGTTCGAGTACCTGGACGACACGATCCGCGTGCCCGACGACGTCGAGCGTTATTTGGGGATCAAGACGCTGGGCACCGTCGGGCGGCTGGCGGACGACGGTGCGCCGGTCACCCTGGCCGAGCCCCTTTCGCCGGCCTCTGAGGCGTTTCGCATGTTAAGCACCAACGTGCGCTATGCCGGCGCGGGCGGTCCCATCCGCACGCTGCTGGTGACCGGCGTCGATTCCGCCGCCGGCAAGACGGCCACGGCGGCCAACTTGGCGATAGCGATGGCCCAGGCGGGCCTCACGGTGACCCTGGTCGACGCCGACCTGCGCTGTCCCAGGCAGCACCGGCTTTTCGGCCTCGGTGCCCAGAGCGGGCTAACCCAGTCGCTGGTGGAGGGTACCATGAATGGACGACTACAGCCTTCCCAGGTGGAGCGGCTGTCGATACTTCCGGCCGGGGAACAAACCCCCAACCCGCCGCAATTGCTCGGCTCGCGGCGACTGCGAGATATCCTGGACAACCTGGCTAGTAAAGCCGATGTCGTGATCGTGGACAGCCCACCCGTGCTGCTGGTGACCGACGCGGCTATCCTGGCGCAGGCGGTGGACGGCGTGTTGTTGGTGGTCGATGCCGGCGAGACGACCCATGACACCGCACAGCGGGCGGCCGAGAGCTTGCAGCAGGTAGGCGCCCACCTGATCGGCGTCGTGCTCAACAGGGTGTCCGCCAGGCGAGGCGGTAACTATTATTACAAATACAAAGAGTACTATGGCGACGGGCATGGGGAGCAGAAGCGACGCAAGCGCAGGCGTGCGAAGGGAGTGGTGGTGCCTGTGCAGCACGGTTTTTCGGAAAGCGAGAAAGCAGAACGGGTAATGGCGCGACCCAACGAATGAGGTAGGTCTTTTTTGGAAGAGGGACTGGATCTCCGACGTTACCTGGCGGTACTGCGCCGCTGGTGGTGGCTGATTATCGGCTGTGCGCTGCTGGCGGCGGTCAGCGCGTACGTGGTCAGCACGCAGATGACCAAGGTGTACCAGGCCTCTGTGACCTTGCTCGTTCACCAGGCGTCTACCAGCGGCACGAGTGATTATGCCGCTATTCTCACCAGCGAGCGGCAGGCGCGCACCTACGCCGAGATGCTGACCGAGCAGCCGGTGCTGGCGGCGGTGGTCGCGCAGCCAGGGTTCGATATGGATTGGCAGCGCTTGGCCAGCAGAGTTGATGTGGAGTTGGTCCAAGATACCCAGTTGATTCGTTTGAGCGTAGAGGATACGGATAACGCCCGGGCGGCCCAGGCGGCCAACGCCATCGCCGATGCGTTCATCGCCCAGAATAAGGCGCTGCTGCAGGAACGGTATGCCGAATCATTGAACAGCGTGCGGCAGCAGATGGACGAGCTATCGGCGCTGATCGAAGAGACGCAGGCGGCGATAGACAATTTGGGCGTGCCGGAGACGGCCCAGGAGGAGGCCGAGCTGTCGCGGCTGGAGACGATCCTGGCCGGATACCGCACCAGCTACGTGGGACTCTTGCAAAGCTACGAGCAGATGCGCCTGACGGCGGCCCAGACGGCAGACAACGTCTCTGTCTTTCGGAGGGCCGATGTGCCGGACCTGGACCAGCCCGTCCGGCCGCGCAGGGTGATGAACACCTTGCTGGCGGGGGCGGTGGGAAGCATGCTGGCAGTGGGCGTGGCCTTTCTGGTGGAATACATGGACGACACGATCAAGACGCCCGAAGACGTCAGTCGCGCACTGGGCCTGGACACCTTGGGCGTCATTGGCAAGTTCAACAAGGGAGCAGGGGAGCTGATCACGGTTGGCAAGCCCCTGTCGCCGATCTCGGAGGCGTTTCGGGTGCTGCGGACCAACATCCGCTTCTCCAGCGTCGACAAGCCCATCTGCACGCTGCTAGTGACCAGCGCCGGCCCCACCGAGGGCAAGTCTACCACGGCGGCCAACCTGGCGGCGGTGATGGCGCAGGCCGGGCTCAAGGCGATCGTGGTGGACGCTGATTTGCGCCGTCCACGGCTGCACCGCGTATTCGGCATTCATCCGCGGGGAGGCCTGACGGGATCGCTGTTGGAGGGAAGCATGGACGGCCGCTTGCAGCCCTCACAGGTGGAAGGGTTGGCGGTGCTGCCCGCCGGAGATCGCCCTCCCAACCCATCCGAACTGCTGGGATCGCGGCGACTGCGGGAGTTGCTGGGGCTTTTGACCCAGCACGTGGACATGGTCGTCATAGATAGTCCTCCCGTGCTGCCGGTGACGGATGCGGCGGTGCTGGCGCAGAGCGTGGACGGCGTGCTCCTGGTGATAGACGCGGGGGAAACCCGGCGCGGCATCGCCCAGCACGCGGTCGAGAGCCTGAGGCAGGTGGGAGCCAACGTGATCGGCGTGGTGCTGAATCGGGTGCCGACGGGCAAGGGCGGGTACTATTACTACTATCAAGAGTACTATGGGGATGGCGGCAAGAGGCGAAAGCGCAGGATGCGAGACCGGTATCAGGTTCCCAAGCACGAGGGCAAAGGATGAGCAATCGGGCACTAGATTGGCTGGCCCAGGCAATCCACGACCTGGAGCACGCTAGACACGCTTCAGAGGATGGGGACTATGATTGGGCGTGCTTTGCTGCTCAGCAGGCGGCCGAGAAATCGGTCAAGGCGCTGTTTCTGTCGCTGGGGGGAGACGGATGGGGGCACGTGGTCACGCGCCTTCTCCTGGACCTTGAAAATCGATTGACGATTCCGGAGGAGTTGGTACAGGCCGCGCGGCGGCTGGACAAGCACTATATCCCTACGCGCTATCCCAATGGCTTTGACCTGGGTGCCCCTAAGGACTATTACACAGCCGACGAGGCTCGGCAGGCGGTCGAGGATGCGGAGCGTATTTACGACTTTTGCCAGCAGTCGCTTCGTTGACCGGGAGGCGGTCATCGAAAGGTTGCGTGCGTGTGCGCGACGGCTAAAGGCCGAGCAAAAGGGCGTTGTGACGGTATATCTCTTTGGCTCCTTCGCCACCGGGGTGGCCACACCCCACAGCGACGCCGACGTGGTGGTGGAGGTGGCCGACGACGATGATGGCGGAGGCGCAGAGATGCGCCAAAAGGTGTGGGACGCGGCCTTTGACGCGTTCCTAAAAGCGCCCGTGCCGGTGGATCTGTTCGTCCTCACGTCGAGGCAGATGAGGCGGGACCGGCGCGACGGCCGTGGTGTTGCCGCGGCAGTATCGCGGGAGGGGATGCGCCTGGAGTGAGTGTGGGCGTAGGTAATGTGTATACGCGCAGAGCCGCTGAGGTGACGGGGGAGATGGCCGATCGCTGAAATGAACCCTACGGGCTGAATCTAGCCTACTGGGCTTTGCTCTTTATTAGCTCGGTATCTTCAGTCCGGGGCACGGAGGCGGTTTCACCGACAATGTTGTTAATGGAGTGCTACCAACAAAATAAATAAGGAGATTGATAAGCGTGTCTGTTGAATCGAGTGAAAAAAAGCCGTCAATATTGATTACACCTTACGGAGGAAAGCTGGTTGATCTAGTCGTTGACGATGATGAACGAGAGGCATTGCTGGCCGAGGCTGATTGGGATACATCGGTGCAGTTGACGGATCGGAATCTGTGCGATCTGGAGCTGCTGGCCGTGGGTGGGTTCTCGCCGCTGGATCGTTTCATGGGGCAGGCGGATTATCAGCGCGTGCTCACCGAGATGCACCTGAGCGATGGGACGTTGTTTCCCATCCCGATCACGTTGACGATCGACAAGGACGATCTGCCTACGCGGGCCGAGTGGCTCACGCTGCGCGACGTGCGCAACGATATCATCGCCGTGATGCGCATCGAGGAGGTTTTCCGTTGGGATCCCGACCGCGAGGCGCGCCTGGTCTATGGGACCACGGACGCCAAGCACCCCATGGTCTCGGAGATGGAGCATTGGAACGACCTGTGCATCTCTGGCGAGCTGAAGGTGCTCAACCTGCCCAAGTATTACGATTTTGTGGACATTCGTCGCACCCCGGTCCAGACCAGGGCACTATTGGAGGAGATGGGCAACCCCAAGGTGGTGGCTTTCCAGACGCGCAATCCCATGCACCGCGTACACGAGGATCTGACCAAGCGCGCCGCCGAGCGCGTGGGCGGCAGCCTGCTCATCCACCCGGTGGTCGGCTTGACCAAGCCCGGTGACGTGGATCACTATACCCGCGTGCGCGTCTACAAGGCATTGATGGAAAAGTACTATGACGATTACGACGCGGTGTTGAGCCTGCTGCCGTTGGCCATGCGCATGGGCGGCCCCCGGGAGGCCCTGCTGCACGCCATCATCCGCCGCAACTATGGCGCCTCCCATTTCGTGGTGGGGCGCGACCACGCCGGGCCGGGCCAAGATAGCACGGGCAAGCCCTTCTACGGCCCCTACGAGGCGCAGGAGATGATCAAGCAATACAGCGGGGAATTGGGCGTGGAAGCGGTGCTGTTCAACGAGTTGGTCTATCTTTCGGCGGAGGATCGGTACGTGGCGCGGGAGGACGCGCCCGACGGGGCAGAGACCGCCTACATCTCCGGCACACAGGTGCGCGAGGAGTACCTGGCCAAGGGCCGGGCGCTGCCGGGATGGTTCACGCGTCCGGAGACGGCGCAGATTTTGCAGGACACGCACCCGCCGCGCAACAAGCAGGGATTGTGCATCTGGTTCACGGGGTTGAGCGGCGCCGGCAAATCGACCATCGCCCAGGCGCTGACGGCGATGCTGCTGGAGCACGGGCGCCAGGCCACCGTGTTGGATGGCGACGTGGTGCGCACGCACCTCTCCAAGGGATTGAGCTTTAGCAAGGAGGACCGCGACACCAACATCCTGCGCATCGGGTTCGTGGCCGGGGAGATCGTGCGCCATCACGGCACGGTGATCTGCGCGGCGATCAGCCCCTATCGCGCCACGCGCAACGAGGCGCGCAGAATGGTGGGGACGGATCACTTCGTCGAGGTGTTCGTGGACACGCCGCTGGAGGTGTGCGAGCAGCGGGACGTGAAGGGCTTGTACGCCAAGGCGCGCCGGGGCGAGATCAAGGGCTTCACGGGGATCGACGACCCATACGAGGAGCCCTCGACCGCCGAGGTGATCGTGCAGACGGTGGGAACGATGCCCGAGGCAAACGCGCGCCAGACCTTGAACTACCTGGCGGAGCAGGGGTTCGTGGGCCATTCGCCGGGGGCGGGTTAAACCACAGATTACACGGATTAGCACAGAAAAAGGAAGAATCAGTGATAATCGGTGAAATCTGTGGTAATAAGTGGAGGAGGGAGATGAGCGAGGGTGGGTTTCTGCATGGCGATCTGACGCGCGATATCATCGGTGCGGCGATGGAAGTACATCGGGTCTTGGGTCACGGTTTTCTGGAAGCGGTGTACGAGCAGGCGCTAGCCATCGAGTTTGACGATCGGGGGATTCCCTACGAGCGTCAAAGACAACTCGTAGTGAGCTATAAGAAGCACGTGGCTGGCAATTACGTGGCCGATTTTATTGTCGACGACAAGGTAATCGTGGAACTCAAGGCAGTGAAAAAGCTGACTGAGGTGCATAAAGCACAGTTGATCAACTACCTGAAGAGCACGCATATTCGGCTGGGGCTGTTGTTTAACTTTGGCGAGCCATCGCTCAAATTCACGCGGCGGATTGTTTGATGGGTAAACCACAGATTGCACGGATTGACACAGAAAGAAATAAAAATCAGTGAAAATCGGTGAAATCTGTGGTCGAATAAGAGGGTACGGTGGAACCACAGATTGCACAGATTGACACAGAAAAAACAAGAAATCGGTGATAATCTGTGAAATCTGTGGTTAAAGAAGAGTAGCAGAGCGGACCTATGGGGCAGAACGGGACGGAAATTCGAGACGCGCTTTGCGCGCTGGCCCAAGAGTACGACCTGGTGGCCGTGTATGCCTTTGGCAGCCGGGCGGAAGAATTGGCTGCGCGAGTTGCGGGCAAGGACGTGGAAGCGGATTTCCCCGAATCCGACGTCGACATCGGCGTGCTGCTGGGGCGCGCCCTCCCGGTGGAGGAGCGCGTGGGTCTGATGCAGGCGTTGGAGGATCTGTTCGGCGTAGCGCGGGTGGACCTGGTAATCTTGCCGGAGGCTCCTCCATATCTGGCTTTGGACGTGGTTCGGGGGGAGTTGCTGTACACGGTGGACGCGGATGTCGAGGCGGCGTATCAACTCTACGTACTACGTAGAGCAGGAGACCTGGCCCCCTTCGAGCGGGCGCGGCTGCGGATGATCCTGGCCGGGGAGGCCATATAGCGATGGTGCCGGCAAAGCTACGTGCCAAGGTGGTTCTGGAGAGGCTGAGTTGGGTGGAGCGCATGATGGCTGATATTCGAAGCCTGCCGCTGGAGTCCTTTGACATTTTCATGACCAACCCGCACGTACCCGCTGCGGCGGAGTCCTATCTCCGGCGCGGATTGGAGGCTCTGCTCGATCTGGGGCGGCATATCCTGGCAAAGGGGTTTGGGCAAGCACCGGCGGATTACAAGTCGGTTGCCACAGAAGGGCGAACCGTGGGCCTGCTGGATGCGGAGGAAAGCCACATCCTCGAGCAGATGGCAGGCTATCGAAATCGCATGGTGCATTTTTACCACGAGATCACGCCGGAGGAGCTGTACCGGATATGCACCACCCGGCTGGGCGATGTCGAGCGAGTGGTCGAGGGGTTCAAGCGCTGGATCCGGGAACATCCGGAGCGGATGGATGAGACGTTGTAGGGGTAAGCACAAGCGACAGATGAGGTTAGAGAGCGTATGGCGAATCGGGCTTCCGATTGGCTGGCCCAGGCAGAACGGGACCTATCGCGGGCCGGCATAGACATACAACACGAATACTGGGAGTGGGCCTGTTTCACAGCGCAGCAGGCGGCGGAAAAGGCCGTCAAGGCGCTGTTGATGAGCCAGGGGTACACTGCCTGGGGACACGCGATCACGCCCATGCTGCGCAGCCAGGAAGAGATTGCCGTATCTACCGCGCTGGTTGAATACGCGCAGTTACTGGACGCGCACTATATCCCGACGCGCTATCCCAATGGATTCGCCGAGGGAAAGCCGGCCGATTATTATAACCGGGCCAAGGCCGAGGAAGCGGTAGATGCTGCAACACAGATCATTCGATTCTGTCGAGATCATATCCATCGACCGGAGTAAGGTGCTGGACGCGCTGCGCTGCGCGGCGCGGCGGATCCGCGCCCGGCATCCGGAGGTCGTGGACGTGCGCGTGTTCGGATCGCTCGCGCGGGGGGATCAGGTGGGGACCAGCGACGTGGACGTCCTGATCGTGCTCGAGGATGGTGAATCCAATGATCCCATCGAGCAGATCCGCAGGTTCTATCCCTATTTCGACCTGCCCGTGGGGGTTGACCTGGTGGTGATGACGCGGGAGCAGTGGGCCCAGCGTCTGCAGGATGGAGACGCGTTTGCGGAACGCATAGGCCGGGAAAGCATAGCCCTGTAGGGCTTGCGAAACCCGGTATCTTTAGAGAAATCAGACGGAGACTCGATATGGAAAAGGTGAGTTTAGCCATCAAGCTGCCAAAGGCATTTGTGCCATTGGTGGGGGTACGTGAAGAAGCGCTGCCTGAAGAGATCGAAAAGCTATTGGCTGTGGAGTTGGTCAGGCGAGGGGCGCTGACCTACACCAGAGCTGCCGAGATGGTGAGTGTGAGCCAGGCAGAGTTTATCTCTTACCTGGGGGCACACCAGGTCTCGATCTTTCAGTTTGCCCCTGGTGAATTGCAAGAAGAGGTTGGTTCGTGAGTATCGTCATCTCTGACGCCTCTCCGCTGATCAATCTTGCTCGCGTAGAACAGCTTGATCTCCTGGCTGTGTTCTACGGGCAGGTCATCATCCCTCGGGCAGTCTACGACGAAGTGGTCGTGCGGGGGCAAGGACGTGAGGGGAGTGCGGAGGTACAGGACGCGTCCTGGATCGACGTGGATGATCCTCAGGACGATCTGGCCGTACAGGCTTTGGCCGCCGAACTTGGTATGGGTGAGGCCTCGGCGATTATTCTGGCCCAGGAACGCCGGGCTACACTGTTATTGATAGATGAGATTCGAGGTCGGCGAATCGCCCAACAGCTGGGACTGAAAGTGTGTGGCACCCTCGGTGTTCTGGCTCGCGCGAAACGAGAAGAACGCATATCCAGTTTACGGATCGGTGTTGACCTTGCTCCGCGCTCGGGGGACCTGGATTGGGGAGGAGTTGTACGAGCAAGTGTTGCGTCTTGTAGGTGAGTAAGTGTTGCTGCAGACGATGGCACCGATTGACACAGAAAAAGAATCGGTGAAACCTGTGACTAGAGAGGGAAACTGGCTGAACGTAGGTCGATACGAGTAAAGGGGAATCAAATGCAAACTAGACGATGGACCAAACGAGTTTGTTATCCGTGGGTGCTTGTACTCATTCCACTGCTGCTGACCCTGGTGGCCGTGGCCGCGAGCGATCCCCCGATTGCGTCGGCCTCGCTCCAGGTTTACCAGGACTGGGGGGATGCCGCCGGTACCTATTCAACGACGTCCACCAGCAACGGAGCGCGCCACAACCTGGGGAGCGACGTCTACCTGGGTGCCTGCGTCGATGCAGAGCCGGACGGGCAGCCCACAGTTGATGCGGACGGTGACGACACGCATGCCGGCTTCCCGGTATATGGCACATGCGCGCACGGCAGCGACGAGGACGGGGTGACCTTTGTGTCGCCGCTGTTCAGGGGCCAGACGGCGGACATCATCGTAGAGGCGAACGAAGCCTGCACGTTGAGCGCGTGGTTGGACTTTGACAGCGATGGCGATTGGGCGGACGCGGGCGACGACCTGTTCCCCGGCGGTCAGGCCCTCGTGGCCGGGGCCAACCCCCTTACCTTCACGATTCCCTCGAACGTCAAAGGTGGCTCCACCCACGCTCGCTTCCGCTGTACCACCGATGGACCGGTGTCCTATACTGGCGAAGCCTCGGATGGCGAGGTCGAGGACTATGCCGTGACGATCACCAGTGAGATGGATCTTGGGGACGCGCCGGACCCGCCTTACTTGACACTGTACGGGGTGGAAGTCGCGGGCGCGTACCACTACCTGGGAAGCGACGTGTACCTGGGTAGCTGCGTGGACGCAGAGTTGGACGGCCAGCCGACGGCGACGGCGAACGGCGACGACGTGAACGGTAGCAGTGCCGTCTATGGCACCTGCGAGTACGGCGACGACGAGGACGGGGTGGAATTTATGACCGACCTGCTCGCCGGTAGTACGGGATCGATCTCGGTAACGGCTAACTATACCTGCACCTTGACCGGGTGGATCGATTTCAACGCCGACGGCGATTGGTGGGATGAGACAGAGGAGTTGTTCCTCAACGGCCGGCTTATTGCGCCAGGGGAGAACTTGGTCTCCTTCTCGGTGCCACTGTACGTAGCGCCGGGGTTGTCCTACGCTCGTTTCCGCTGCGCAACCGAGGTTGTTAACTGGCCTGACGGCTATGCCTCCGACGGAGAGGTGGAGGACTATCGGGTGCGGCTCGGCCCACCGCTGGATTTCGGCGATGCACCGGATCCGGACTATCCAACGCTGGAAACGAGCGGAGGGGCGGCCCACGCCCTGGGGAGCGACATCTACCTGGGCGCCTGTGTGGACGCCGAGCTCGACGGTCAGCCCACACTCGCCGCAAACGGCGACGACGTGAATGCCGGAAGCCCCGTCTTTGGCGCCTGCACGGAGAACGATGACGAGGATGGCGTGGTCTTTACCACCGACCTGCTCGCCGGCGAGGTGGCAGAGATCGAAGTGATGGCCAACGCAGATTGCACGCTGAGCGCGTGGGTCGACTTTGACGCCGATGGCGATTGGTGGGATACTGAGGAGGAGTTGTTCCCCGGTGGTCGGCCCATTGTGTCGGGAACCAATACACTGAGCTTTACGCTTCCGGGAGAGGTCGCAGAAGGGCCAACCTACGCCCGTTTCCGCTGCACGACAGATGTTGTGGATGGACCTGTCGGCCTTGCCTCGGATGGCGAGGTCGAGGACTACCGGGTGCGGCTCGGTCCGCCGCTGGATTTCGGCGATGCGCCGGATCCGACCTACGCGACCTTGATAACCAATACGGGGGCCAGTCACGTCCTGGGGAGCGACGTCTACCTGGGCGCCTGCGTGGATGCCGAGTTCGACGGCCAGCCGGCCTTCGCTGCAAACGACGACGACGTGAATGCCGGAAGCCCCGTCTTTGGCACCTGCACAGAGAACGATGACGAGGATGGCGTGGCCTTTACCACCGACCTGCTCGCCGGTGAGACGGCGGAGGTCGAAGTAGTGGCCAACGCAGCCTGCACGCTGAGCGCGTGGGTCGATTTTAACGCCGATGGCGACTGGACCGACGCCGGTGAAGACCTGTTCCCTAGCGGTCAATCACTCGCAGCCGGCCCGAATGTGTTGAACTTTACGGTCCCGGCAGGCGCAGCAGAGGGATTTACCCACGCCCGCTTCCGCTGCACGACCGGCGGTGCGCTGTCGTTTGATGGACCGGCCCCGAATGGCGAGGTGGAGGACTACCGGGTGAGTATTGGCCATCACCTGGATCTGGGCGATGCACCGGACCCCGGCTACCCCACCCTGCTGGCAAGCGCCGGCGCCAGTCACGTGCTGGGGAGCGACGTTTACCTGGGTGCCTGCGTGGATGCCGAGTCGGACGGCCAGCCCACGGCCACCGCAACCGGCGACGACCTGAGTATCGGCAGCCCGGTCTATGGATCCTGTATACGCGATAGCGACGAGGATGGCGTGGGCTTTGTGACTCCATTGTACCCCGGTGGAACGA
>Ga0307420_1001068_pt1 | contig 12207 bp, 6 predicted proteins | sample SalMarWE160240MG_2_FD_202167 | JGI IMG/M metagenome (GOLD analysis project Ga0307420, IMG submission 202167) | Salt marsh sediment microbial communities from the Plum Island Ecosystem LTER, Massachusetts, United States - WE1602-40 | ecosystem: Environmental > Aquatic > Marine > Intertidal zone >... | reverse complement strand
CTTATACAGTTTAGATGAATGTATCTTATAAGATTCAACAGATAAACCTTCTTATCGCACAGTATCGCCTTGTATCTACCTTGAAATAGATGCCCAACCGTCCTGTATTTCCCATTATACCACTGGGTGTATGATTGTAAAAGCCCCTGCATTATTCTGGATAATGGCACATCCCTCGTCTCTATGAGCAGGTGAATGTGATTTTTCATAAGAGCGTATGCATAGAGAACAAATCCGTACCTCTCCTTGTATTCAAGAAGTTTTCGCAAAAACTTTAATCTATCTTTATCATCCTTAAATACAACTTGCTTACGGTTTCCCCTTGTCATTACATGATAAAACGCACCCGGATATTCTATCCTTGATTTCCTTGCCATATTCTATTCCCATCATTTTTTTTCTCTACTCGTCAATTACTTATTTAGTATATTGAAGCCTGTCCCTACTTCCCCATAGCCTGAGGCCATTATTATATTTGCAATGAAGTCACAGAGGATGTATAATGGAGTGATGAGTTATATCAAAAAACATGAGAAGACTTTAATAAAAAAACACAAAAGACAATAAGTAGATAAAAGGAGTTACGATGAAAAGAATACTGGAATTTTTCATAAGCAATAAACTGTTGGTAAATATACTCATTGTGGTTGTGGTTATTTTCGGGATATACAGCTTCTTCCACATACAGCAGGATGTTATGCCGCGTGCTGATCTCGACCTGATGTTCATCGAGGTGATTTATCCCGGTGCGAGTCCGTCGGATGTTGAGGTAAATGCGGTTGTGCCCATAGAGCGTGAAATTGCTAAGATCTCGGGCATAGAGGAATATACTTCACTGTCCATTGAGAATAGTGGTTCTATCTTCATAACTATTGATTCCGATGCTGACAACAAACAGAGCGTCAAGGATGAGATCTTTCGTAATATCACACCGGGTAATATTCCCGATCTTCCGAACGAGGTTGAGGATATCCGAATTGTTGACAGGAATCCCAAACTGAGGGAGGTATATGCGATTGCTGTTTTCCCGCGGGATACCACGGAAATCTCCGAAACCGAACTCTATGCATATGTGGACAGACTCGAGGATAAACTCCTTAAGGTTTCTGGTGTGAGTGATGTGAGAGACATAGGCTATCGTGACCGCGAAATCCACATCAATGTCAATCCAAACAAAGCAAAAAGATTGCAGGTTTCGTTAAACGAGATCGTCGGTAGTATCCAGACAAGAAACATCCGCTCTACAGGCGGAACGATACAATCTCTACATGAAGAGCGCTCGGTTGTGACCATTGGTCAATTCGACGATCCATTGGATGTGGGTGATGTAATTGTCCGCTCAACATTTACCGGCACGCGTGTGAGAATAAAAAATATTGCCCACGTGGAGGACGGATTCGAAGAAGAGAACGTTCAGGTACGCGTAAACAAGGAGAAAGCCGTTGTCCTTGAGATCGTCAAGAATGCAAATGCGGATATCATGACGACCGTCAGTAATGTCAAGGATTTGCTCGAGAATGATAAAGATCTCGCTTCTGACAAGTTCGATATCAGGATGGTTTCTGATGGCTCGCTTTCCATCAATGCCCTGCTGAAGGTAGTAAAATCCAACGCTATAATTGGTTTTATCCTGGTGGTAGTCATTCTTTTGATGTTTCTTGATTTCAGGACTGCATTCTGGACTGCATTCGGACTGCCGATAAGCATGCTGATCGTAATGGTTTTCATGTATTTGACAGGTTACACCCTCAACATCCTCTCTCTCTGCGCAATGATCATGATACTCGGTATGCTTGTTGACGACGGGATTGTAATTGCTGAAAATGTATATGTCAAAAAGCGTCTCGGGATGCCTCCAATAAAGGCAACAACAGAGGGCACACTGGAAGTCATTCCCCCTGTTCTTGTATCGCATATCACAACCATTGTGGCTTTTCTGCCCACGTTGATGATTACCGGGAGGATGGGTAAGTTTATCGCTGTTTTCCCTATTGTTGTAACCGTAATGCTTATTGCATCGTTCTTTGAGGCGATCTTTATCCTGCCAAACCATCTTGCCCATTCAAAAATAGCACCCAAAAGGAGAAAGAACTGGTTCGAACCATTTTCGCGATTCTACGAGCGTATCCTGAAAAAAGTTTTGCGGTGGCGTTATATGGTTGTTGTTGTCTTCATCGGTATCCTTATCGGCGCCTTATTTATCTCAAGAGATACCATAAAGAGTTTTATCCTTTTCTACGATGATTCGGCAGAGAAAATCAATATAAATCTCGATGCGCCAAAAGGGACCAGCCTAGAAGCGATGGCAGGTCTAACCAGTGAGGTTGAAGATCGCGTGCAAAGAATAATTCCCGAAGAACTCCTCATATCCTCAATGGCAACTATTGGTAAGCACTACAGAAGGCAAATCACCGCAGAAAAATATGAAAACTGGGCTACCGTTGGGATTACTTTGATACCGAAGAGTGAACGTCACGCCACAGCGAAGGATATTATCGGTGAACTGCGCAGAGAGATAAATGTGAAAAAACTACCGCAGTTCACCAGGGTACGGATGTCGGCAGAGAAAATGGGTCCACCAACCGGCGATCCATTCAATGTGAAGATTATTGCTCACAAAGAAGGCGAGGTAGATTCAGTCCGTGCGCAAATGGAAGATTTTTTAGCGACAATTCCAGGAGTGAAGGATATCGGGAACGACCAGATAGAGGGCAAAAAGGAGCTTGTACTGAAGTTCAATTATGAGCACCTCTCAAAGCTTGGATTAACCGTACAAGACGTGGCAAGTACTGTACGCACCGCCTACTATGGCACGAATGCAACGTCAATTGAAACCTCGGACAAGAAGCTGAATTTCCGCGTCAAAGTGGATGATGTATTTCAAAAGGACGAGAAGTTTTTGCTGCAGCTCCTCATTCCCAATAAGCAAGGGAGATTGATCCGACTTGGTGATGTTGCGAGAATCGTAAGTCGTGAAAGTGATGCAAAGATTAACCATTACGACGGTGCGAGAGCGGTTACCGTCACGGCAGATGTTAACGAAGAGGTTATTACGCCTTCACAGCTCACCCGAATGGTTATGGAAGAATTCCAGGATGTTCCCCGATTATTCCCTGGTGTCTATCTGGAGGTCGGTGGTGAAGCAAAAGAGACGATGATGTCGATTATCGATCTGTTTATAGCCTTCGCTATAGCATTACTTTTGATCTATTTTGTGCTGATACTGTTGTTCAAGTCGCTCTCACAGCCGTTTGTCATACTTATCACTATTCCATTTGGTGTGATTGGCGCCTTGGTGGCGTTTACCGCACATGGTATTCCATTGACCTTCATGGGCATTATCGGAATCATAGGGCTTTCAGGAGTTGTGGTGAACGATAGCGTTGTGATGATACATTTCATCAATAAGCTCTTTGCCGGAAGTGCTGTACCGAATAGAAAACAAACTATTGATGTAATAGCAACGGGTGCAAAAAAGCGTCTGCGCCCGATAATTTTGACCACTTTAACGACTGTGGTCGCAGTTATGCCGACTGTCTATGGTATTGGTGGAACCTCGCAGATGATAGTTCCTGTGGTCATTGCGATGGCGTACGGTTTATTTTTCGCAACATTACTCACATTGGTATTTACCCCTTCACTCTATATGATAAATACTGATATCAGAGCGTTATTCACCGGAGCAAAAGAGACGGATGTCAGAAGAATATTTCACCGGAAAACAAAGAAAAAGGAGTCTATTAAATGAAAAATATCAATTTAGCCTTTACATCGGGATTTGTGACATTATTGATGCTAACCGGGATTACCGGTGCTTATGGAGAGATAGAGGAATCGGATATGCAGAGTGGAAGTGAAAAGAAAAGAATCACTTTACCCCAATTTATTGAAAGTCTCCAGCAAACTCACCCGTTGTTTGAACGAGAAGAATTGAACCATGCAATAGTGTCAGAAGAGCAAAAAAGTTTAACAGGAGCGGAAGACTGGACGCTTTCATCGAGTGCCAGCATCAACTACATTGACCATTCACCCGTTACTGCAGGTATTGAAAAAACCAATGGGACATCACTCACCAGCGGTGTAACCAGACATTTTTGGAGTACTGGAGGTAATCTGTCCGCTAACCTGACGCTTGGCGTTAAGAGGTACGAGTATCTGCCCTACCCTTCATACTCATCGCTACCGGGCACCAACTTTGACAATCAGCTCTTTGTTACCTACACGCAGCCCCTGCTCAGAAATTGGAAAGGGGTACTGAGCAAATTGGCGTACGATTTGAAATCCGTTGAGATCGAACTAACTAATGTGCAGATCATTGAGAATCAGGAAGACTTCCTTGCTGCAGAAGCGTACCACTTCCTTAATTGGGTATTCTACACAAAAGAACTACAAATTGTGCAGGAACGCCTCCGGCTCAGCGAGAAATCACTGAAAGACACAAAACGCAAAAGGGCATATAATCTCATTGATAGGGTAGATGTTATACGTGCAGAAAATGCATTCAGCCTTGCAGAGCAGAATCGCGTTATTGTATCATCAGATCTTTTGTCGCTTGTACAGCAACTATCGGTCCTCTTGCAGGATGACCGCATCATGGAATTGATTCCCGAATTTGATCTCTACGAAATTCACGAGCTTCCAGAACTCGAAGCAGTAACCAAAGATTTCCGACAGGATTCACGGGTACTCACGCAACTTGAACTGACCTTGGAACAACTCACGATCATGAGGAAAGGTAACAAAGAATCTACCAAACCCGAGCTCAATCTGACCGCACAGGCAGGCACAAATAAGTTTGATGAAAACTTCGGAGAAGCTTTGAAAATTGATAAACCCCAGGCAAGTTTGAGTATCTCCTATATATTTCCCCTGAAAAATATCACCGCACAGGCTAATGTTCATACAATAGATCTTCGTATTGCTCAACTTAATAAGCAGATAGAGGAATTTGTCATCGCACAAATTTCTTCTCTCAGCAACGTATATGTCCAGTTGAAACAAACGGAAGAGATTCTAAATCTTAATAAACAGCAAATAAAACTGGCAGAACGGAAAACACGTGAGGAGATAGCAACGTATAATCGCGGAAGAGGTGATTTTTCTTTTGTAATACAAAGTCAGGATGAGGAGGAAAGAGCGAAACTTACATATGCTCTTAACGCATTGGTGTATCAGAAACTCTACATTCAATACCTTGCGATGACAGACCAATTGCTATCGTCCTAATGGTTTATAGTCTTGGGAACAAATTGGGTTCAGAGGTCGGCGGATATTGGGAGATGAAGGTTTTTATGAGGAAGTGTAGGGACATAGCGTTTTTTTTGAGGAGAGAGCCGACATCATTGAGTTATATAGACAACGGATAACAGATGCTGCATTCAATCAAATTATGAAGAAATTAAAATGGTGACAATATCTAGTATCTTGAAGCCTGAACTTCCCATGTAAAATGTCAAGTAAAAAAATGAGATTTTTTAGCTACCTCCTTCTTAAGATTCATCCTTAACATAGTAGTCTCGATCTTCAATTAGAAGTTTGAAGATTACCTTTGTCATCTGTCGAGCTAAACAGCGTAATGCATGATTATGTTTCTTCCCTTCATTCCTCTTCTTGTTATAATATCGTCGGGATTCATTTATGGAGCGTATTGTGCACCCTGCAAGTTCAATCATAGCTGACTTGCATATCTTGTTAGCCTTAAACACTGCTTTCGCCATCTTTCGCTTCCCGGAATCGTTGTTGATACATCCAACACCGAAATAGATGGCAAGTTTGTTAGAATCCTTAAAACGACGAATGTCTCCTATCTCTCCCGCTAACCTGCTGGAAAGTTTTGTCGCAACTCCAGGAACACTCCTTAACCGCTGAACTTCTTTACTCCCTTCTCCAAGCTTGTCTAATTCCTTATCCAATAACTCTGTCTCTTCCTTTAACTCCAAAATACGCTTCGCTTGAGATTGAATTACTGTTGCATATACCTCCACCAGTTCTCTCACATATTCTAATCCCTGAAGCCGATTTATTATCTTCGCTGCAATAACTTTCCCTATGCCTTTGATTCGTAAAAGTTTCTCTTTGCTTAACTTTCTATATCTTGAAAAGTTAGGATAACGTATAAGAATGCGAAGTAATGTCTTGGCTTCCACCTTCCCAAAAACGTCTAATATCCCCGGGCATATTTCTAATAGCTTCTTGCGTAAACGATTGCATATACGCTTCTTCTCGTCTATTAATGTCTGCTGATGCCGAGAAAGTATCTTTAGCTTTTCATTAGTTAGTGAGGTTTTTTCAATAGGAATAAATACCTTGTCTCGTTCACCGTTTAACTGTGTTTTTAGACTCATCAACTTGGCTAACATCCGTGCATCTCGCCTGTCGGTCTTCCATTCTGCACCAAATGTATTCCTGAATTGCTTTAACTTCAAATTGTCTATGTTGTATAAGCTGAATCCATTCTCCCCAAGTATCCTGTCAAACGGTGCACCATATCCATTCTTACCTTCCAACCCAAATGCTATCTTCCCTCCTGTCCGTCTCTCTGTGTCTTTGAGCTCCCTTACTGCCGAATGAAACTCGCTGAAACGATGCAATACCTGCTTATCATATAAAACCTTCCCAGATTCACCAATAACAACTACATGATGAAATTCACTCCCAATGTCAATTCCCCCCGATAACTCTTTCAGCTTCATAACTATACCTCCTTTATGATTTTTAGAATATGGCTCTGCCAATACCTTTATGTCCCGTCTATAATAGCCACTAAAAGGCATCTTCCCATTAGACAGGGTATCGGCATAGCCGCAGACGGCAGTTCAGGCTGAGTCACTTAGACCAACCTTAGTCCTGACGGACCCCATAAGCCACATCTGCGACCATGCCATATTCCTCCTCATTATATCATAAAAAAGGTAACTAATTTATCTCATTTTTTGATTATAGACCCCAAATGCGTGCGTTAATCCAGGAGCGCTTCGATTTCATTAGAATTGGGGACAATTTTCCGAGCTCTTTTGAGGAGTCGATGTGTCTCCTCTTTTCTTCCTCTTTTGAGCAGCTCCTTCGCAAAAGCGAGTACTTCGGTCTCAAAGCTGAAGAGAACCTCCAGCCTTTTATCATCAGACCAATCATCGTACATCTTTCGGAATAACTCACCACGAAACAATTTGAATGCCCGCATGAACTCCCGTTTAGCAAATCCCCATTCCCCAGCACGGAGAAGCACCTTTGCCTGTGCAATGTGCTCCTGATACTCTCCATAATCGGTTGTGAAATAACAATCGAAGCAAAGACTATCCTGTTTTATATAGAGGTGGTGAGAAGGAACCTTTAAGGCTTTTCTTATACGTACAAGCAAATGAGAAAGGTTTCGAGAGGGATTCTTGCTGCTGGACCAGAAATTTTTGCATATTCTATCAAGTGATATACCACTTTTGTTCGATAAAGCAAGATAGATCAAGAATGCCGAATCTTTTGGTCTCAGGTTTGTTCTTAGATATTTTTGATTTTTGTAAACAACGAGGTGACCTAAGAGTTTTACAGAATAGACTGGGAACTCTCTATTGAATATTGGAAAATTGAGAATTACTCTTGGAAGCCCCGTATCCTTTCCTTTTTCAAGTAAATCGAGCACAAGCTCCGGGTAAAATGGTATAATCCGGTGAAAAAATCCCATAAGACCATTATTTTTGGCAACTCTCATTGCATTCTGATATCCACCGTGTTTATCCTTGTTCTGAAGATGATAAAAAAGACGTAACATAGGAAATCCGTGCGTTTGTTCCTTCACCAGTACTTCGCTTCTCAAAAGAAGAGCCCGAATTAAGGCTTTCTTTTTCATTCTATATTTCCTGAAGAGCGGAATGTATTTTTGAAGCATTATCTGTGCGTTTTTTTCATTTCCAAGAGCCTGGTGAGTTTCTGCGAGACCGAGAGATGCAGAATTAAGTTGGCTTCTTAATTGCCCCTTTTTTGATTGTTCCAATGCCTTTCTGAAAAATGATGATGCTTCTGAGAAGTTTCCCTGCGCATAAGCACCATATGCCCGAATTACGGCAAGTACTGGAGTGAATACTACAGATTCCCTTTCTGCATTCTTGAGAAATTTTTTACTCTTTGTATACTTGCCATTGACTGAATAGGTAGCTGAAAGCTGTAGACTGCGAAGCTTACGAGCAGCTTCATCGGTTACTAAATCCATTTCCTTCTGGTAGTAAAACGCAGCCTTCTTGTAATTAGTAAGGAATGTTGAAGCATTTCCCAATTCTCCAAAATAGGAAGAAGTGGGAAGGTAGCGGAGCAACCTTTTGCACTCATTAAAAGACTCTCTCGCCTCCTTACCATTGAAAGTGTATGCGGATAATTTGCACTGAAATAAAGATAAGAGAAACATAAGGGAAGGATCCCTGATACCCTTTGCTCTATTCCTTATCATGGTAAGAAGCTCTTGTTCTTTTGCAGGGGAAATCATCCAGTCAAGTGCAAGAATTTCCATGAGACCTGCGAATATGGAAGAATAAAAGAGTTTTTTCTTCTCCAAAGCCTTTCTGATCCTTTTGGCTCTTTTGTAGTATTCTGGAAAGGGGATATTGCCAAAAGCAAAGCTAAGGCGAGTAAGTTGCTTTAATGGAGAGAGCAATTCCGCGGGTATCTCTCCTATGATTGGATCGTTTGGAAAGGATGGAAGTAAATTCGCAATCATTGCAGCCTCTTCAGACTTTCCGCTTTTCAGTGCTTTCTTTATTCTTTCCAATGAGTTTTTTGTCTCCGGTGTTGTGGGCCCAAATTTATCATATGGGTATTCATATCCCCTCCCTGTCAATGCATATCTCCTCCAGATACCCCATATTCCTTTGAGAGAAATTTTGGTTCCTTTCTCATCAAGTATCTTTTGTGCCTCTTTCAAAGTTAACGACGGATTTCTTTCTTTGAGTAACACCACCTTTTCTTCATCATCTTTGTTAGGTCTATTCCAGGATTTTCTAAAGGATTTCTTCCTATGGAGATTTTCTGTTCCACCTTCGTTGTACCATTTTAGCCATCTCGCAAGCGTCTGACGGGAAATAGTCAGGTTTTCGGAAGCTTTTCTCAATGATCCTCCACTCCTGAGAAAATCCCTAACAATTGCAATTCTTATTTCTGATTGGGTATTCATATGCGGTTATAATGTTAAGGAAAATTTAGCATAGATTTTTCCCATTGTCAAGTGGAAAATATCTGTTTGTATAAAGTATTATATCAAAGGGGTTAAGATACAAAAAAAAGTATACAGAACCACAAAATCATACATAATTTATTATATAATATTATATGATATTTTTAGAAAAGCAAAATAAAGACAGAGGATACAATAGAAATTTCATTTTCCACATGCTGTTCTCTGGGACGGAAGGAATGAAGATGGGAGAGAGGTACCGGTAGGTATCTACTTCTGTCAATTACTGTATGGTAAAGAAAGAGTGACGAAGAGGGTGGTAAAGATCAAATAGAGGAGGAACGATAAGGCATTCTGTCTTTGGTTCGGTCAGATCGATTCGTCATCTGAGGTTAGGAGACTACACCCTCAGCAAAGAAGTGTCCGACAAAACTTTTAGTTAACAAGGAGGAAAGATGAAAAGGCTATCTCTCTGTTGCATAATTATCCTTTTAATATGGACATGTGCCCAGAGTTCGTGGACACCGCGTAAACTCATTGGTACATACCAGGACTGGAACTACTGGTGGCTGAACGTACGAATCGGAATAGATCAATTTGATTCTCTCTATTGTGCGGTTGCCCGTTACAATTACTCTAATCAGGACGATTTTGATCATGATCTTTATGTATTAAACACCGATGGCGATACGATCAGGGTCGTACGACCATGGTCTGGTTATGACTATCAGCCAATAGTGAAAGATGCCGAAAATAATAATATCTATCTCGGACAACCCGTTATCGGTCAGGGTCCAAGCAGTTCTCCCCATATGGATGCAGGTGTTACCGACAACTCCAATTGTGTGAATACCACTCATGCCCGAGGTGACAATATCTACTTTACTCGTCTTGGAGCAGACGGTAGCCACATTATATGGATGGATGGAATTTACGTCGGCAATCCATGGTCTGGTCGCACCAGTTTAGCTCTCGATCCAGGTGGCAGGCTTCATTGTACTTTTGCCGATGATAGACAGTTCTTAGTGTATGGGATTTCCCCAGACAATGGGGTAACGTGGAGTTGGGACACGCTCGAAACAATCTCTGTAATGTCACATGTTCGGGTTTTTTCCACTCCCGACGCCTGTACTCACATTATTTTCCGGACGTGGACTTCAGACGTTCAACTGCGTTATATGAAACTGAGACCTGATGGTACAGTTGCTATTGCACCATCGATTTTTTCAGAAGGCTCCGAACGATGGGCTCCAAATGCTGCAGTTGATACTTCAGGCAATCTACGAGTAGTGTGTGATGATTATGCGACAGGAGCTCATAACATATGGTACACAGTTCTTCGCGGTGATTTAGATACGGGTGGTCAGCCAGTCGCTGATTCACTGTTGACCCTTGTACCTGATACGATAATCCAATATGATGCAGTAGGAATTGCCGAACCAAAGATTTGTGTCGACTCCTCTAACCGAGCTCACGTATTATTTGAGCAAGGAGTTCACGGAACCGTAGAGACCAAATGCGTTTATCATATTCGGGAAGACATTATTTCAGGGATAGTCGAGGTGACAGAGTTTCTTGCGATACCGACAGAGGAATACGTTCTCCTGAAGTGGAGAACCGAGATGGAAAGAGAGAGTTATCAATGGTTGCTCCAGAGAAAGAGTATTGAAGAAGATTATCGCACCATTCACACAGTAATGGCTCAGGGGAATATCTCGCTGCCAAGCATCTATGAATACAGGGATTTTGATATTGGATTCGATAGAACATACTACTATCGGCTTATTGAAATCGATGTGAATGGAGATTCTTCCTGCTTCAACCCGATTTTTGTCCACCTTGGAGTTCCTCACTCTCTATCAATCAAGCAGAATTTTCCAAATCCTTTTTCTTCGGTCACAACAATAGAACTTGAAGTGGGTTTAAAAGATGAAGATAATCAGATTCATCTATCCATTCAGGATTGCACAGGTCGGCAGATAAGGGATTTCAGTCTTGAGCTGAACTATTCGGGATACTACAATATTCTCTGGGATGGAAGGGATGAAGATGGGAGAGATGTACCGGTAGGTATCTACTTCTGTCATTTACTGTATGGTAAAGAAAGAGTGACGAAGAAGATGGTAAAGATCAAATAGAGAGGCTTCAATCTCTGGTTCGGACAGATCAATTCGTCGTCTGAGGTTAGGAGACTACACCGTCAGAAAAAGGTGTTAGTCATGCGTTAATCCGAGAACGATTTAGCATTTATCCTGATTCACCAGATTGGTAAAGTATAAATGGAGTCAATTCATACACAAGTAATTAGCAGATTTATTGGTTATGTAGCAAACATGCTAGAGCACGATCCATCAAAGGCATTAATAGACCTTAGAAGGATTGTGCAATTTATAGATGATAGAATTCCTTATCGTGACGGACATAACAAAAGGGTTGCAGAACTGGCAGTAAGGTTAGGAGAAGAAATTGGTCTATCAGAGGATGAGATTTTTATCCTTGAAGTAGCTTCGTTATTGCATGATCTTGGCAAAGCCTATATCAAAAACGAAATATTGGAGAAGCCTGGAATATTGACAAAGGCAGAAAGAAAAGAGATAGAAAAACATGTTTCTAATGCAGCCGTATTTTTGTCATGCTTCCGAGAATTTAAAAAGCCGCTTGAGGGTATTCTTAGTCATCATGAGTATTATGACGGCTCAGGCTATCCCAAAGGTATGACCGGAACGGAAATTCCTTTGAGTGGAAGAATAATAGCCATTGCAGATGCCTATGACGCAATGACATCAGAAAGACCATACCGAGAAAACAAAACAAAGGAAGAAGCAATTGAAGAGTTGAAAAGAAATTCTAAAAGTCAATTTGATCCATATCTTGTTGATATCTTCATAAAAATTTTATTATAGAATGCTTTCCCAATATAGACGAAGGATATTGAATCTCCCGCCAGACAAATCGAAAGTAGAATTAAGCAGTGTATCTTTGCACTTAAAAATCATCCGCGGGAGATAAAATATAATGTGGAAAGAGGGAGAGAAAAGAGATGTTTATATAAC
>Ga0307420_1001067_pt1 | contig 12216 bp, 7 predicted proteins | sample SalMarWE160240MG_2_FD_202167 | JGI IMG/M metagenome (GOLD analysis project Ga0307420, IMG submission 202167) | Salt marsh sediment microbial communities from the Plum Island Ecosystem LTER, Massachusetts, United States - WE1602-40 | ecosystem: Environmental > Aquatic > Marine > Intertidal zone >... | reverse complement strand
ATCTGGGCCTGTTCATAGATCAGGACAAAGCGTACTACACTCATCAGGACAGGTATATTGAGCGGGAGTGGCAGTATCTCAAACGGGCTTGGGAACAGAACCTTCTGGGCGAAGGCTACTATGTTGTTGCCTACTGTCCTCACTGCCAAACGTCCCTCAGCAACGCGGAAGTGGGTCTCGGATACAAAGAGGTTGAGGACCCTTCCATTCACTTCAAGTTCAGGTTAAGCGAAACCGAAAACGAATACTTTGTTATCTGGACCACCATGCCCTTCACCCTAGTCACAGACATGATCATAGGAGTCAACCCCAAAGAAGAATATGCAAGAGTCAAAGTGGACAATGAAGTGTGGATTCTGGCTAGAGCACGCGTCGAACCTATAATGGAAGAACTGGAAATAGAAGAATACAAAGTTCATGAAATCGTGAAGGGCAAGGATTTGGTGGGCACAAAATATGAGTACCCATTCAAGGACCTGATTCCTAAACAGCGAGAACTGGATGAACTGCCCCTAATTCACACAGTAGTAGATGAAGATTTCGTGGACGTTTCCACAGCCACAGGCATAGTACATCTGGCACCAGCAAACGGCGAAGACGACTTTTTAGCCTCCCAAAAACGCAAGCTACCCATGTACGCCCCTTTTGATGAGCAGGCAATGTTCACGGAAGAGGCTGGCAAATTTGCCGGCTTTTTTGTCAGGAAAACAGACAGCATGATTGTGGATGAGCTCCGCAACAGGGGACTATTACTTAAAGTGAAAACCGTCAAGCATGAGTATCCGACATGCTGGAGGTCCCACCATAAACTAGTGTGGATGGCGCGTAGAGAATACTTCATCTGGATAGACAAAATAAACGACAAGGTTGTGAAAGCTGCACAAAATGTAAATTACTTTTTTGACAGCCCAAAGAACCGATTTCTCGCTTTCCTGAAAGAAGGAAAACGATGGTGCATCTCAAGAGACAGGGTGTGGGGTTCACCCTTGCCCATCTGGGTTTGCGAAAAATGCGGATCCAAAACGTTGGTGACAAGCAAAAAAGAGCTAGTTGAAAAAGCCTTGGAACTGCCCGGCAAAGACTTCGAGCTTCACAAGCCGTGGATAGACCGTGTGATACTAAAATGCGAGAAGTGCGGCGGCAGAATGCTGCGGGAGCATTTTGTTTTGGATGTCTGGCACAACAGCGGCGCCTCACCCTACGCAAGATTCACGGACGAAGAATTCAGCAAGTTAGTTCCAGTGAACTTTTTGACTGAAGCTGTGGATCAGACTCGAGGTTGGGGAAACTCGCTTCTCCTCGAACATGTGATATTGACGGGCAAACCGGAAGCGCCCTACGAGGAATTTCTTTTTCAGGGCTTTGTTTTGGATGCGAAAGGAAGAAAGATGAGTAAAAGCCTCGGAAACGTGATAGAAATCAACAAGCTGCTCAAAGAACGCTCAGCAGACATCAGCCGTTTCTACTTCTTATGGAAATGCTCCCCCATCGACTCGATGAACTTCGACCCCCAAGAACTTAGAGGACGCCCCTACCAAGTTCTCAGCACCCTCTATCATCTCCACAACTTCTTCCTGCAAAACGCCGAATACGACCATTTCAACCCGAAAACACACACACTTCAATGGGCAACTAAAGAGAATGTTCTGAGCACTCCAGATCGCTGGCTCCTATCCAAACTGCAAAGTCTTGTAAAGTATTTCACTGAAAGAGCCGAGGCATGTGAATTCAATTTCGCGTTATCCAAACTGGAGGACTTTGTTGTCAACATTCTGAGCCGCCAGTATGTCCCCATGATTCGACGAGACCTGTGGAGCGACGACCCAGAAACACTGAACCGTCGACTAGCCGTCTATGCAACCCTCTGGAATATCCTGAAAACTTTGGTTCTACTATTTAACCCTGCTACACCGTTTCTGAGCGAAGCCCTGTACCAGAAAGTCTACAAGGAACTGGATGATTCCCTCCCTGAAACAGTGAATCTGGAAAGCTGGCCTGAACCAGACACCAACTTGGAAGACGCTACTTTAGAAGAAGAATTTGAGGTTCTGCTACAGAGCCTTCCCATCGTGTATTATGCTCGGCAGGATGCTCAACTGAAACGCCGATGGCCTCTAGCAAAAGCAGTAGTTGTTGCACCCAAAAAGTCTCAGGAAGCCCTAAAGAAACTGGAAACACTGTTTCTTGAACTCGCGAACATAAAAACGGTTGAATATGCAGAGGAGCTTCCGAAGGTTGACTCAGAAAGGTGGGCGCTGGCTTCTGAAGGTGAACTACATGTTTTGCTTGACACAATTCGTGACGAGGCTCTTGAGGGAGAAGGTCTTATGCGGGACCTAGCCCGCCGAGTTCAAGCCCTCAGAAAAGAGCTGGGATTCTCACCCACTGACATAGTTGAGGCAGTTCACGTTGCGGAACTGGACCCGAAGGATATAGAGCTGCTGAAACCTTACGTAACTGAGATGGAGGGGCTTGTTCGCGCCAAAACGGTTCATGTTCACGGGGAGCGGGTTGAAGTGGATGCTGATTGGCATGAGAGCAAGTTGGATCGGAAGAAAGTGTACGTTGCCGTCTTGTAGAGCCTAACGCGATATAACACAGAAACCATAACAGCAGTTCATCGCCAAATGTGGTCACACCTTTTTCATGTATCACTAGCTGCTACCGAATGCCTAAACATATTAAGTTTTGGCGCCAACTTATTTCTAAGAGCGGCAAGAAAGAATAGTCAACTCGAGGAGATTTGGTGACATTGGATGAAATCAAGTTCGGTGTGTTTCTTCCCTTTTACGCTTTCAGAACTACAAAAACAGGTTCATCATCATTCAATCTCATTCGGGACATCGTCCTAGAATGTGAACGGTTAGGATACTACTCGGTTTTGTTGGACGATCATCTGATGCTGAAAAAAATGCCTATTCTCGAGTGCTGGACAACCCTTTCAGCCCTGTCCTCGGTAACCGAAAGGATAAGGCTGGGAACCATGATATCATGCAACTCTTTCAGGAACCCCGCATTGCTCGCCAAAATGGCTGCGACCCTCGACAACATATCAAATGGGCGGCTGGAGTTCGGAATTGGAGCAGGAGTCCAGAAGAACGAGCATAATGCCTACGGATTTCCTTTCCCCTCATCGAAAGCTAGGATAGAGCGTATGAATGAGGCTGTGGAAATCATAAAGAAGATGTGGACAGAGGAGAAGGCAAGCTACAATGGGAAACATTACACGATACGGGACGCTGTTTGTGAGCCTAAGCCGGTGCAGAAGCCCCATCCCCCCATCATCATAGGCGGTGGGGGAGAAAAACTGACGTTGAGAGTAACGGCTAAACACGCGGACAGGTACGACTGGGGATATCTTGCTTCCTTGGAATTGTATAAGCGTAAGCTGAAGGTTCTGGAAAAACATTGTGAGGCGGTGGGTAGAAGTTTTCATGAGATCGAGAAGTCATGCTGGCCTGCGGGACAGATATTCATTGGGGAGAACAGAAAAGAACTGGAAAAGAGAGTTCTGCAGTTGATGCCTAAAGGTGTTATTCTGGAAGATTTTATGCAAACAAGCTTTGTGGGTACTCCTGAAGATTGCATCAAACAAATACGGCAGTATGTGAATCTGGGTGTGACCCATTTTATGCTGTTTTTCGGTGATCTTCCTGACCTGAGAGGCTTGAGGCTCTTCGCCGAAAATATTGTTCGAAAGATCGATCAAATCAACTGAAGACATTAGCTTATCTGGAAGCAACTCTGTTCGTTGCACGTTCTAGATTGATGCCTAAAATGCTAATCCCATGGGAACCACTGAGAGGATGAAGACGGCGACGAGTACGATGGCACCCATTTTTCTTCTATTTGTGAGTTTGGAAACATCATCTAGGGGACCAGGATGTTTGGCTGCAGAGAAGAAGAGGGCTAAGATAGCCATTGGCCACCATCCAAGTAGCGCTAACAGCGCAATACCCAAATATGATATAATGTTGTGTGCTTTGCTTCCCATTACACTTCGAGCCACATGACCACCATCAAACATGCCTGAGGGAACCAAATTAAGCATGGTTACGAGCATACCAACCCAACCGGCGAAGGCAACCGGATGCAGCTCTATCACACCGCTACCGCTAGGCGGGAAAATTTGAAGAATCCATCGGTAAATTAAGGGGTATATCTCGGCTATGGAGGTGACTTCCCTGCTTGGGTCAAACGGAACTACAGTTGATATTTGAGCCCCAATGATTGTAACTATCACAGCTATTATGAAACCAGTGATTGGTCCTGTAAAACCGATATCAAACAAGGCGTCTCTATTTGGGGGAAGAGCTTTCTGTCGAATAAGGGCTCCGAACGTGCCAATACCATAAGGAAACGGAATACCTGGAATGAAATAGGGGTACGTGGCTTCAACGTCGTGTTTGTCTGCTAATAGCTTGTGTCCCATCTCATGGGAACCCAGTATAGCCATAATCGCGCCAGTAAACAGTAGGGCACCTAAAATGTCCGCAGACAGATAGTATCCGGAGATGAACACTGTTCCCAGTGTCGCAAAAAACAATGCAATGTTTATTATGTTTCGGTTGGGTTTTATGGGCGGTTTCGGCAAGACTTGGAGAACAACTTTTTCCTCTTTCTGTCTGAGAATTGGAAGAAGCTCCAGAGATTCCAGACGTTTCATAAGCCTCAGGAAGGCTTCTTTCGAGTCCTCTCGATATCTTACATGGAAGGTTGGGACACTATGGTCAACAAAGCCTTCTTCAACATCAAATTCTGCCTCAACCATGACCTGAACTTGTTCAAAAGGAGGCACCCCGACAGGGTCAGCAAAGTAATCGTCTGAAGATGCACAGCACATGGTGACCTCGTATTGAACCCGATTAGAAGTATTAGAATGTTATGTAGACCTGTTTTCCGTTCCCGCTTTTGCGAGCATAGTTAAACTATTGTGGAACGTTTTGTTCAGTTGACGGTAATAGTCGAGAAAGGAAAGTGTATACGCTTATTTAGTGACATTTGTTCTTTATTATGTGGACGTAAGTTACTTTTTGGGTGACTAGCTGTTTCTTCTAAATATTTATGTTTGATTTACGGGTTAATGGTAACATTTTCTGTAACTAAATCCTTAAGACCTCCTTTATGTTGAACCTAAATGGTTAACTCACATGCTTACCAACCACTATTTGGTGACGTGAAATGAACAAACCAAAATACAGGCGCAGTGAACAGCCCTTCAGCCCAAAGGAACAGCTGAAAAAACACAAAACCGATGTGCCTAGGGAACCCCTACCCATGTGGTGCAAAGGCATTATGGGCGGCTGCGTAAACTGCGGCGGTTGCATCCCCTAACCGCAACTGAACACACATATTCGCATACGCAACAATCAACGCAAATCGTGAGACCCGCAGAAAAACCAACCTTGTTTTCGCCAGCTTACAAATGACAAATGGCAGCGAACTCTCCACTCTTCAACTTTTTATATTCTCAATTTTTTGGTTTTAGCCTCTCTCTTTTAGCAACCTAAGGTGCTCTAGAACACCACAAAATCTTTATAACAGCGTTATAGAGTCGTATGGGGCAAAGGGTAAACGGTGAATCAAATGATTGTGGATAACATCCTCAACTTTATCGGAAACACGCCTATGGTGCGAATAAACCACCTGAATCTAAACCCAAACCTTGAACTGTTCCTAAAACTTGAAAAATTCAATCCAGGCGGTTCAGTCAAAGACCGCGTAACCAAATACATGATTGAAGACGCGGAAAAGAATGGAAAACTAAAAAAGGGAATGACAGTCATCGAAGCCACCAGCGGAAACACCGGCATCGGACTCGCCTTGGTTTGCCGCGTGAAAGGATACAACCTCGACCTCGTAATGCCCGACACCATGACACGAGAGAGACGCCAGATACTGTTAGCCTTAGGCGCCAAAGTCATCCTCAGCGAGGGCTCAAAGGGAATGGACGGAGCCGAAGACCTAGCACACGAGATTGCCAGCCAGAACCCAAACAAATACTTTATACCAAACCAATTCGCAAATCCAGCCAACGCTCTCGCCCACTACGAAACCACAGCCGAAGAAATATGGAGAGACACACAAGGCAAAATCACACATTTCGTGGCGGGCATAGGCACAAGCGGCACACTAATGGGAGTCTCAAAGAGACTAAAAGAACTTAACCCTGACATTCAAGTGATCGCTGTCCAACCCGAAGCCGGCACAGCGATTCAAGGACTGAAGAATCTAAAGACCCAGTATGTTCCAGCCATATGGAAACCTGAACTGGTAGACGAAATCTACGTGGCTTCTCCAAACGACGCTGAGGAGTCAGCGAGACTTTTAGCTCTTCAAGAAGGTCTGTTTGTGGGACCAAGCTCAGGGGCTATTTTTCACATCGCCAAAAAGAAGGCTGGGGAGATCAGTGGAGGAGTGATAGTGGCAATAGCTCCTGATGGAGGAGAAAAATATCTCAGCACATCTCTATGCGATCCAGCTCTATGCATAGAAGCCGTCAAAAAATTCGGAATCCAGTGCTCCTACAAAGACGGAAAACCAGTAACAAAAGCTACTGTTGCAGCTCTTGAAGAGGTTTCACCCTAAAATAAACAACTGCCGATTACAGAAGAAACGCTAAATTATTTAAAATGAATTTCTGGGCTTCCTTAACCTTTGACGCTATTTCGCAAACATAACCTCGGTCCGCATGGTCATTTAACTTCTCCATAAAGACGTGCGAGGTCAGACTCAAACCGGATAAACTCTTCTTTTCCAAATGTTGACTTCCCAATAGACCATGTTTTGAGTTTGCCAGCCGAAGTACGCCCTTTAATGTTCACACCTACACGAGTCTTTTTCACCTCTTTGATTTCGTGAAACACGATCTCCTTTCCGTTTTTTCGACGAAAAACTATTTTGTCTGGTTCAAGCACGATTTCTTTAAGGATCCAAGGACCTTTGCCCATTGCAAGTAGCCCCATGATGATCATAAAAGGCGGGGAAAGTATCAAGCCGAGCCTAATGAAGAGATACATCATCCTTTCAACCAGAGGATAGTCACTTAGGATATGTGATATAGAAAAACCTATTTCGAACAAAATAGCCCACCAACCAATTAGTGCTACCAAGATTGCACTTACAATAAAGAATACACCAAACGCTTTTCCAAATCTTATCGGCTTGACAGAATAAATTGAACTCATTTTATCACCCACAAATAAAACAGTAAGTTGTATATTTAAAATTTTTTAGTTTCAGACATATCAGTTACTTCATGGATAAAGGTTATTAGATGATGAACGATAACGTTCTTTCGTGTCCATAAATTCAGATTCAAAGAGTATGGCTTTAGGGTGCTAGATGTGTTAGCGTGGCTGCAGGGCATGATCATTCGATTATCGAGAGAAGGTGGAGAAGATTAACCATAAAATTTCTGGCGTAGAATATATCGAGCGAATCAGCGACAACCTTCTAAAGGTGGAAGAGAAGAGCCTGTTTCCATTGTATGAAAAATTGAGAGCCGCTGATTGCATAGTTTGTGGCGGCTCGGGAAGATCCCTTCATTCATTAAACATCGCCATGAGCCAAATAGCCATGATGAAGAAGCCCAAGGTGATTATCACTCGAGAAGATGTCGGATTTCCGGGAAGAGGAATGTATGATACCGCTTCACACCTTGAAAAGAGATACAGAAAAGTTGTTCTTCTTATCAATTCTGGGAGCGGCGAATCTGATGACCCAAAAAATCTTGTTGAGGATCTGGAAAAATACTTGGAAGATACTGGTAGCGAAAAGTTTTCTATGGGGCTGATAACTTCTAACTCTGGCTCTTCAATCGCGAAAATCGTTCAGAGGCACGGTCATGTCGTCAAGGTTGAGGGTCGGGGAAAACAACAACTACCATCTGATGCTTACAGCGAAACAGGAATAATGGGAGACCTCTTTGAGCTCGGAAGCTTGTTTCTGCTGCAGATGATTACCGAGGCGATATCCGAAGACAGTTCTGTGGAGAAGCTCCTTGAGCTATTAGCTGAGGAAGCACCGTTTTTGAGGGAGATTACTGAAAATGCACTTCATTCTGAAGCCATCAAGGCATCCCTAGATTTTCTTGAAAGGCGCAGTGCCGTGTTCTTGGGTGGAAGAGGAACTGCCGAGGAGGTGGCTAAGATGACTGCCGTGCGGCTGTTTCACATCAAAAAGTCTCTGGGAGATGATGTCTATATTGCCCGGGGAGTCAACACGCCTCATCCGAGGGCTGGAGACCTTGAGATTCTGATCTCCTATTCTGGAGAGACAAAACCTGTTGTTGGTTGGGGCAGCATGTTCAGGAGTTTGGGGGGAACTGTTCTCTCAATTGTTGGACGTGATGGGTCAGCTCTTGAGAGGAATTCCGATCTGAAGATTCTTCTTGAGGAGACGGTTGAACCGAGAAAGCCAAGGAGATTTTATATGAGGGCAGCCTATGTGCTGAGTTGCCTGCCCATCTTGTTGACGGAAAGGCTGAGCTTGAAAGGTCTTATTCTACCTGAATACATCCTCAACTGGTACCATTCCGTAATCGAATGATTCAGTTTGTTTAACGCAGAAATCTGATCAGTTGCCGATTAGACTGGAACGTTTAGGCTTTTTTTAGCACACTTCCCTTGTGTGAAGGTTGGACAAGCTGAGAATAGCGCACCAAATAGCCCGTTTTAACGTTCGGTTCTTTTGCAGTCCAAGATTTGGCTCGTTTATCTAGTTCTTCATAGCTCAGTTTCACGTTCAGTTTTCTTTTCGGAACATCAATCTCTATTATGTCCCCGTTTCTTAGCATGGCTATGGGTCCGCCGACAGCAGCCTCAGGAGACACATGTCCGATACATGGTCCTCTGGTGGCTCCTGAAAACCTTCCATCAGTAATCAGGGCAACGGACTCGCTCAAACCCATCCCCGCTATAGTGGCTGTTGGAGAAAGCATCTCTCTCATCCCGGGTCCCCCCTTAGGTCCTTCATAACGGATAACCACAATGTCTCCTTCCTGAATCTTCTTGTTCATTATAGCCTTCATGGCATCCTCTTCAGAATCGAAGGTTTTGGCAGGACCTTGGTGAACCATTATGTTAGCTGATATACCCGCAGCCTTTACCACGGCTCCATCAGGTGCCAAGTTTCCCGTCAAAACGGCTATTCCGCCTTCCTTATGAACTGGATTATCTAGTGGGCGAATCACTTCAGGGTTGAGAACAACACCAGATGCAATGTTTTCTTTGACGGTTTGCCCAGTTACAGTCAGTGCATTCAGATGAAGCGCTTCCCTGAGCTCTTTCATCACTGCTGGAATCCCCCCTGCCTCATCCAAGTCTTTCATATCATAGGGTCCACTCGGAATCATGCTGCAGAGGTGTGGAACCCGTTTACTCAACTTATCGAAGAGGGATAAGGGCAGATCAACTTCTGCTTCATTTGCAATGGCTGTAACATGCAACACAGTGTTGGTTGAACCATAATCGCATTCTCAAAAGAATCGGAAGACAAAAAGTCTCTGGGCTTCAAATCTTCATTTACCAATCCGATAACTCTTTCTCCCGTTGCCTTGGCGACTCTTAACCTTTCAGCGCTGACAGCAGGGGGAGTAGCACATCCAGGCAGTGACATTCCTAATGCTTCGGTTACGCATGCCATGGTGTTTGCGGTGAACATGCCGTTGCACGACCCGCAGGTGGGACAAGCAACATCTTCAAGGCACTTCAACTCTTCTTCAGTCATTTTGCCTGCTGCAACTTTTCCTATCGCCTCGAACATCGAGTCTGTTCCCACTTTCTTTCCTTTGTAGATGCCTGAAAGCATTGGACCCCCAGTTACCATTATGGCTGGAATGTTGAGTCTAGCCGCTGCCATCAGCATGCCGGGAGTTATTTTGTCGCAGGTGGTTATCAGAACCATTCCATCAAATTTGTGAGCTTTAACCATAACCTCAACCGAATCGGCTATCAATTCTCGAGACGGTAAAGAGTACCGCATTCCGCTGTGACCCATGGCTATCCCGTCACAGATGCCTATAGTGTTGAATTCGAAGGGAACGCCACCGGCGCTGATTACACCCGCTTTCACAGCCTCAGCCACCTGATTCAGATGAGCGTGGCCAGGAACTATATTCGTGTAACTGTTTGCAATGGCGATGAACGGTTTATTCAAATCGCTGTCCGAGATTCCAAGAGCCTTTAACAGGGCACGGTGAGGAGCCCTCTCAACCCCAACTTTTACTGCGTCACTTCTCAACTTCTACACCTCTGCAAGTAAATAAATAAAGAATAGTTGATTCTGTTAAATCTTTTGACCAAACGTAAAATTGAAAAATGTACCATAAAGAGTGCTGTATCTCATTTTTCAACTCCAAACTACTCTATGACCTTGCATTGTTCGACGTGCATCATGTAGAAAACGTAACCGCAGTAATCTGAGTAATTGCCCCAATGGAAGCCAAAATAAAGGTATTATCACTGTAAACTTGTTCCAGAACCCCCACTGGTTAAAAAACCTCTGTGACCCCTCAAGCTTCCAAGAATTAATAGAACCATATATAGCAAAACTTTTATATTAAGACTTAAGTTGTTGTGGTGAAACGAGGAATGAATCATGAGGGATCATTGGGTTTCCGAGGGACATAAAATGGGGGATCGTTTTATCCACTAGTTTCCCCGAAAAGATAAAATTTTTTGACACCACCCTCAGAGACGGCGAACAGACTCCTGGAGTTTCTTTAACTCCTGAAAAAAAGCTTAGAATCGCCAAAAGCCTAAACAAGCTCGGAGTCAACGCCATAGAGGCTGGTTTTGCCGCGGCTTCTGAGGGTGAACTAGAAGCAATAAATCTCATTGCAGATGCAGGACTCAAGGCAGACGTCTACAGCATGGCTAGGGGAGTAATAAGCGATATAGATGCTGTGCTGAAAACTGGCGCCGTGGGAGTGCATCTGGTTATTCCTTCCTCAGATCTACATCTAAAATACAAATTGAAGAAGACCCGAGAAGAAATTCTGGAAATCACAGCGGACACCACCCAATACGCCAAGGATCATGGACTCACAGTTGAGCTTTCAGCTGAGGACGCCACAAGGAGTGATCTCGATTTTCTCACTCGAATGTTCAAAGCAGGAGTTGCTGCGGGCGCGGACAGGCTATGCCCATGCGACACTGTTGGAGTCCTGATACCTGAAAGAACCAGCGAGCTGTTTTCCGAGCTGAAGAAAAGATTCAGTAATGTGCCTCTGAGCGTCCACTGCCACGACGACTTCGGTTTAGCCGTAGCAAACTCTATAATTGCCCTAAAATCTGGAGCTGAACAGGCCCACGTAACCATGAACGGTTTAGGCGAGAGAGCTGGAAATGCCTCCTTGGAAGAGGTAGCTGTCGCCCTCAAGGCAAACTACAACGTGAACCTGCCAATAAAAATGGAATTGTTGTATGCGACATCTAGACTGGTTTCACGAATAACCGAATTTCCTCTCCAACCCAACAAAGCAATCGTAGGCGAGAACGCCTTTGTCCACGAGTCAGGAATGCACACTCACGGAATACTGGCTAATCCATTAACATACGAGCCTTTCCCACCCGAGTTGATCGGACGCACAAGAAGAATAGCCTCAGGTAAACACTCCGGTTCACATGGAATCAAGGCATCTCTAAACGAAATGGGACTAAAACCCAACAGCGAGCAGCTGAAAGAAATCTTTCTGCGCGTAAAAACTCTGGGAGATAAAGGCAAACGGGTTTCTGACGCTGATCTGCAGGCAATCGCTGAAGCTGTTATGGAGTTGCCGACTGTTCGTCCAATAAAACTTGATGAAATAACCGTTGTCACAGGCAGCAGAGTTACTTCAACATCGTCTGTGAGGCTGAACGTCAATGGTAAAATGCTCACGGAAGCGGCTACGGGAGTGGGTCCGGTGGATGCTGCTATTAATGCCATAAAAAAGGCGGTGGGTATTGTTGAACCGATACAGTTAGAGAACTATTCTGTTAAAGCTATCACCGGAGGCACCAACGCCGTAACCGAGGTAGCTGTGAGCCTCAGCAAAGGAGACCGAAAAGCTACAGCTATCGGAGTCAACGAAGATATAGTTATAGCTAGCGTTCAAGCAATGCTTAGCGGCATGAATGTATTGATGAGCAATTATAACAATCAAAAATTAAAGGAGAAATCTTGAAAAATGGCTAAAATGTCTGGCGCAAAAGCCCTCATAGAAGCTTTGAA
>Ga0307420_1001064_pt1 | contig 12233 bp, 9 predicted proteins | sample SalMarWE160240MG_2_FD_202167 | JGI IMG/M metagenome (GOLD analysis project Ga0307420, IMG submission 202167) | Salt marsh sediment microbial communities from the Plum Island Ecosystem LTER, Massachusetts, United States - WE1602-40 | ecosystem: Environmental > Aquatic > Marine > Intertidal zone >... | reverse complement strand
CGAGGCTGCCAGCCAGGCGGGGGGCATGCTACGCTACGGGATTCCGGAGTACCGCCTGCCTAAGCAAATCCTCGATGATGAGATTGAATATGTTAAAGAGCTTGGCGTTGAGATAAAGACCAACACTGCGGTGACCGACATTGACGAGCTTAAGAAGCAGGGATACAAGGCGGTGTTCCTGGCCAACGGTGCCTGGGTGAGTCAGAAGATGAACATCCCCGGCGAAGATGCCAAGGGAGTGATGAATGCCATTGAGTTCCTAAAACAGGTGAGTGAAGGCAAGAAAGTTGAACTGGGTAAAAGGGTGGCTGTGGTCGGCGGCGGTAATGCGGCCGTCGATGCAGCCCGAACGGCGCTGCGTCTGGGCGCTAAAGAGGTCAGCATTATTTACCGCCGTTCCCGCGCTGAAATGCCGGCTATCCCCAGTGAAATAGAAGAAATGGAGGAAGAGGGTGTAAAGATCAGCTATCTGACTAACCCCGTTGAAGTGGTTGCCGAAAGCGGAAAGCTAGCCCGGGTCAAGTGCATCAGGATGGAACTGGGCGAGCCGGATGCTTCCGGGCGCCGGCGCCCTGTGCCGATTGAAGGGTCGGAATTCGAGATGGAAATCGATACCCTTATTATGGCTATCGGCCAGGCGGTTAATAAATCGATGCTGCCCGGCAATATTGAATATTCCGAGTCCGGCACTGTTAAGGCCGATGAAATAACCTTCGAGACTAGTGTTAAAGGTGTATTTGCTGGCGGTGATGTCATGGCCGGCCCGGCTACGGTTATCGAAGCGATTGCCGCCGGCAAGGAAGCCGCTATCTCCGTAGACAGATATCTGCAGGGCGCCGATATGAAAGAAGGGCGGCCGGAGGAAAAAGAACGTGTCAAAGACGTATCCAAGGAGGGCGTAGTTGAGAAGCCGAGAGCCACTACATCTAAACTACCTGTCGCCGAAAGGATAAGGTCGTTTAAAGAAGTTGAATCGGGACTGGACGAGGAAGCGGCCATTGAAGAAGCAAACCGCTGCCTCAACTGTGCTGTCTGCTGTGAATGCCTGTTGTGCGTGTCGGCCTGTGAACGTAATGCTGTAAAGCACGATATGAAAGAGGAAATAGTTGAAGTAAACGTCGGTAATATTCTGCTGGCAACAGGGTTCAAGGAGTTCGACCCCTCCGTCATGCAGCAATACGGCTACGGACGGCTGGATAATGTGGTTACCGGTCTGGAGTTCGAGCGGATGATAAATTCAGCCGGTCCCACCAGCGGTAAAATACTGTTGAAAAACGGCGAGGAGCCGAAGAGTGTTGCCATAGTCCACTGTGTCGGCAGCCGCGATATTAATCACCACGAATACTGCTCGGCGGTCTGCTGCATGTACTCGCTTAAATTTTCGCACCTGCTTAGAGAACACCTGCCCGGGACAGAAGTCTATGAGTTTTACATAGATATCCGGGCACCGCGCAAGGGGTTTGAGGAGTTCTATAACCGGATACTGAAGGAAGGAACGATTCTCTACCGCGGCCGTCCCGGTGAAATCACCGACGTGGCAGAAACACCTTACGAAGAGGGTAAGTTAATCGTTAAGTTTGAGAATACCCTCATTGGTGAAAAGGAGCGCCTGCCGGTAGATATGGTAATCCTTAGCTCCGCCCTTGAGCCCCATGAGAATGCAAGAGATGTTGCCAGGATATTCAACATCAGTTGCGGCGAAGCAGACTTCTTCATCGAGAGGCATCCCAAGCTCGACCCGGTAGCGACCATGACGGATGGCGTTTTCATCGCCGGCTGCTGTGAAAGTCCAAAGGACATACGTGACAGCGTCTCCCAGGCTTCGGCGGCGGCTGCCAGGATACTAGCCCTCATCAGCAAGGGCAAGGTGGAAACCGAGGCTACTATCGCGGAAATCGATGAGGAAAGGTGTTCCGGCTGCAGGGTCTGTAACCTGCTTTGTCCCTACGGAGCGATAGACTACATTGAAGAAAAGAAGGTGTCAAGAATTAACGACGCCATCTGTAAAGGCTGCGGAGCGTGCGTGGCTGCCTGCCCGAGCGCAGCCATCAAGCATAAGCACTACACCACGCAAGAAATAATGGCGCAAATCGAAGGAATTCTGGTCTAGGTCTGGTCGAATAGACCTGGAAAGGGGAAAATATGGAGACAGAAACTATCAAAGAAGCCAAGTCATTCGTTGATGAAGTGGCCGCCGAGCCAGGAGGAGAAAAAATCAATGAATGTATCCAGTGTGGGGTATGTAGCGGCTCCTGCCCGACCGTTGAATGGTGGCAATACCCGCCGAGAAAAATCATCGCCATGATACGGGCCGGCAAGCGAGACATGGTGCTTTCCAGCACCTCTGCTTTTAACTGCGTCACCTGCTATTCCTGCACAGTACGCTGTCCCCGGAATATAAACCCCACCCAGTTGATTCATGCCGTCGAAGCCATCGCCGAGCGTGAAGGTTATAAGCCAAAAACACCGACCTTGACGCTGCATCGAGGTTTACGCGACGCAATGATGCAGGGGCGTGTCTGGGAACTCAGACTGGCAATGCTTTTCTACCTTAAAACCAGTTTGCTTGAAGGAATGAAGATGATGCGGGTAGCCTGGGACCTGATATCTCGCGGCCTGATGCCGCTTTTACCGCCTAAACAGACCAAGAAAGGCGGCAAGGAGGTCACAGCTATATTGAAAGCGGTCGAGGCAATGCAAAAGAGCGGAGGTGCCAAATGAAACAATATACTTATTTCCCCGGCTGCGCCATGGGAAGCACCGGGAAGCCGATTCAAGCATCCATAGATGCGGTTTGTGAAGTGCTGGATATAGAACTCATAGAGCTTGAGGGTTGGACATGCTGCGGTTGCCCCGGAGAGTCGATTAATGAACTGGCGGCAACTGCAATTGCCACACGCAACCTGGCAATTGCGGAAAAATTTAAACTTGATATGGTTACTGCTTGTAGCTGCTGCTACCGGAACCTGCTTGCCGCACACGTAACCTATACCGAGGACCCCAGAATCAGGGAGCAGGTCAAGAAAGCCCTGGCGGCGACTAATCTGGAATATAACGGGACCCTGCGCGTCAGAAACCTGGTTGATATTTTTATCAATGATATTGGTCTTGATGTAATTGCTTCTAAAGTGCAGAGGAAATTGACCGGCATGAAGGTTGCCAATTATTATGGCTGCCACCAGACGCGACCTTACGGTCCGGACGACCATGAATTCCCTGTCTGGCAGGACCAGGTATCAGAAGCCCTGGGCGCCGAAACTGTCTTTTTCCCTTTGAAGGCCCAGTGCTGTGGAGGCACGCAGCTTTTCAGTAATAAAGAGATGATTTACAAACTACTCTATAAAATTCTTGATAATGTTGAAAAGCATGGCGGCGAGTGCATTTCCAGCACCCTCTGCCCGCTGTGTTTCACCAACCTCGATGCCAACCAGGGGCGGATTAATAACCGCGATGGCGATAAATTTGAGATGCCGGTGCTGGCTTTAACGCAGTTAATGGGAATTGCTTTCGGCTTGAGTCCTAAAGAGGTCGGGTTGAATAAAAATATCTCCCCGGCTCTTAAAGCGGTTAAACCATACTTGAAGTCGAAGGTGCAGGAGGTGGTAAAGTGAGTTGGGAACCAAGAATCGTAGGATTTTTATGCAGCTGGTGTTCCTATCGGGGCGCCGATCTCGCAGGTACGTCACGGATTCCTTCTGCGCCTAACGTAAAGGTAATCAAAGTGCCTTGCAGCACCAGGGTGGAACCGGCTTTCGTAATAAAAGCCTTTCAGTCGGGTGCCGACGGCGTGCTTATCCTGGGCTGCCACCCGGGGGACTGCCATTATATTGAAGGTAACTACAAGACAATGCGGCGTGTACCGCTATTGAAGAAAATGCTCAAGCAATTCGGCATTGAAGAAGAAAGAGTCCGCCTGGACTGGGTATCCGCTTCTGAAGGAGAGAAATATGCCTCCGTCGTCAATGAAATGACGGAGAAGGTCAGGGAACTCGGGCCGTTCAAGGCGAATAATGGAGAGGGACAGCATGGCAAAAATTAAATTAGCTCTATATTGGGCCTCCAGTTGCGGGGGTTGTGAAATCGCCCAGCTACAGATTGGTGAGAAACTACTGAAACTAATAGAGGTAGCCGATATCGTTTTCTGGCCGGTGGCTATCGACGTCAAGTATAAGGATGTGGAAGCCATGCCTGAAAAAAGCATCGATGTCTGCCTGTTTAACGGCGCCATCCGCACCTCGGAGCAGGAGCACATGGCAAAGATGCTGCGCGATAAATCAAAAACGATGATTTCCTATGGCGCCTGCGCAAATTACGGAGGCATTCCGGGTCTGGGTAATCTATATAACCGTGAGATGATTTTTAACAGGGCTTATCTGGAAACACAGTCCACGGACAATGAAAAGGGGGTAACTCCCCAGACCAGTATTGACGTGCCGGAGGGAAATCTCTCTCTCCCTGAATTTTTCGATACCGTTAGGAGCCTGCCTCAAACCGTGGACGTGGATTACATTATTCCCGGCTGTCCGCCGGAAGAAAAAACCACCTGGCTTGCCCTTGAAGCCCTTATTCAAAATAAATTGCCGCCAAAGGGCTCGATAATCTCCCATAATGTAAAAGCTGTATGTGATGATTGCCCTCGCACTAAAAATGAAAAGAAAGTTAAAAAATTCTATCGACCATTCGAGATTGAACCGGACCAGGAGGTCTGTTTGCTCGAGCAGGGGATACTGTGCGCTGGAGTAGCCACTGCCGGCGGTTGCGGAGCAATGTGTCTGAAAGCCAACATGCCCTGCACCGGCTGCTATGGCCCTGTTAAGGGCGTCACCGACCAGGGGGCGCATTTCTTGAGTGCGGTGGCATCTATAATCGATTCAACCGACCCTGAAGAAATAGCCAGTATAATAGATGATATCGCTGACCCGGCCGGAACGTTCTACAGGTACTCTCTGCCGGACTCGCTGTTAAGGAGGGCCAAAGTATCATGAAGAAGATAACTATAGACCCGATAACCCGCCTCGAGGGGCATGGAAAGATAGAAATATTCCTGGATGAGAACGGCGCTGTTGCTAATTCTTATTTCCAGGTGCCGGAATTAAGGGGATTTGAAAAATTCTCCGAAGGCCGCATGGCTGATGATATGCCCCAGATTACCGAGAGAATATGCGGCGTTTGCCCGGAAGCACATCACGTGGCTTCCACTAAAACGCTTGATGCCCTATATCACGTTGAACCCACCCCAACGGCGAAAAAACTCCGCGAGTTGCTTTACAGCGCCTTCTATGTGACCGACCATACCACGCACTTTTATATTCTGGGCGGCCCTGATTTTGTCATGGGGCCGGATGCCCCGGTAGCCGAGCGCAATATTATCGGTGTTATCGGTAAGGTAGGGCTGGAACTGGGTGGAGCTGTTATCAATGCCCGTATGCGTAATCACCATGTCATCGAATTGATTGGCGGCAGGGGCATACACCCTGTCTTTGGTCTTCCTGGCGGCGTCAGCAAAAGTCTTAGTGAAGAGGAAAGAAAGGAAATAGAGGAAATTGCTAAAGATTCGGTAGAATTCGGCAAGCTGTCGTTAAAGGTCTTCGATGATATCGTTCTCAAGAACAAAGAATATGTCGATATGATTGTCAGTGACGCCTACACTCACAAGACCTACTATATGGGTATGGTGGATGAAAATAATAAAGTCAATTACTATGAAGGCAAGGTCAGAGTAGTCGACCCGGAAGGCAAGGAATTTGCGAAATTTGCTCCTGCCGAATATCTCGACCATATCGCCGAGCATGTGGAGCCGTGGTCCTATATCAAGTTCCCCTTCCTGAAGAAGGTGGGGTGGAAGGGCTTTGTGGACGGCAAGGACAGCGGCGTATTCCGTGTGGCTCCGCTGGCCAGACTCAATGCCGCCGATGGAATGTCGACACCGCTGGCGCAGGAACACTACGAGAGATTCTACGATACCCTCGGAGGTAAACCGGTTCACCATACGCTGGCGATGCACTGGGCGCGCCTTATTGAGCTGCTTAATGCCGCGGAACATATGCTGGAACTAAGCCGCGACCCTGAAATTACCAGTACCGATATACGTAATATCCCCGACAAGACTCCTGATGAAGGTGTTGGAATCGTGGAAGCGCCCCGCGGTACGCTTATCCATCACTATATAACCGATGAAAAGGGTGTGATTAAAAAGGCAAATTTGATTGTAGCTACGGTTAATAACGGTGCTGCTGTAAATATGTCGATAGGTAAAGCCGCTAAAGCAGTTATCCAGCCCGGTAAAGAAATCACAGAAGGTATTCTCAACCGGGTAGAAATGGCCTGGCGTCCTTACGACCTCTGCCTTGCCTGCGCTTCGCACGATTTGAGCGGCCCTTCACCAGTGCCCATTTATGTATATGACAGCAAGAAAAACCTGGTTAACAAACTTAGCAGTAATTAAAACGTTTATAAGAGTTTATTAGCAATCATCGATGGTATATAATAGATAATCAATATAGTCGGCATACGGTTTAAGTGGTTGCTAATATGCATTATCACTGGCTGAAAACGCTAAAGAGTCCGCATTTATGGGTGGTTGTATTCTTATTCGTTGTGGGGGTTATACTACACTACCCGCAGCAGATTCTGGCGACGGATTCAGCCTCCCTGTTTTCATTCCTCGGTCTTAGCCGCCACGCCGTGGAGCGTATTTTTCTATTACTGCCGCTTGGCTATGCCGGATTCTTTATCGGTACACGGGCGGGATTGATAAGCCTGGCGATAGCCACCGCTATTATGTTGCCCCGTGTTTTCTTGATATCACAGTATTTCGCTGACGCTTTGTTCGAGACTATCGGGGTAATCGTTATTGGTTCTCTAGTACTTTTATGGATTTACTACGATAGGAAGAGAAAGGAACAAGAGCAACAGATTCTTACAACCCTTGAAGAATCCAACAAACAACTCCAGTCATATTCAAAAGCGCTGGAAATAAATCACCGGCGACTTAAGGAAACCCAGGCGCAGGTAATCCAGGCGGAAAAGCTTACGTCTCTGGGGCAGCTGGCAGCGTCCATCGCCCATGAAATTAATAACCCTTTATCCGGCACACTTGTTTACACCCAGCTGCTGGCCAGGAAGGTAGAGAGAGGCGAAGCTGATAATGAAGTTACCCTCGATTACCTTTCTAAAATGGAATCCGAACTCGTCCGCAGTACCAAATTGGTACAGAACCTGCTTAATTTTGCCCGTCAATCGACACCGGAATTCCAGTCGGTTAACATGAATACCGTTGTTAATCATGCCCTGGACCTGGTATCGCACTCGGTTGAAGAGCAGGACATACGGGTCTTTAACGAACTTGAACCTTCGTTGCCTGAAATCACGGCCGACCCCAGCCAGATTCAGCAGGTTTGTCTTAGTCTGATAATCAATGCTGTCCAGGCTATGCCCCGGGGAGGCAGATTAACTTTACGTACCTATGTTCATAACTCTAAAATAAAACTGGAGGTGCAGGATACCGGTATAGGAATTCCTCCGGAAAATATCGGCAAGCTCTTTACTCCCTTTTTCAGCACTAAGGCGGATGTAAAAGGCGTTGGGCTTGGGCTTGCGGTAGCTTACGGTATTATCCACCGGCATAAAGGCAGGATAGAAGCCCAAAGTAAGGTGGGGGAAGGTTCTACCTTTACGGTTACGATTCCCCTGCAGACCGGCTCGCTTGAGAAAGACAGCTGATTATTTATTGTCCGGTTCCGCCTGTAATTTATATATCAATATCTGCTAAAATGTTAGGTTGAGTAGATGCTATTGATAATTACCATAAATACAGCTTGGTTGATTTATTAATTCCGCAATAGAGATAGCAATCGGGAGGTTGATATTATGGATCAGACTTTTGGAGGACTGACGATGACGAAGATTATAATAGCCCTGGTCATAGTGGTTGTTTTTTGCGGGCTGGCCTGGTTTATACGGTTCGCATTGGAAAAATGGGTTAAGAGGCTCGCAAAAAGGACTAAAATCAAACTGGATGATTCCATTATATCGGTGATGCGGAAACCTGTTATCATCATTGTCGTCCTGCTGGGCCTGTACATAGCGGTGCTTACCCTGCCGCAGGATGAGGCTGTATGGTCTTATACGCTTAAGGGCCTGGCCACGGCACTTAGCCTGATGGGCTTTTTTACCGCAGTTGCTATTCTGGATACGATAATAAGGTGGTACCGGCGTAGAGCTACAGCTGAAAAAATTAGCGCATTGAGTACCCGCCTCATCAGTATTTGCTGGATAGTGATGATACTGGCAGCTATCTGGCTGGCGGTTATGTCTGGACTAAGTATCTGGGGAATGGAGGTAAGTAAAGCCACCAGCTGGCTTGGAGACTACGGCTGGCGTCTAGCTCTTATCATCGGCATTGGTATATTGGCTATTATCAGTGTTGGAGAAATTATCCCGAGAGTGGTTGTACGGACTTTGACCCGTCGGCCCGGAGAGACGAAAGGCGAGGTTCAAAAAAGAAGCGACACTCTTGCAAGAGTACTTGTCAGCACCAGCCAGGTTTTTATCGTTTTTATTGCCGTCTTTATGATTCTCTCCGAACTTGAGATAGATATTGCGCCCATACTGGCCGGCGCCGGTGTCGTGGGTATCGCTGTCGGCTTCGGCGCTCAAGGCTTAATCAAGGACCTGGTGGCGGGCTTTTTTGTCATCATCGAAAACCAGTATCGTGTCGGTGACGTGGTGAGGATAGCGGACGTCGGCGGTATCGTCGAAAGCATAAATCTTAGAAGGACGGTACTTAGAGACCTCGATGGCGTAGTTCATATTGTGCCTAACGGGGAGATACGTGTTGCCAACAATTATACCAAGGAAATGTCAAGGATTAATCTTGATGTGAGTGTGAGTTACAATGACGACCTGGACCATGTAATGAACGTAATCAACAGGGTCGGGCATGAACTGGCAGAAGACCCCGTCTGGAAGGAAGCTATCATCAAAGAACCTCAAGCATTGAGGGTTAATAATTTCGGGGATTCCGGTATTGACATAAAGATAACCGGTGACACGCAACCGATGCGGCAGTGGGAGGTAACGGGGCAGCTACGCTTGAGGTTGAAGAAAGCCTTTGATAAAGAGGGCATTGAAATCCCCTGGCCTCACACTAAGCTGTATTTCGGTAATGCACCGCCTGCCCCTGATTCCGGGAAAAAAGCTAAAGACAAATAACCGAAAAAGAGGCGCTATTGCCAAGACAACTTAATTGGTCGCCTTTTCTATATCCCGGAAAAATGCCGGCCGTAAAGGGTCCCATCTGCCGACCAGCCTGTCGTAAGCTGGGTCGGGGAACGTTTTCTTGAAGATACGGTAATAATATAGTTCTTCAACCGATGACAGGTAGGGATTACCCTCGATGCTATTGAATTCGTCAAGCTCTGCCTGTGAAACTTCCTTCTCGGCCTGTGCCCTCATGATATAGGCTACGCCGGAGCCCTGCGCGAAGAACCGCTTGGTCTGGTAGATAATGTGCTCGGGCAGGCAGCCCTCGAAAGCCTGGCGCAGTATCCATTTACCATCCTGTTCTTTCCCGTGAATTTTATGCTGTATCGGTATCTTGAGGCTGAAGTCCATTACTTTGGCATCAAGGAACGGTGTACGGCTTTCATATGAGTTAGCCGCATTCAGTCGGTCGAGTCTCTGGAGGGCGGTATTGTGGGCAACGTTAATGAGTTTATCCACGATGCTGGCGACTTCTTCCGGGTTCTCTCCCTTTTTAAACTGCCCGTCGTATCCACCGAGGAACTCATCGGCTCCTTCGCCGGTCAGCACGACCCTCGTGTGAGGTTTGATAAATCGGCCGGCGAGGAAATTAGCAATAGCCCCGTGAACGCAGCTTTCCTCATACATCTCCTGGTGGTGGATGGCCAGGGGCAGGATTTCTTTTATTTCCTTTTCCCCGAACATTAAGATGTGATGTTTAATACCCAGGTATTTGGTAACGTCTTTAGCCAGCGGCAGGTCCTGGCCCTTCTCCATGCTGACGGTAAAGCATTCTATATCCGGTTTTATCTCATGGGCCATGTAGGCAATAAGACTGCTATCAAGTCCGCCGCTAAGGAGGACACCGCCTACGGCTTTGTCTTTCATACGCTTTTCGGTAGCCTGTGTAAGCAACTCTTTTATTACCTTTTTCCCCTGTTCATAACTTTCGAACTCCGGTGTTTCCACGGCTTCCTGGGCATATTTTTTAAATCCATGTTCCCTTGAGTAAACATAGCCCGGAGGAAATTCTCTCACGTCTTCAGCGATGCCAACCAGCGCCTTGGCCTCGGAGGCGAAGCACAGCTTACCGTCGCTGTGTCCATAGTACATGGGCTTGATGCCCGCCCAGTCGCGGGCTAGCACCATTTGCTCGCCGTCAGCCACGGCGCAGGCAAAGTCGCCGTCCAGTTTATCCGCAAACCTGATGCCGTGTTTTTTATAAAGGTCGAGTACGGTCTCGGCATCCGTCTTGTTACCTTTTTCCGGATTATAAACGCGTCCGTCAAGGACAACAGCTAGATTTCCATTATTTGCATGGTGCGAACCGGGCTTACATTCGGCGCCCACATTCAACTCAAGACTGCCCAGGTTTACCTCTCCAGACCTGTGCAGCCAGGTCTCGTCCGGGCCGCGATAACTAATCTTATCAAGCATCCCCTCAAGTTCACCATTATCTTTGCCAAGTACTCCCGCAATTCCAGCCATAACAAAAACTCCTTTCTAAAATCACTCGCTTATCTAATAGTCGTCAGGTTGCCTGAAAGTTATCCAGTGTCTTGATGGCTTCAAAACCGTCAGCACAGAAGGCATCAGCGCCGATTTCCCTGGCGTATTCCTCAGATACTGCCGCGCCGCCGATGAACACTTTAACTTTATCTCTAAGATTGTTCTCCTTCAGGGTTTCAATGATGGTCTTCATCTCAGTCATAGTGGTGGTAAGCATGGCGGAGAGGCCGAGGTAGCCCGGCTTTTCCTGCCTGACTACATCGACGATTTTATCCTCCGGAACATCTATACCGATATCAATGACCTCGTAGGCAGCGCCCTTGAGTAGAATCGCCACGATGTTTTTACCAATATCGTGTATATCGCCCTTTACAGTGGCGATGGCGAATTTACCCTTGGTTTCCACGTTTGATTTTTCAAGGAGCGGCTTAAGCACGTCCATTGCCGCACCTACGGCCTCGGCGGAGGCCAGCATGTCCGGTATGAAGTATTCTTTCTTCGAGTATTTTTCACCGACAATTTCCATCCCCGGTGTAAGGGCTTTAGTAATAATCGACTCCGGAGATATATCTTCAGACAGGGCAGACTCTGTCAGTTCCAGCACGCCCGGTGTTCCGGACAGTGATTCGTCAACTCCCATGTCATCGCCGGTCTTTCTACCCTGTATAACATTCTCTTTTAATTTTTCCAGTATTTCTTCACTCATGTTTATTGCTTCCCTTCATAGATATTGAGGCGCGGCAGCAGACCGGGTATCTCGCGGAATATCCTGGCGGTAGTAGCTTTGTCGATGTGTTCTACAGGTTTATCCCGGAGTTCCTGCAAGCGCTGGCTGGCTAAAGCAAATACATCATCACTATCGCCTTCTCGTTCGAATGGGTAAGGCGGCGATATTTCGCCGGTGCGCATGACGGGGCGGATGTAATTTATGAACATTTTCTGGGGCGTGGCAACTACATCCCTTATCTGTTTTTTGACGGTTTCAAGCTCCTGTTCGTTAATACCCGGCGATTTCAGGAAGAACTTAATCATCTTAAAATGAGCATCATCCAGGACGGCCTGGAGCAGACAGAACACCGAATTGCAGTCCAGCAGCCCGAAGGCGCAGTGCAGGAACTGCGGGCCGCTTAAGGTGACCAGGACGTTGGAGAACAGCCGCTCGATTGATGACTGTTGCCCGGGGATTTTCGTATCGCAGACGCCGGAGGTAGAATAATTCGGCAGGTTGTAGAACCGCGCCATTTGAGCGCAATCGATGTTGTACTGGCTCGTTTCCACACTGCCGTAGGAATCTCCTAATGTGTCCATCCTGGCCCTTACGGGAACGGTGCCGTAGAGTACCGGAGTTCCTTTGTTGACCAGTTGGCCAAGCGTTATCCCCGCCAGCACCTCGGCGTTAATCTGGGCAATAATGCCTGCTTCCTTGATAGGCGCCGATGTCCCCGCCTGCGGCGACGAGGAGACCACGATGGGCAGCCATC
>Ga0307420_1001063_pt1 | contig 12238 bp, 11 predicted proteins | sample SalMarWE160240MG_2_FD_202167 | JGI IMG/M metagenome (GOLD analysis project Ga0307420, IMG submission 202167) | Salt marsh sediment microbial communities from the Plum Island Ecosystem LTER, Massachusetts, United States - WE1602-40 | ecosystem: Environmental > Aquatic > Marine > Intertidal zone >... | reverse complement strand
AGCCGTTTCCGGTCGCCGACACGAATCTGCTCGTCGCCGAAACGGTCACCTGCGTCGTGCAGATCAATGGCAAGGTCCGCGACCGGATCGAAGTGCCGGCGCACATCACAGAAGACGAACTGAGTACTCGCGTGCTCGCGCTCCCGAAGGTGGTATCCGCAACCACCGGCGGAGTCCGAAAGATCATCGTCAGAGCCCCCAAGCTCGTCAACGTCGTGCCTTCGTAACGCTCTCGTCACGCACCAATGAGACCATGCGTAGGTCTCATGAGCACCGCATTGACACGCCCCCCGAGAACCGAGCGGGCCGGGCGAGGAGCAGCCCTGCTCCTCGTAGTCATGCTGGCATTCGCGATCGCGGTCGGCATCGGAATGGGAGGGGTGCCGATGGGTCCATTCATCGCCCTCCCGTTCTACGCCGCCGGCTACGTGATCCTGCGCAAAATCGGGTCGCATCCGATCGGATGGCTGCTGTGCGGGCTCGGCGTGATCCTCCAACTGACAACAACCGACCTGCCGTGGTTGTCGAACCTCTGGCTCAACTGGCTGTCCGGCTGGGGATTCTCGTTGATGTTCGCCCTCTTCACATGGCTGTTGATCCTCTTTCCCGACGGTCGCGCCTCTCGGTGGTGGATGATCGCCGGCTGGATCGCCACCGGGCTGGTTGTCGGCGGATTCCTCACTCCGACCGTCACCGATGTCAACGACCCGAGCATCGTGATTGGCGTGAACCCCACCGGTCTCCGGTGGCTTCCCGAGGCTACGGGAGTCGTCGCCAACGCCGCTGTCACAGTGTTTCTCATCGCTGCAGCCATCGGTGTAGTAGTCCGCGGGCGCCGGGCCACCCCGGAGCTGCGCATGCGGTACAAGCCTGTCCTCGCCACCATGGCCGTGCTCGGTGCGTACATCCTCGTCCTCTTGGGGTGGTTGATCGCCGATCCGGCCTTCACGGCCGGCAGCAACGGCACCATCGTCTGGAGCGTGGCCCTCATTCTCTACATGCTGATCCCGACGTCGTTCGGGGTGGCGATCACCAGATACCGCCTCTACGACATCGACCGAATCGTCTCGAGAACCGTCACCTATGGTCTGCTCGCCGTGCTGATCACCGCCGTCTACGCCATCCCCGTCATCCTGCTCCCCCGCCTCCTCGGCGAGTCCAGCGACCTCATCGTCGCCGGCTCCACCCTCGCCGCAGCCGCCGTATTCAACCCCGCACGCAAACGCATCCAGACGGTGATCGACCGTCGCTTCAACCGAACGCGAGCCAACGCAGGACGTGAGTTGGGAATCTTCGCCTCGCGTCTCGAGGCCAGCGTCGATCTCGATACTCTCACCCACGAGATTGCGCTGGTGCTGGATCGCACGCTCTCGCCGAGTTCGCAGGCCCTGTGGATCAAGGAGGTCCAGTGACAACTCGGATCGGGTCCAAACCGTCGGCCATTCAGCGACTCTTCAGCGCGGGGATGATGGCTCTCTTCCTGGCGGGCTCGGTCTACGGTGTGGTACGAGGCGTATTCGTCGAAACATCGAATGTCGACATCTACATCGGAGCCGCTGCCTTCGCCATCGTTGGATTCATTCTCACTATCCGCGTCCCCGGCAACCGGGTGTCCTGGGCGGTCATGGCCGCGGCCACCGGGGTCGGTGTGTTCATCCCCCTTGCCTCCGTGGACCGTGTCGCCACCTACTTCCTGGGTTCGGTCGTGATCTACGCCGTCCTCTTCCCGAGCCTTGGCGTCTTCATTCCACTCTGGTTCCCCACCGGATCGCCACCTTCACCGCGCTGGCGATGGGTGGTTTGGGTCACCGGTGCTGCCGTGGCGATGATCCTGATAGGGGAAGGCATCTGGGTGTTCATACAGCACGGCGATGTGTCAGCGAGTCCAACCTGCACGGCGCCGAGCCTCTGTGCCTCCTTCGCCGGGACGGGCGTCCTGATGGTCGCCGTCGCCGCCGCGGTCGTCTCACTGGCCGTGAGATGGATCCGATCCGACGGGGTCGAGCGCCTTCAGCTCAGATGGCTGGTGCCCGCGTTCGTGCTCTTCCTCGCTGGCTTCGTCGCCGAACTCGCCTTCCAGGGCACCCCTGTCGATGGGGTGCTGTTCCCGCTCGGTGTGTTTTCGATTCCTGTGTCGATCGGGGTGGCGATCACCAGATATCGCCTCTACGACATCGATCGGATCGTCTCGCGAACCGTCACCTATGGTCTGCTCGCCGTGCTGGTCGCCGCCGTCTACGCCATCCCCGTCATCCTGCTCCCGCGTCTCCTCGGCGAATCCAGCGACCTTGTCATCGCCGGCTCCACGCTCGCCGCGGCGGCCGTCTTCAACCCGGCGCGACAACGAATCCAGAAGGTGATCGACCGTCGCTTCAACCGGACTCGCTACGACATGGAACACCAACTCGACGACCTCGGCCGCCGACTCGGAGAACGAACCTCGATCACCGACGTCGTCACCGACGTCTCCGGTGTCTTGGCCGCGACCCTCCAACCCGAGTCGGTCGCCATCTGGACCCGTAACGATCCCGTGACGGCGATCAGACAGGATCACACGAGATGAAGCTCCTTCGTTGGATCGGGCTCGTGCTGCTGGTGGCGGTGGCAATCGCAGTCGCGCTGGTCCCGTACCTCTTCGACAATCAATCTGTCACGGCCGGCGCCATCGTCAACACCACGTCCCTCTGGTACATCGTCCCCGGTCTCGTTGTGATGGCGAAACGGCCGTGGCACCAGGTCGGCTGGCTGCTGATCCTGCTCAGTCTCGGCCTAGCCACAACCAGTCTCCCGCCGACGGCATCGCGACTCGATCCTGCCTGGTACCCGTGGCTCACCTGGATCACCATCTGGGGAGGGAGGTTCCTCTTTCTGTCCGTGGCGGCGCTACTCGTGGCCTTTCCCGATGGACTCTCCGCCCGATCCGAGCGAGACCGGCGGATTGGGCACAGGATCATCGACACGATGGCGGTGCTGACCGTGCTGTCGGCCTTGACCAGCCCTGTGGAAGGCGCCACCTGGGAAAACACTCCGGTTTCGTTTGCCAATCCCCTTGGCGTTCGGTTCCTACCGACAATCGTCAGCGACCTTGCGTATATCCCGGTCTTCCTGATCCTTGTCGGGTGCGTGGTGTGGCTGTGGCGTCGTCGGCGCCGTGTCGAAGGTGAAGAACGTCGCCGCTACACGCTGATTCTCTATGCGTTCTCGCTGCTGGTGGCGAGTCTCGTGGTCGGGATCAGCCTGTGGAGTTTCGTCGGAGACATCGCCTACTTGGGCGCCGTGATCGGTTGGATCGCGCTTCCGATCGCATTTGCCTACGCGGTCCTCCGCCACGGTCTTTACGGGGTCGACAAGCTCGTCAGACGGACAGCCAGCTACGGTCTGCTGGCGATCCTGGTCGCCGCCGTCTACGCCATCCCCGTCATCCTGCTCCCGCGCCTCCTCGGCGAGTCCAGCGACCTGATCATCGCCGGCTCCACCCTCGCCGCAGCCGCCGTCTTCAACCCCGCACGCAAACGCATCCAAACGGTGATCGACCGGCGTTTCAACCGGACCCGCTACGACATGGAACACCAACTCGACGACCTCGGCCGCCGACTCGGGGAACGAACCTTGATCACCGACGTCGTCACGGACGTTTCCGGTGTTCTCGCAGCGACCCTCCAACCCGAGTCGGTCGCCATCTGGACCAGACAACCGTAACGATCCCGGCTCCTAGGCGCGGCGCAACACAGAGTTGGCCGCGTGGAAGCCCGCCATGCCATGGACCCCAGGCCCCGGTGGCGTCGACGACGAGCACAGGTACAGGCCATCGGCCAGGCAGTAAGGATCGATAGCCGGTCTCGGTCGAAGTATCGCCCGCAGCCGGTCGGTACGACCACCGGCGATGTCCCCACCGACCAGATTCGGATTCCACCGCTCCAGCTTGCTCGGGGTCATGACGTGGCGGTCGAGAATGAGGTCACGGAACCCCGGCGCGAATCGTTCGATCTGGCGTTCGATCGCCTCGGACATGTCGACCTCGGAACCGTTGGGAACCCTGCAGTACGCCCAGAGCACATGACGACCTTCGGGTGCGCGGCTCGGATCGGCCACGGTCGGCTGAGCAGCGATGATGAACGGATGCTCCGGTGGGCGCCCCTCCCATACAGCGGTCTCCGCGGCGGCGATCTCCTCTGCCGTTCCACCGATGTGCAGCGTGCCTGCTCGTCGGGACGGCTCCGACTCCCACGGGATCGGCCCGGCCAGGGCGAAGTCCATCTTGAAGACCCCGGGACCGTGCTCGTACGTGGCGAAGCGCTGACGAAGCCGGTCCGAGAGGCGGTCGCCGGCGATCCGGGCGGCGGCCTCCGGAGACGTGTCGAACAGCACGGTGCCATCGAGATCGGACAAATCGGTGACCTCCATCCCGGTAGCGATTTCACCGCCGACGGAGACGAGGTAGGAGGCGAGGCTGTCGACGATCGACTGTGAGCCGCCTCCAGCGACCGGCCACCCCCCACGGTGCGCGCATGCGACGAGTGCTACACCGACCGCCGTGTTGGCGAGCCGGTCCATTGGCATCGGCGCGTGAGCTGCAAGGCCCGCGAACAGTGCCCGTGCCTCGTCCGTGCGGACTCCACGCAGCACCCATGAGATCGGCTGCAACGCTGTGAGGCCGAACACGCCGAGCCGAATGGGGTGGCGGGGCACTTGTGCGAGAGGACCGAGGATGAATGGCTCGAGATCGGCCCAGTGCTCGACGACCTGTCCGACCATGCGGCGGTAGGTCCGCCCGTCTTCCTTGAGGCCTTCCACGGTCTCATCGAGCGACCGATAGACGGCTGCCGCCCGGCCACCGTCGAGCGGATGGGCGAGGGGGATATCGGGTTGAGCCCATACAAGCCCGTGATCACTCAGCGGAAGTGACGCAAAGAACGGTGATGCCGCGCCAAACGGATGGACGCCGGCACCGATGTCGTGGATGAACCCTGGCAGCGTGACCGCTTCGGAGCGTGCAGCCCCACCGATGGTTTCGGCACGCTCGAGAACGGTCACCGACCAGCCCGCATGCCGCAAGGCGATCGCGGCGGACAGTCCGTTGGGACCCGCTCCAACCACGTAGGCCATACTCATGGTTCGGACCTCACCACTGCACCAACCGCCAGAGTTCCGGTTCCCAGGCATCTGGTCCGGTCAGACTCGCGAAGATCTCGGTTGCCTCCAATGACTCGGCCTGTGACTCCTGCAACTCTCCGGCAGCCTTGTGGAGCCCGGCCAGACGGTCGTGAAGGGCAGCCTGGCGATGACGGTCGCCGACCTCGACGGCGAGCATGAGAGCGTCGCGCGCCAGGGCAAGGGCTCCGTCGAGATCCCCAGCCCGGCCGATACGATCGCTGAGGTTGTTGAGGGCCGCCATTCGAAGGTGAGGATCATCTCCGGCGGCGGCCGCGGCCTCTTCGAGGTGCGCCCGGGCATCGACATCGTCTGAGACGACGATCCCCAGCACGTTGTGAGCACGCGACCGTTCATCGGGGTCAACTGCCTCATCCAGCGATCTCTTGGCGAGCTCGAGCGCCCGTTCCGCGTCCCCTTCGCGCCAAGCGAGAAGGCTCCAGTCCGCATACAGTGCCGATGGTTTCGGGTGATCGGATTCGGCGAGAGAGAAGTGGTAGTGGGCGGCCTCCCATCTTCCCAGTCTTCGATGGAGGTCGCCAAGCCGGTGCTCGACCAGTGCCAGACGGGTGCCGGTCGACAGTCGAGCGGCGCTCTCGTACTCGACGAGCGCTTCGGCGAAGCGACCACCGAACACGGCAAGATCTCCGATCTCACCGTGCAGCCTGCTCGCATCAGTGTGTCCCGAGGCGAGCGCAGCCCTGAACGCCTGCTCGGCCTCCTCGTGGGCATAGACCTCGCGTGCTGCCTCGCCTGCGAGGACGAACCAGTCCGCAGCTCGATGCTGCTCGTCCGCAGCGCTGAAGTGCCGGGCGATCTCGAACGTGGTTGCGAGCTCGGTCGATGCCGCGGAACGAGCGAGTGCCTCTGCGATCCGGCGGTGGAGGATCTTGCGGCGAACCTGGGTGGAGCTCTCGAGCACGGTGTCCGCTAGGAGCGGATGCTCGATCTCGACGTCGCCCGAGTCGTGACCCTCGCGCAGCATGCGCCGCTCCAGCAGCGTGTCCACGGCGTCGAGTACCTCCGTCTCACTCCGGCCACTGACATCCCTTATGAGGTCGAACGACGACGGCCGTCCGATTGCCGCAACGGCCGTCAACACCTGTCGTGGCAGCGTCGGAAGATCATCGACCCTGCGAAGCAACAACGATCTGACCTGTGGCGGGATGTCGCCGGCCGGATCCGGGCCGGCATCGAGGAAGGCAACGACGAACAGGGGAACGCCCGCAGTCACCCGGTACAGCTCTGTCGAGTCGATTCGCTCGTTGCCTTCCGCGAGAGCGTCCACTGCGGCTCGGTCGAGCGGTCCAAGTTCGATCGGCTCGATCGGCCGACCCCTCGGCATCTCGAAGATGTCGACCAGCTCGTTGTTTGTCATCACCTCGTCACTTCGGAAGGCGACCACGATCGAGCTTCGTAGCTCGTCGACGGCCCTGGCCAGCACCTGCGCCGACGCACTATCACACCACTGGGCATCGTCGACGATGATGACCGCGTGTGCGGCGCCGAGCAGCCTGACCGCGGCATCAGCCAACCGGCGACCTTCCGTCGGATCTGTGCCGAGCGTAGGTGCGAAACGATCTGGTACCAGGCGTCCAATCTCCGACCTGGCCCACCCAGGAAGGTCCTCGCCGTCGACGATCCGTAGGGCCTGCTTCAACAACTCCTGCAGAAGACCGAACCCGACGTCTCGATAGGAAGGTCTGGCGCGGGCAACGAGTGCGGGTCGATGCTCTTGGGCAAGAGACGAGGCGAGTTCGTCGAGGAGTCGAGTTCGTCCGATGCCGGTCACCCCTTTGACGGCGACATGAACCCCCGTATCGACCGCCAGTCTCAGTCGTTCCCACTCGCCGGATCGTCCAACGAGCGCGGGCGGTGCGGGCGGAATCACGGACGCAACAACCTTCGTCTCCCTCGGTCGACTCGGCGCACGCGGCAGGTCCTCATCGAGGATCGCTTCATACAGTTCGGTTGTCTCCTCCAAAGGAGTCACACCGAGCTCATCCTGAAGCATGCCGACGCACTCGCGATACACCTCCACGCTGCCGGCTCGATCACCGGTCCACGCTCGAAGGAGCATGAGACGTCGGTAGGTCGGCTCGTGGAGCGGATCTATCCGGAGCCGGCGACGGAGCGTCACCGTGGCTGCGTCGAAGTCGCCCCGGGCGGTCTCGGCGTCGGCCAGCCGATCCATCAACATGGCGGTTGTCGCCCGGATGCGGTCTGACGTGCCCTGAACCCAATCGTCGAACAGGAACGATCCCGTCACGTGGAATCCCTCCATGAACTCACCGCGGACGATACGAAGTGCCTTGCGAAGTGTCGGGATGCAGGCATCGCACACCTCGTCGTCTCCGTGGCCATGCTCCAGTATCGAATCGGAAGTTGCCCTCAGACGGTCCATATCGACACTCAGTGAGTCTCCGCCGAGAGTGACCGTGTCACGATCGGCCATCACCCATCGTCCACCGAGACCCGACCTCAACGCTGCGAGTGTCCGTCGCAGCGCCGCCCTTGCTCGTTCCTCTGATGAATCGGGCCACAACATGCCGGCGAGGTGATCCCGACGACGGCGCCGCTCTCCAGCGGCCAGATACGCCAGAAGAGCGGTTGCCTTCCTCGTGTCGACATGCAGCGGCGCGCCGTCGACTGTGACTACCGGCGGTCCGATCAGCTCCACTTCCAACATCGCGTTACCAATCCCGAGCCGGATCTGCATCGTAGCCCTCGATGGGAGGCTACGAACGAGGATGCCGCCCCTCCGTGACGATCCCGTAACGCTTCGGCTCTGGCGTTCGTTGGCACTCCGTAACGATCTCGGAACGGCGCCCGCGTAGAACGACGCCAGCATGAAACCATTCCGCCGCAAGTCCAAGGCCGAAAGCATCGCACCACCAGCGGAGAGGGCAGTCGTCCCGTCCTTCTCCGAGCCCGCGGAGATCCCGGAGCACGATCCGCTGATGGCGTACCTTCTCAGCGCCGCCGGCCCCATCGAACTCGACAAGGTCGACCTGGACTCCCCCGCCCTCCGCTCACTCAGGGAGGCACACGTTGTGCTGCTGGTGCCGCTCATCAGCCAGGGTGAGTTGGTTGGCACGATCAACCTCGGCCGCCGGTTGTCCGATCAGCCCTACTCGACGGACGACCGCAAGCTGCTCGCCGGGCTCGCGTCACAGGTGGCACCGGCCATCCGGCTCGCCCAGCTCGTCGCGGAACAGCAAGCAGAGGCGGAAGAACGTGAGCGGATCGCCCACGAACTCCAGGTGGCCGCGCTCATCCAGCAGACGCTCCTGCCGAAGACCCTTCCCAACATTCCCGGCTGGGAGATCGACGCCTACTACCGCCCGGCTCAGGCGGTCGGCGGCGACTTCTACGACTTCGTTCCCCTCGAGGACGGCCGGTACGTGCTCCTGATTGGCGATGTCACCGGCCATGGAGTCCCGGCGGCACTCGTCATGGCGAGCTGCCGGTCGATTCTCCGGTCCGCAGCTCAGCAGCACAGCGATCCCGGCGAGATTCTCGCCACGACGAATGAAGCGCTGATCGTCGACATTCCGCCGAACATGTTCGTCACCTGCCTCTGCGCCGTCCTCGATCCGCAAACCAGCACACTCCGCTTCGCCAACGCAGGTCACAACCTCCCCTACACAAGCTCCGCGGATGGCGTGACCGAACTACGAGCGACAGGGATGCCGCTCGGACTGATGCCCGACATGCAGTACGACGTGGTGGACGCCGCGATCGAACCCGGCACGGCCATGGTCCTGTCGTCCGACGGTCTGACCGAGGCGCACAACCAGGAACGGGAGATGTACGGGTTCGGTCGACTCCGAGCGCTTCTGGGGCACTCCTACTCGGACACAGGACTTCTGAAATCCATCCTGTCCGATCTCGACGAGTTCAGCCACGGCGTGGAGCAGGAAGACGACGTCACGCTCGTCGTCGTGCGGCACACGTCGTCAGCACGGACCAGCGCCGCCGTGTTCAGCGGCGCGACTGAGCTTGGTTCATTCGAGCTTCCCAGTGCTCCTGGCAACGAACGTGAGGCGATGGACCGCGTCCTCGAGATGGTGGGGTCGGTTGGCATGCCGTCCGATCGGTTGCAGCAGCTGGGGAGCGCCGTGGCCGAGGCGGCAATGAACGCGATCGAGCACGGCAACAAGAACCGTCCGGAGACTCCCGTCTCCGTATCCGTCACGGTCAACGACGGAGCCGTCCACGTGTCGATCGGCGACAAGGGCACGACCGGCGTTCCTTTCGAGGCCAAGGAGCCCGATCTGGAGGCGAAGCTCGCAGGCCTCGAGACGGCGCGAGGGTGGGGCCTGTTCCTCATCGAGCGGCTCGTGGACGAGGTGATCACTTCTCAAAACGACGACGGGCACGTCATCGAACTGGTCATGAGATTGGAGGCCACAACATGACCGCAACAGCCTTCTCATGGAATATCGAACGACACGACGGCGGCACAGTGCTGGAGTTGCACGGTGATGTGAACTCGACCGCTGCGGCCGGCTTCGAAGCCGCCTATCAGCAGATCGCGGACGAACCGGGCTCAATCACGATCGACTTCTCCGACACCGACTTCATCAGCTCCACCGGCATCGCATTGGTCGTCTCCTTGCTCGCCAAGGCGAGGGCGGTGCACCGGCCGGTGATTGCCAGAGGACTTACCGACCACTATCGGGAGATCTTCCGCATCACCCGACTGTCGGACTTCCTGACCATCGAACAGCACGCCGAGGCGTGAGGGAGGAACACACACCATGGATACAGCCACCAACTCGTTCGTCACACGATCTGTCGCTCCGGATGTGACGGTCATCGACATCGTCGGTGAAGTCACTTCGGCCTCAGAAGCCGTGCTGACGGACGCACACAGCCGTGCAGGAGACTCCAAGATCGTCGTGTTGAACTTCTCGGGGCTCGACTTCATGAACAGCTCGGGCATCGGTCTGCTGGTCACGATGCTGATCAGGGCCAAGCGCAACAACCAGACGATGCGTGCGTGCGGTCTCAGCGACCATTACCGGCAGATCCTGTCCCTGACCCGACTCGACGAGGCAATCGTCGTCTTCGAAACGGAAGGCGCGGCGGTCGCCGCCTGAAAGGATCACCCATGACGGAACCAAGAGACAAAGAACACTGGGCGGCCCACGTCGAGCACCTCGCAGCAGAGGGGCTCCCAGAAGGCGTGCGCTCGGACACCGTCGCAGGACGACGGTTGATGAGTCCGCTCCAAGGATTCGGACAGATGTGGCAGAAGACGTACCGGATTCCGGTACCCGGACACACACCCGAAGAGGTCATCGCCACGTGGAAGGCCGAGTACGGGCGGTTCTGGCCGACGTACAACAAGTTCTATGCACCGATCGCCGGCATCAAGCCGGGCGAAGTCGGGCTGATCAAGGGAGCGTCGGGCCCGGTCCGCCTTTCGACCGGAGTGATGGTGCTGTACGCCGACGACGTCTCCTTCACCTACATGACGCCAGAGGGGCACCCGTTCGCCGGCTGGATCACCTTCAGCGCGGACGAGGAAGATGGAGTCACCCACGCCCAGGCATTCGCACTGATCAGGGCCAACGATCCGCTGTACGAACTCGGATTCATGTTCGGCGGAAACCGCCAAGAAGACCGGATGTGGCAGCACACACTTCGATCCCTGGCCGAGTACCTCGGCGCTCCCGGCGAGGTCACGACGACCAAGATCAAGGTCGACCGCAAGCGCCAGTGGAAGCAGTTCGGGAACATCCGTCACAACTCTGCGATTCGGACGATGTTCCGACGGACGTGACTCAGCGGCTCGACCGACCAGGCAAAAGCGACTCGGAGACAAGCGATTCAGGTATCTGCCTGCGGCCGAAGGCGCAGGTAGATACCAAGTTCGTGAATGGTGACCGGGGTTGATCGTTGTGCTTCCAGCTACAGGCCACGCCGAGCAGGCACCTATGGCTTCGAGTGGTCCGCCCAGTCGGAGGAGATCCCGTCAAGGAGTGCCACGGCACGAGCCAGGTGACCTCGAACCGAGAAGCCGTGTGCACCCACTCGGGCAAGGTCCCTCGCGTCGACGTGCTCGATCATGGCGTCGACGTGCGATCGGGCCAGTTCGAGCTGCTCGACAAGGTGAGCCAGTTGCTCTTTCAGCGCATCCAGGTCACTACTCATCTGCAGACTCCAAGGGTTGGCTCTGTCAGAATGACCCACAGGAGAGTACTCACTGCCAGACGGCGGCACGGCTCACGCCGATCCCGCCGTGGGTGTCTGCCCCGTATCGAGCAATCTCAGTGTCGAGGTCGAGGCGGCGGGACGTCGGAGTGGCATCGGCCTGATTCAGCTCCGCCGGCACCAGCCAGCACACCTCGAACTCGAGACCGTCCGGGTCGCGCCCGTACAGCGCCTTGGTCGTCCCATGGTCGGTTGCGCCGACCAGCGCGCCATGGTCGGAGAGCTTGTCGGCGATCGCCGCGAGGTCCGCGAGGGTGTCGACTTCCCACGCCAGGTGGTAGAGACCGACGGCACCACGACCAGCGGGCGATGCGACGGCCGCGTCGCCAATGGAGAAGAGCCCGAGGTCGTGATCATTGTGTGAATCGGGCGCCTGCATGAACACCGCACCGGGGAACTCGAAGGGGAGCCGGCGAAACCCGAGCACCTCCGAGTAGAAGTCGGCGGACCGCTCCGCGTCTCTCACGTACAGCACTGCGTGGTTCAGTCGATAGACCGGCATGCCTGCTCCTTTCGATCCCTCACGCTAGGCACGTCGGAGGACAAGGGAGTCCCTCGTGCTGAATGGGCCGCAGGGTTTCGGTCTGCCTGGACGAAGCGCCCGGGCAGAGAGTCCGAATCTGCGCTCCCACTCGACGCGCTACTCGATCATCGCCATGCGACCAGACCTCGAGTCGGCTGCGGTCTTGTCGCTTCAGGAAGCACCGCAGAAGCCCCAGAGTCGGCCGTCCATAGAAACGGGTTACGGACTTGCCGCAGTAGGGACAGGCTGCGTTCTCCACGGGGCCGTGGTCGACTGGCTCGTCGGAGTGTGCGCATGGGCCCGGCCACGGGTGTGGAGTCGACCGCTCAGAGAGGTTGAGTT
>Ga0307420_1001056_pt1 | contig 12277 bp, 8 predicted proteins | sample SalMarWE160240MG_2_FD_202167 | JGI IMG/M metagenome (GOLD analysis project Ga0307420, IMG submission 202167) | Salt marsh sediment microbial communities from the Plum Island Ecosystem LTER, Massachusetts, United States - WE1602-40 | ecosystem: Environmental > Aquatic > Marine > Intertidal zone >... | reverse complement strand
AACGTGGTGCTGGTGGACGAGATCAACCGCGCCTCGCCGCGTACCCAATCCAGCCTACTGGAGTGTATGGAGGAGAGCCAGGTGACCAGCGACGGCTTCACCCACACGCTGGAGCCGCCCTTCTTTGTCATCGCCACGCAGAACCCCATCGAGGTGGCGGGCACCTTTCCTCTGCCGGAGGCGCAGTTGGATCGCTTTCTCGTCATGCTCGACCTGGGCTATCCCGAGTTCGCGGACGAGGTGATGATTTTGGAGTGGGAGGAGCACACCGACCCACTGGAGGCCGTCGAGCCGGTGCTGGACCTGGCCGATATCCTGGTCTTGCAGGAGGCCGCCCTGGCCGTCGACGTGGTGCGGCCGCTCAAGGAGTACATGGTGCGGCTGATCGCGGCCACGCGCACGCACCCTGACGCGGTGCTGGGCGTTAGCCCGCGCGGCGGCGTGGCCCTGCAGCGCTGCGCGCAGGCCCTGGCCCTGATCCACGGGCGCACCTTTGTCACCGCTGACGACGTCAAGACCGCCGCCCCCGCCGTGATGGCCCATCGCTTGTTGACCCGCGACCGCCGCTCCGAGACGGCGCGAGAGATCGTGGCCCAGGTGATGGGCACGGTTCCTGTGCCGGTGGATTAGTCGTTAAATGATCCGTTCGCTTCTTCGTCCCGTAACGGACTGCCTCAAATACCACCTCTCGCTGCCCACGGCGCGCAGCGTCACGCTTCTGGTTGCGGCTTTCTTGCTCTATCTGTTCGGCAACCAGACACAGGTGGGTTGGATGTTTGTCATGTCGGCGCTGCTGGCCGGGACGGTGCTGGCGGCCTGGATGCTCAACCGCCACTCGCTGCGCGGTGTCGAGATCGAGCGTAAGGTTGGGGCATCACCAAATGCCGAACTGTACGAGGGTGAGGCAGTGGCGGCCAAGCTGACGTTTCGCAACGCTGCTCGTCTCCTCGCGGCCCAGATCCGTGCCACTGAGCGTTGTCCCCTGGCCGGGCTGAGCAGCCCGCAGCGCAGACTGGACTTGTTCGTGCCGCTGCTTCTGCCCCGACGTGGCGGCGCGGATTTCGAGTACGAGGTCGAGATCGACCGCCGGGGCGTGCACGAGTTTCCGCCGCTGGAGCTGACCTCTCGTGCGCCCTTTGGCTTTTTCCGCCGCCACCGCCGCATCGACCGGCCCACGCGTGTGCTCGTCTACCCCGAGGTGCGGCGGCTGCGCCACCTTCGGCTGCTCGATCACCGCCTGGCACTGGAGGTCGTCCGCCCGCGTGCCGGGGTGGGGACCGAGATCCTCGGCGTGCGCCCGTTCCGCAGCGGCGACTCGCCCCGCCGCATCCACTGGCGCTCTGTGGCCCGCACCGGGCGACTGATCAGCAAGGAGTTTGTCGACGAGAGTCGTCCCGGCCTGACATTGATTTTGGACGTGTGCAAGCATCCTTACCCGCTGACGGCGGGCAAGCATACGCCCTTCGAGTGGGCGGTCAAGGTCGCCGCCTCCATCGGCGACTACACGCAGCGGCGCGGCTACCCCTTGCATCTCCTGGCCGACGAAGACGCCTGGCCGCCGCCCAGCGGGCACGTTGCCCGCCTGCCGCTGCTAGAGTACCTGGCGCGGGTGAATCCCACCGGCAGACGGCCCTTGACAGACATCCTGGATCGGGAGTCGCCGTTCATCACACCGTGCGTAGCCACAATCCTGCCCTGGCCTGATGAGACCGTCTTGGAGCCTCTGATCGCGTTGCGCCGTCGCGGGCTGGCGGTGTTTGCTATCCTTCTTGATCCCTCCTCTTTCCCCGCCGGCGGGCCCGCGGCCGGCCCTTTGGCCGACGAGATGCGCGCCTCCGATCTCGAGGTCAGCCTGGTGCGGTTTGGAGAGGATTGGCGAGAGCAGCTTGATCCTGTGGAGCAGATTGCCAATTTGCCCGGCAAGGTGGAGGATTATGCTTACGCTGGCGAGAAAATCGCCCACTAGGAATATCCTGGGCAAGCTTTTCGTGCTCTTTGCCTACGGCATGGCCGCCCTTTGTACGTGGGTGGTGGTCATGCTATTCATGAAGTGGCCCTATGGATGGGCGACCTGGATCCCCGTGGTCTGTTTGGGCGGCGCTGCGGTCTTTTTCGCCTGTGTGCCCAAGCTCACTGTCGGGATCAGGCGCTACATCAAGCGCCAAAAGATCGAGCCATCCATCCGCCTGCGCCTGCTGGCCTTCGTCGCACAGGTGGTCGGCGTGCTCTCTCTGGGCTACGGGACGGGTCTGTGGGGCATAGCCGCTTTTTCTGCCATCGTGCTGGCTCTGGGGCACCTGTATTCCTATCGATACCGCGCCAAGCCCAAACGCTGGGTGCGCATCGTGATTTTCGTGCTGTTTCACCTGACGTTTGGCTGGGCCTACTTGGGTATCGTCAATGCCTGGCCGCAGCCTCAGGCTCAGTTGGCGATGCTGGCCATGGCGGTCGTGAGCTGGGAGTTGTTCAAGCGGCTCAATCTCTACTCTGCCATGGGAATGGGGCTGATCAATTTATACGCTGCCTGCACGCTGAGCCGCGATCTGGTCTTTGGCGGTTTCCTGACGGCCTATTTTGGCGTGCTGCTGGCGTTCCTGTGGTGGGCCGATTCCGAGGACGGCAAGCGCAGCAATCCCATCGTCGTAAAACACAGATTTGTCTCAGCGGGCGTCTCACGCATCACGCCAGGCAATCGATGGTTGCCTGCATCCCGTTTTACGTTTTACGCCTTACGTTTCACGCTCGTCCTCGTCCTCGCTGGTGTCATCATCTTTGTGTTCTACCCTCGCTTCGCTGGCGTGCCCATCGCGCCGCTGCTGACGATCCGCGCGCCGCTGCAGGGCCAGCCGCCCTCAGAGATCATCAACCCGGCGGTGCCGGTGGTGCAGATCGAGGGCTGGTCGAACGAATCGAGCGATTATTACTACGGCTTTGATAGCCAGTTGGACCTGGGGTATCGCGGCGGGCTGAACGACACGCTGATGATGTACGTGCGCAGCCCGGTGTGGAGCTACTGGCGCAGCCATGCCTTCGATCGCTACGACGGGCGGCACTGGGCGCAATCGAGCCGGGACTTGAAGCCTATCGAGCCTGCGGGTTCGTATTACTTTAGGTTCATCTATCCCTTTCCCTCTGGCGATTATTTTGTGCAGACCTATTACATCGAGCGGCCGATGCCCAACCTGGTGTATGCCGGGGGCAAACCCACCGATATGATATTCCCTGCCAATAGGGTCTCGATGGATTTCACCGGCGGCATCCGCGCGCCCCAAGCGTTGCAACCGGACATGGCTTACTCGGTTTGGTCGATCCGCCAGGATTTCGATCCTGAGACGCTGCGGGCTGCCGGGGCAGAGTATCCGGCTGACATCGCTGAAACCTACCTGCAATTGCCGGACACGGTCACCGAGCGCACGCGGGAGTTGGCACGCGACCTGACGCGCGGCGCACCGACGGCGTACGACAAGGCCGTGGCGCTGCGCGACTACCTGCGCGAGGCGTACCCTTACAATCCATTCCCGCCTCCACAGGTACAGGACGCTGACGCCGTCGATCAGTTCCTGTTTGTCGATAAGGAGGGGGTGTGCGAGCATTACGCCTCGGCGATGGTCGTCATGCTGCGCAGCCTGGGCGTGCCTGCCCGGCTGGCGGCGGGTTACGGCAGCGGCACGCATAATCCCATCACCGGGTTCTACGAGGTGCGGGCCAAGGATGCCCACGCCTGGGTAGAGGTCTATTTCCCCGAGCAGGGCTGGGTGCCCTTCGATCCCACGCCCGGTTGGACGCGCGACCCCTACTCGGGCCCGATGCGGCGCTGGCTGTTCTCAGGGGCGACCGAGCGGTTTGGGATGGGAGGGCTGACCTCTTCCGCTTCGCAGATCGGCGCGGCCGGGGCGGCCCTTTTGGGCGCGCTCTCCGGACCGCTGAGCGTGATCGGGGCTGTCATCGGCGCATTGGGCGCGGTGGTCGCGCTGGGGTGGGGGAGTTGGGCTCTGTGGCAATGGTGGCGGGCCGGGCACCCGCCGCGTTTTCGCGGACTGCACACGCATCCCAACCGGCGGCGCATCTTTGCTGCCTATCGCCGTGCCCAGCGTCGTCTGCGCTCCCGCCGCGCCCTCCCGCAGACGGTACAGGAGCACGCCGCCACTCGCCCCGAGCTGGCGGAACTGGCCGCCGCGGTGGACGTGGCTGCCTACCGCCCCGAGCCGCCGGACGGGGGGTTGGTGGAGGCAGTGCGGGAGTGGCTGCGCGGGCTGCGAAGAGGTAGGACGCAGATGCGTTCTTACAGAGCGGATGCAGATGAACGCTGATTTAAACTGCCTGGCATCTCGCAGGTGCCGGGCAGTTGAGTTTTGAGCTATCTCAAACTCAACGCCCGGTAAGGCGAGCCGGGCCAGTTTTCCAGCGTCACCGGCGTGTCGTCGAACCAGGTGGTGTAGACGGTGGCCAACTGGTTATCCGCCTTTAACGCCAGCAGCGTCATGTTGACCAGATCGCGGAAGGCGGAATCCCCCGGCGCTACTCCCAGCGCCAGCGGGACGTGGGTCAGATGCAGCGGCAGCACGCCGATGCCCTCGACGGTGTAGGATGGCCCCAGCAGATCGGCGCGGTCGTCGGCGATGGCGATCACGCGGCCCTCTTGCAGCGCCGCGATGGCTGCGTCGAGGGACGGCTGCGGCAGCGTCGTTACCGAGATGCCCGCGTCGCGCGCGGCGGCCATCAGCACCTCGTCGCTTCCGCTTCCCTCGACGACGGCGATCTGTTGCCTGTCCAGGCTCGCTAGGTCGGTGATCACTGTCCCGGCCCGCACCATCAACCCCTCGCCCGCATTGTACGTCGTCAGGCTAAAGTCGATCTCCATCTCGGCGGCGCGGGTATGCGTCAGACCGCCGATCAGCAGGTTGGCCTTGCCATCGCGCAGCATCTGCCGGCCCTCTTCTTCGGATGACGCGCGGATGAAATCGACCGCCGTCGCGTCGCCCACCCAGCGGGCGGCCATCTGGCGCACCAGGCTGGCCTCGTATCCGGCTGGCGCGCCGGAGGCGTCAAAGTAGGCGAAGGGTGCGTGGTCGACCACGGCGGCGATCACGCGGCCCCGCTCCTGGACGGCGGCGACGTTATCGAGGACGTTGGCGGTGTAGGGCGCCTCTGCCAGCACGGGTGTTTCCTTCCCTGGCCAGCTCTCGACGACGGGCGGGTACTCCGGCCCGAACCGGCTGCTGTACAGGTCGGCATACGTGCCGTCGGCGACCATGTCTTGGAAGGTCAGGTTGACCAGGTTGGCGAAGAACGGGTCGTTCTCCGGATAGGCGAACGCCATTGGGGTGGTCGTATATTGCCCCACGATGGCCGAGTCGGGGAACAGGTGCCGGCCCATGAACAGCTTGAACCGCAGGTCGGCTACCGCGTCCACGTCTCCCCGACTCAATGCGTCCACGGCTTCGTCAAAGCGGTCATACGCCCGGATCGTCGGCGTATACTCGACGGTCGCCCACAGCACATTCTCGGCGCCCGACCAGGCCTCGACCCCTATCGGTCGTCCAGCTAGGCTCACTGGGTTGTTTAGGACCTCTGCATCGACGGCGCGCACCAAGAGTGCCTGGCCGTCGATAAAGTAGGGTAGAGAAAAGTCCGCGCCGCCTTCCTGGTCCTGCGTGTGGGTGAGAGCCGTGACGACGACATCCACGTCCCCGGCCTGTAGGTGTTCGACGGCGGTGTCGGTGCGCACCTGGCGAAATTGAACTGCCTCAGGGTCTCCCAGCCAGCGGCGGGCGAGCTCGTGCCCCATGTCGACGCCGAAACCGGCCACTTCTCCCACGTCGGTCACGTAGCCGAACGGGGGCAGGTCGTAGCGGATGCCGACGACGAGATAGCCGCGCGCCCGGATGCGCGCGCCGGTGGTGAGGTTTTCCTCCAGCGGGGGCGCCGTCGGCGGGGGCGGCGTGTCGGTGGGTATGAATGGCACGGTGGCCTCTGGGGGTTCTCCGTTGGTGCATGAGGCCAGCAAGAGGGCGATGATTAGAAGCCAGACGATACGTCTCATTCAGAATCTCCTGTGTACAAGCGATTTTTGTGGATGTACGCTTCCACTGCCGGTGGTACCAGGTAGCGCAACGGTAGTCCACAGCGCACGCGCCGCCGCAGATTAGTGGCAGAGATGTCGAGGCGGGGCGTGTCCAGCCAGACCAGCCGGTCGCGGATTTCGGGCACGGTTTGCTCCAGCTCGCTCAGATCCACTTCCCAGCCGGGGCGTGGCATGACGGCCAATCGAGCCTGCTGCACGATGCTGGCCGGGTCGTGCCAGGCGGCGAGTTGCGCCAGGCTGTCGCCGCCGATCACAAAGAGCAACTCGGCTCCTGGATATGCTTCTCGCAGCAGCGCCAGTGTGTCGGTGGTATAGTGCGGGCCGGGTCTGTCCAGGTCCACGCGGGAAAGGAAGAAATTGGGGTTGTCGGCGATGGCCGCCTCCACCATCGCCGCGCGGTGGTGGGCCGCTGTGATGTCCCGATCGCGCTTGAGGGGCTGCTGTCCCGCCGGGACGAGGAGCACGCGGTCGATCCGCAACTGCACGCGGGCGTTCTCGGCCAGCACCAGGTGTCCGTAGTGCGGCGGGTCGAAGGTCCCGCCCAGGATGCCCAGGGATCGGGGATTGGAGATTGGAGATTGGGGGTTTGTCATTCTTCCCATACGAGTTCTTGGTCGCTGATGTGGACCGTGTCGCCAGACTCTACGCCGGCCTCCTCCAGCGCCTCGGTGATGCCCAGGCGATCCAACGTGCGTTGAAAACGATGCACCGCCTCGTCCAGATTCCATACTGTCATCGTCGCGATTCGTTCTATGCGTATGCCGTGCACGCGCCACTCGTCCTCCGCCTCCCGTTCGATGGTGAACGCATCCTCGTTTTCTCCCGGGCGGAAGACGGGCAATTCTCGTGCAACGGGCTCCTCCGGTAGCTCGGCCAGCACCTGTGCTGCGCGGTAGAGCAGTTCTCGCGTGCCCTCGCGCGCCAGCGCGGAGATGGCCATCGGCTCGATCTCCTGTGATTTGAGTGCCTTTTCGATCTGTGGCCAACGCTCGCGCACCTGGGGCTCGTCCAGCTTGTTGAGCACGACCAGTTGAGGTTTTTCCGCCAGGCCGTGGCCGAACGCCTCCAGTTCGCCGTTGATGGCGGCAAAATCTGCCAGGGGATCGGTGGACAGGCCATTGAGGAGGTGGATCAGCACGCGGGTGCGCTCGATGTGGCGCAGGAACTCGTGGCCCAGGCCCTTGCCCTCGGACGCGCCCTCGATCAGGCCGGGGATGTCGGCCAGGACAAAGTCGGTTTCGTTATCCAGCACGACGACGCCGAGGTTGGGTTGCAGGGTGGTAAACGGATAAGGGGCGATCTTGGGACGGGCGGCAGTCACCGCTGCCAGCAGCGTCGACTTGCCCGCGTTGGGCACACCCACCAGGCCCACGTCGGCCAGCAGTTTCAGCTCCAGCCGTAGGTTGCGCTCCTCACCAGGCTGGCCATGCTCGGCGACGCGCGGGGCTTGGTTGGTGGAGGTGGCAAAGCGGGCGTTCCCCCGCCCGCCGCGCCCTCCTCGGGCCACGATCAATTCCTGCTCGGGCTCGGTCAGGTCGCCCAGCAGGTCGCCGCTGTCGGCGTCGTAGACGACGGTGCCAGGAGGGACGGGAACGCGTACATCTGCTCCGGCTGCGCCGTGCTGATTCTTGCCCCGGCCGTGCTGGCCGTTCTTGGCCTTGAAATGGCGCCGCCTGCTGAAGCGGTAGAGTGTGTTGAGGTGGGTGTCCACGGCGAGCAGAACGTCGCCGCCCTTGCCGCCGTCGCCGCCGGCCGGCCCGCCAAAGGGGACGTACTTCTCGCGTCGGAAGGCGACGCAGCCGTCGCCCCCATCCCCGGCTTTGACATAGATATCGACCTCGTCGTAAAACATTGCCGCAAGGATACCCTAAACGTGGCGGATGTCAAGGGAGTTGGAGATTTGGAGATTGGTGGATTAGAGATTGGGAGATTCGTATTTCAATTTCTCAGTCTTTGATCGCTAAATTTGAAATCTCGTGCAATTTGATTTGCCGGGTGATCTGTGCTAAACTGAACCCACGTTGGCGGCGATTTCCACTGTGGGAGGGTTCTTACACACCGGGAAGGGAGCAGCCATGGTCGTGCAAGCCAAGATACTGGTCGTGGACGACGACGCACTCGTCTGTAGCTACCTGGAGCAAGTGCTGACGCACGAAGGGCATTGGGTCTTGGCCGTGGAGAGCGGTGAGGCTGCACTGGCGTGTATTGCCGCTCAGGAGTTTGATCTGGCGCTGATCGATTTAAAGATGGACGGCGTCGGAGGGATGGAGGTTCTGACGGCGATGCGCCAGCAGTGGCCGGATACGATCGTTATCTTGCTCACCGGCCACCCTACTCTGGAAACTGTATTCGAGGCATTGAAGCAAGGCGCCTACGATTATATGTTCAAGCCCTGCCGCATACCCGAGTTGCGCGAGAGTGTGGGCAAGGGACTGGCCCAGCGCCGGCAGTTGCTACAGCAACGTGAGCCTTCTGCAGAAAGGCCAAGTCCGTCGGCCCAGGGCGAGTAGCTTGGCCAAGTCACTTTTCCCGCCGTTTGTCTGTTTGTTTTTGCGCGCTACGTCATCTGAACTGAGGAAAGCTGTCGTTGCCCGAGAATGAGCCTCACTTGGTACTGATCGACGGTTCTCGTCTCATCGTCGAAGCTTGCGCGCAGGCCGGGGCCGACGTCTACGTCGGCTACCCCATCACCCCGGCCAGCTTGATCTACACCTATGCCAGCTGCCGGTTTCCCTCGCTGCTGCCTGCCCCAGACGAGATCACCGTCGTGCACTGGATGGCGGGCCTGTCGGCCGCAGGACGTCTTCCGGTCACGGCCACTTCCTTCCCCGGCCTGGCCCTGATGGTGGAGGGGATCAACATGGCGGTTATGATGGAGCTGCCGATGCTGATCGTGCTGGCGATGCGCCTGGGCCCCTCCACCGGCGCCGCCACGTGTGGCGGGCAGGGGGAGTTGCTGCTCCTGAGAGGGCTCATCTCCGGCGGCTACACGCTGCCTGTGTTCTGCATCGCCGATGCGGGCGATTGCTGGCAGCTGCCGCCGTTGGCGCTCCAGGCTGCGGTCGATTTGCGCAGCCCGGTCGTCCTGCTGACTTCGAAGGAGATGGTGATGACCCAGCGCAGCTTTGACCTGGATCGCTTGGCGCAGATTGCGCCGGTGAAACGGACTTTTTACGACAGCCCGGCTCCCTACCGCTCCTACGATCCCGGTGATGGGCTCGTGCCGCCGTTTCTGCCCGTCGGCAGCGGCGAGCACCAGGTACGGCTGACCGCCTCGACCCACGACGAATGCGGTATCCTGCGCCCCGTCTCCGATGCGGTGCTGGCAAACACGCGCCGCCTGCAGACAAAGATCGAGGCGGGGACGCCCGTGCTCTATGAACTGGACGAGCAGACGGACGCAGAGACGCTGGTGGTGACGTATGGCATTACCGCGGGGGCGGCGCGTGAGGCGGTGACAGCCCTGCGGGGGCTGGGAGAGGCAGTCTCTCTGCTGGTGGCGCGGACGCTCCTGCCCATTCCCGACGTCTATTGCGAGATCCTCGATCGCTATTCTCGCGTCGTCGTGGCGGAGGAGAATCTGGAGGGGCAGTTGGCCCATTTGCTCTACGGTCACCGGCGGCCGCCGGGCGTGTGCCGGGTGGGCGGGATCGGGCGTATGGTGCGGCCGGAGCAGATCGTCCGGGAGGTGCGGGGCGCGTGAGCGATTTCCTGGTGAGCGCCAGTTTCCCGTATTGCAAGGGGTGCGGCCACCGCTTGACCGCGTGCAGCGTCGTCAAGGCGCTGGAGGCGGCCGGCGCGCGCCCGCTGGACGTGGTGCTGGTCACCGATATCGGCTGCCAGGGCATCGTGGATCGCAACTTTGCCACCCACACCGTCCACGGTCTGCACGGCCGGTCGACGGCGCTGGGAGCCGGAATCGCGATGGAGGTGGCGCCGGGCAAGCGGGTGATCGTCTTTATCGGTGACGGCGGGGCGACCATCGGTTTGCAGCATCTGCTGGAGATGGCCCGGCTCAACGTAGACATGACCGTGGTGGTGCACAACAACTTTGTCTACGGGATGACGGGCGGGCAGCCCAGCGGGCTGACGCCGACGGGCTATCGCACGGTGATCACGCCGGAGGGCAACCCGCTGCCCCAGCACGACCTGTGCCGCATGGTGCACGACGCTGGCGCATCCTACGTCCGCCGGGTGATCGGCCAGGGCGATTTTTCCGACGTGATCGGAGAAGCGCTGGAGGTGGAAGGGTTTGCTTTGGTAGAAGTGCTGGAGCTGTGTCCTGGCCACGGGGCCAAGCGCAATCGCGGCCTGCGGTTGCGGGATCTGGCCCAGCGGACCAGTTGCGAGCCGCGGGTCTGGATCGGGGAGCCGCGGGCCCCTTTTCGCCTGGAGCGCCGCAAAGGGCGGCCTTCTCTCTTTGATGAGCTGCCGAGTGTGGATGTCCGCTTTGCGTCCTCATTGGAGGGGCGTATGGCCCTGCTGGTGAGCGGCTCGGCGGGCGAGGGCGTGCAGCGGGCGGCCGAGTTCCTGGCCCAGGCGGCCATCGCCTGCGGCCTGCACGTGACCAAGAAAGGCAGCTTCCCGGTCACCGTGGGGGTGGGGTTCTCGGACGTCGATCTGATCCTCTCACGCGAGCCCATCGACTACCACGGCGTCTCTCAGCCCGATGCGGTGATCGTGGCCTCGGCCGATGGCCTGCGCCACAATATCGAACGCATCCGGGCGATGGACGGCGGGACGGTGTGGATCGATGCTGGGCTGGAAGTGCCGCAGACCGGCGCGCAGTTACGGGCGGTGGATTTACGCGGGCGAGCCGGGCCGCGCAGCGCCGCACTGTACGGCCTGATGGTTTTCGCCCGCGAGACGGGCGTCGTGCCGCCGGAGGCGCTGGCGCAGCTGGTGCGTGAGAGCGACATCGGGGATCGCGTGCCGGAAGAGGTGTTGAGCGGGTGAGCGAGTCGACGGATCAGCGAGTCAGCGAAATAGACTGCTCATTCGCTGACTCGCTGATTCGCATCATCTTGGAGAGGAGCAATGTGTTATGGACTTTAACCTGACCGAAGAACACGAGATGGTCGTCCGCATGGTGCGGGACTTTGCCGAGAGGGAGGTCGCGCCGGTGATCAAGGATTACGACCAGGAGCACAAGGTGCACCGGGACGCGATCCGGCGTATGGGGGAGCTGGGCATCCTGGGCATCTGCATCCCCGTGCGCTACGGCGGGCAGGGGATGGATTACGTCAGCCTGGGGTTGGTGTGCGAGGAGCTGGAGCGGGTGGACACCTCGCTGCGCGTGGTGATGAGCGTCCATGTGGGGCTCAACAGCCTGGGGTTGCTCCAGTGGGCCACGAAGGAGCAAAAGCAGCGCTGGCTGGTGCCCCAGGCGCGCGGGGGGCGGATCGCCACCTACGCGCTGACCGAGCCGGGCGCAGGCTCCGACCCGGTCGCAATGGTCGCCACCGCCCGCCAGGAGGGGGATATTTACGTCCTGAACGGCGAAAAGATGTGGATCAGCCTGGCCGATGTGGCCGACCAGTTCCTCATCTTTGCTAAGACGGATCCGCGCGCCGAGCCGCGCTACAAGGGCATCTGCGCCTTTTTCGTCGAGCGGGAGATGGCGGGCGTGACCACGGGCGACATCTACGGCAAGCTGGGCGTGCGCGCTGGGTCCACCGGCTGGATCAGCCTGGCCGACGTGGAGGTGCCGGTCGAGAACCGGATTGGCGAGGAGGGGGAGGGGTTCAAGATCGCCATGAGCTGCCTGGATAACGGGCGTTTCACGGTGGCTTCCGGGGCGACGGGCCTCATCCGCGCCTGTCTGGAGGCGTCGGTCAAGTATGCCCGCGAGCGGCACACGTTCGGTAAAGAGATCGGAAAGCACCAGTTGATCCAGGAGATGATCGCCAAGATGGCGCGCGATTACGAGATGGCGCGGCTGTTGTGCCTGCGGGCGGGATGGATGAAAAACGAGGGGCGGCGCAATACGCGCGAGACCAGCATGGCCAAGTGGTTTGCCACCGAGTCCAGCTTCGCCGCTGCCTCCGACGCGGTGCAGCTCCACGGCGCTTACGGCTACTCGGACGAATACGACGTCGAGCGGTATTTGCGCAACGCCAAGGGGGCCTGCATCTACGAGGGCTCTAGCCAGATTCACACGCTGCTGCAGGCTGACTATGCGCTGGGCTACCG
>Ga0307420_1001055_pt1 | contig 12277 bp, 9 predicted proteins | sample SalMarWE160240MG_2_FD_202167 | JGI IMG/M metagenome (GOLD analysis project Ga0307420, IMG submission 202167) | Salt marsh sediment microbial communities from the Plum Island Ecosystem LTER, Massachusetts, United States - WE1602-40 | ecosystem: Environmental > Aquatic > Marine > Intertidal zone >... | reverse complement strand
AGATCTGACTGAAAGCGATATTTTATTAGAAATGTATCAGGATTGCCAGCAGGCAGCCATGAAAAATAACATTACAGGTGATCCTGATGCAACATTCCTTCATCTTATATGTCTTTAAGAGGTAAAACTTAAACTTCTGATATAACTTCTGATGAATATATTCAATTCGAAAAAGATCATTATATACCTGATAACCATGCTATTTGCATCAGGTGTATATGCCCAGGATACTATTGCCAGGAAAATATATAATACTGTTATAACGGAAACAGCTCCGGTAATTGACGGTTTTATGGATGATGAATGCTGGAACCTCGTTGAATGGGGAAGTGATTTTATCCAGGTGAATCCTGAGGAAGGCAAACCCCCTTCGCAGGAGACATCCTTCAAGATTCTCTATGATAATGACTATCTCTATGTTCTGATAAGAGCTTTTGATACGGAGGCTGACAAGATCAGCAGAATTATGACCCGCAGGGATTATTTTATGGGAGATCTGGTAGAGATAAATATTGACAGTTACTTCGATAAGCAGACTGCATTCTCGTTCAGCGCCATGGCTTCGGGGGCAAAGGGTGATGAAGCGATAACACAGAATGGCAATAACTGGGATGAAAGCTGGAATCCTGTCTGGTACCTGAAGACTTCAATAGATGATGCAGGGTGGGTTGCAGAGATGAAGATACCCTTCAGCCAGCTCAGGTTTGGGAAGAAAGAAGAGCAGGTATGGGGTATCCAGGTTATGAGGCATATATGGCGTCTTGAAGAGCGCTCGAGATGGCAGTTTATTCCCAAAGGTGCACCGGGTTCCGTACATCTTTTTGGTGAACTGCATGGTATTAAAAATATCAAACCGAAAAGAAAAGTTGAACTTCTGCCCTATTCCGTGGCAAAACTTGAGAGATTTGAAAAGGAGGAGGGAAATCCATTCCTCGATGGCAAGTCAAGTGGCTTTTCAGCAGGCCTTGACGGGAAAATAGGAATAACAAATGATCTTACACTCGATCTTACTATAAATCCCGACTTCGGGCAGGTAGAAGCCGACCCTTCCGAGGTCAACCTGTCGGCTTTTGAAACATACTTCTCGGAACGGCGTCCTTTCTTCATCGAAGGTAAGAGTATTTACCAGTTCAGACCTAATCAAACCATTGTAATACACAACATGTCATCGGACAACCTGTTCTATTCCAGAAGGATAGGACGATACCCCCATCTCTATCCTTCGCTTTCTGAGGGTGAATATGTTGATATTCCGGACGCAACTACTTTACTGGGAGCCGCAAAACTTTCCGGAAAGACAAGAAAAGGATTATCGATAGGAATACTGGAGAGTGTCACTGCCAACGAAAAAGCAGAAATTGATAATTCGGGAACACGAAGAGAAGAGAGTGTGGAACCTTTTACAAACTACTTTTTAGGCCGGCTGCAACAGGACTTCAATAAGGGCGAAACGGTGGTCGGAGGAATAATAACAGCAGTAAACAGGAATATTGAAAATCCTGCTCTGAACTACCTGCCATCTGCTGCCTATACGGGGGGTATTGATTTTCAACACAGTTGGAAAGAGAGAACATGGTATTTGGCGGGTAATGCGGAGTTCAGCCATATCCGTGGTGATGAAGAAGCGATAATCAATTTACAAAGATCCTCAGCCCGGTATTATCAAAGACCTGATGCAAACTACCTGTCAGTTGACTCATCACTGAAATCGCTGAGCGGGTATGGAGGTACCGTTAAGTTTGGGAGAGGGAGTCAGAAAAAGCTTCAGTTTGAATCAAGCGTGACACTCCGCTCCCCGGGACTTGAATTCAATGATATAGGCTATATGAGGTACTCAGATGTTATTCATCACGGAAGCTGGGCGGCATATTACATAAGAAATCCTTTTGCGATTTTTAATAATTTCTACCTGAACACCAACTACTGGATGTACTGGAATTTTTCGGGCGAGATGTTATCCTTCTCTACTAACATGAACTTCAATACCCAGTTCAAAAACCGCTGGCATCTGAACGGATCATTCACACGGTCGACGAAAAATACTTCTCCCACGTTTTTGAGAGGAGGACCATCATTTATCAATCCGGGTAATTTGAATATTAATTTAAATGTTTCAACCGACCAGTCCAAAAAAATCACATTTTATATTGGTAATTATTTGGGTCTCGGCGATGAAAAAAGCAGTTGCTACCGGGAATACTGGAGTGGTTTGGAAATCAGACCTATGAATTCAATGTTATTGACCATTGAACCGGAATACAGCATACAGAACAGTACATTGCAATATGTCACAACATCCTATTCCGGGGGTAATTCAAAATATCTTTTTAGTGATCTGGATATGAAGACTTTGAGTTTTGTATTCAGGGTCAATTATACTATCACTCCGGAATTGACAATTGAATATTACGGTCAACCTTTTGTGTCAGCTGGAAAATATAGTGAATATAAAGTTATAACAGACTCAAAGGCAGATGAGTACAGAGACAGATTTCATATTTTTGAACCCTCTGAAATAAGCTACGACCAGCAAAATAAATTATATTCAATTGATGAAAACAGTGACGGAATTGATGATTATTCATTCGGGAATCCCGATTTTAATTTCCGGCAGTTCCGTTCAAACCTTGTGGTAAGATGGGAATATCTGCCAGGTTCAGTATTCTATCTTGTATGGTCGCAGGGAAGGACAAGCTCTGCATCCAGAGGCATTTTCTCTTATGGCAATGATATGAAAGATCTGTTTGATGTAGTGCCAAATAATATTTTCCTTGTGAAATTGTCCTACTGGTTTGCATTATAACGGTATAACGGTATAACGGTATAACGGTACAATAGTACATAAGGAATATTTTTACTCTTTGATTTAAATATGTTTTTTCGTATTTTTAGAATCGATTGTTGAACAATGTGATGAATTAGAAACGAAAAACATGGAGCAAAAATTTATTCCTTTTGAAGTGATTGAAAGATTTATCGCGGATGCTATGGTAAAAGCTGGTATCCCGCGAGAAGATGCGAAGATAATTGGTGATGTATTGATACAGGCCGATAAGTTTGGCATTGATTCTCATGGTGTAAATCGTCTGAAAAGCATTTATCTTGATCGTATTAAAGCAGGTATACTGAATCCGGTTACCAGATATACTGTTGTTAAGGAGAATCCGGCTACAGCAGTAATCGACGGTAATGATGGTATGGGGCATGTGATTTCTTTTAATGCAATGAAACTTGCTATTGAAAAGGCCGGAAAATACGGAATGGGAATGGTAGTTGTCCGTAATTCATCACACTACGGTATTGCAGGATACTATGCGATGATGGCAGTACGCGAAAATATGATCGGCATAACCGGCACAAATGCAAGACCATCAACCGCTCCAACCTTTGGCGTGGAAAATATGCTGGGAACCAATCCATTAACCTATGGGATGCCCAGCGATGAACCTTTCCCTTTTTTACTCGACTGCGCCACTTCAATTACCCAAAGGGGAAAAATAGAGCTTTATGCACGTGAAGGAAAGGAGCTGCCGAAAGGATGGGTGATTGATAAAAATGGTGAAAGTAAAACAGATTCCCGGGAAGTGCTTGATGATCTGATTGCCGGCCGGGCTGCCCTTGCTCCCCTGGGTGGTATAGGCGAAGAGACTGCAGGATATAAAGGGTATGGATATTCCACTGTAGTAGAGATTCTTTCTTCAGCCTTGCAGCAGGGAACTTTCATGAAGATGATTCTGGGTGTAAAAGACGGCAAAAAAATCCCCTATTCTCTTGGACATTTTTTCATTGCAATTAATATAAGTGCCTTTACTGATCCGGATGATTTTAAAAAGACCACCGGAGATATTCTTCGTGAACTCAGAAGCTCAAGGAAAATGCCGGATCAGGACAGGATCTATACAGCCGGTGAAAAAGAGTATTATATCTGGTTGGAAAGACAGAATAAGGGCGTACCCTTTAATGAACAACTTCTCGAAGAGTTCCGTGGATTATGTAAGACATACGACCTGGAAGAATACCTTCACTATTTCGGTTAGAAGCAGTGCTGCCGGCACTGATGATTATGGCTTGCATGTTATGATTATAATACCGAAAACCAGGAAAAGAATTATCCACAAAATGATCTTAAAGGTATCATATCTTTCTTCTTCCATATGGCAGCATATTTTGGATTTGATCTGCCATAAAATTAGTTAAAATATTAATAGTTTGTAAAGACGTTGCATGCAATGTTTCCACTAACTTCATCAAATAATGCTGTATTACTTATATGAATCGACATGAATGTTTTTCACAGCACGGCCGGAGGGGTCGATCATATTCCTGAATGATTCATCCCATGCCAGTGCTTCAGCGGTACTACATGCAACAGAAGGAACCGATGGTACGCATGCAGCTGCCTGGTCGGACGGAAAATGTTCTGAAAAGATCGATCTGTATAAGTATTCTTCTTTTGACATCGGGGGATTTACAGGGAAACGGTATTTTGCATTGGTCAGCTGTTCGTCAGTAACCTCTTTTTCTGCAAGGGACTTCAGGGTATCTATCCAGTTATAACCCACGCCATCAGAGAACTGCTCTTTTTGCCGCCATGCCACGCTTGCCGGCAGGTAATCCTCAAAGGCTTTTCTGACCACCCATTTCTCGATACGCTCTTTAGTGATCATCTTGTCCGTGGGATTGATTCGCATGGCTACATCCATGAACTCTTTATCAAGGAAGGGGACCCGGCCTTCCACACCCCATGCTGCAAGTGACTTATTTGCCCTGAGACAATCGTAAAGATGCAGCTTGCTGAGTTTTCTTACTGTTTCTTCATGAAATGCCCGGGGATCAGGAGCCTTGTGGAAGTAGAGATACCCTCCGAAGATCTCATCGGCACCCTCACCTGACAGGACCATCTTAACCCCCATTGATTTTATTACCCTGGCCATCAGGTACATTGGAGTTGAGGCCCTTACAGTTGTAACATCATATGTTTCAATATGATATATAACATCACGGATAGCATCAAGCCCCTCTTCTATCGTAAAGTTTATTTCATGATGAACTGTGCCGATATGATTCGCTACTTTCCTGGCAGCTGCCAGGTCGGGAGAGCCCTGCAATCCTATCGCAAATGAGTGAAGCTGTGGCCACCAGGCTTCAATCATGTCATCCGATTCTATACGTTTCGGGGCAAATTTCTTTGCAATGGCAGAAACTACAGATGAGTCGAGACCGCCCGAAAGAAGAACACCGTACGGTACATCTGACATCAACTGACGATGTACTGATGCCTCCAGTGCTTTTTTCAGATCAGCTATCGAAGTGACATTATTTTCAACAGCTTCATAGCTCATCCAGTCGCGCTGGTACCATTTTTTCATTACTCCATCCCTGCTGTAGAGGTAATGTCCCGGCAGAAACTCTTCTATTGTGTTGCATACGCCTTCCAGCGCTTTTAGTTCAGAGGCGACATAGAAGTTACCAAATTTATCGCGGCCGGTATAGAGCGGAATTATCCCTATATGATCCCTGGCAATGAAATAACAATCTTTTTGCCGGTCAAATAAAGCAAAGGCAAAAATACCATTCATCTCCTCAAGGAATGAGGGCCCCTTGTCATGGTAAAGAGGCAGTATTACTTCGCAGTCGGAATGTGTCAGAAATTCCCATGAATCCTCATACCGCTTTCGTATCTCCCTGTGGTTGTATATCTCCCCGTTAACAGCAAGAATAATATTTCCATCCTTGCTTTTCAATGGCTGCCTGCCCGACTGGGGATCAACTATTGAGAGACGTTCGTGTGCCAGGATAGCCTTTTCGCAACAGAATATCCCCGACCAGTCTGGTCCCCGGTGACGAACTTTTTTTGACATTTTCAGGACACCGGTCTTTAGCTCCCTGTAGTCTGTTTTCAGATCAAATACTCCTATGATTCCGCACATATAAATTATATTACATTAATCAAAAGTGCAATATTAATAATAATATGTTAGATAAAATGCAAATATAATTAATAATAATAATTTTATATTAAATAATTATTACATTTATTAATATGATAAATATCATGTTTCTCGTTTTATAGCTCTGGTTTTTCGTTTTAAAGGTGTATAGGTTTGCTAGTTGTTAAAAGTTATTAAAATGTGCAATTTCAAGTATAGGAGTCCCTTTATAATAAATTGAAAAATAAATGGTTTTTATATATTGCGGGTTCATAAAAAAAGACATGAAATGAAGAAAATAATATTTAGATTATTTCCCGTAATTCTATTGGTTTCACTTTCAGGTAGTACTACATCAGGTCAGACAATGTACGGTTTTCGCGGAGAAGGCAGAACCGGTATTTACAAGGAATCCGGATTGATGAAGGAATGGCCGGCAGATGGCCCGATACTTTTATGGGAAGTATCAGGAATAGGAATGGGTTATTCCAGTGCTACGGTCGCAAATGATGCCGTCTACATTACAGGCATCAGAGGAGATAAAGATGTTCTTACGGCTTTTACCCGGGAGGGACAGAAAAAGTGGGATGTGGAATGTGGAACCATGTTAGAGGTTCAAAGTTATCCTGAAAGCCGTTGTACTCCAACCTATTCAAACGGAAAGATCTTTGTTGTAAGCGGATCGGGTGAATTAACCTGCGTATCAACGAATGGAAAAATACTCTGGAAGGTAGATTATTACACTAAGTATAAGGCACCGGTTCCACGTTTTGGTATATCTGAATCACCTCTTGTTGTAAATAATAAAGTAATAGTAACCCCGGGTGGTAATATCGCAGCTATGGTGGCTTTCGATGTCGATAACGGAAACGTTGTTTGGGAAACCGAATCACTTAATGAGGAATCACAATATGTAAATCCCCTGCTTATTGAAAGAAATGGCAGGAAGGTAATCATAACACATACACCAACATGGATAATCGGAGTAAATGCAGCAGATGGTAAAATACTCTGGAAATTCAATTTTAAGTCGGTAAATGATGATCCGAGTAACGGCCGAAATTACATTCAAACACCGATTTACAAGGATGGTTTCTTATTTGCTGCCAACGGGTACGGTCAAACTGCAGCAAAAATCAAGTTATTCGATGATGGCAGGGATCCGGAACTGGTCTGGAAAAATCCGGAGATCAATCCGCATGTCGGAGGAATGGTGCTTATAGGTAATTACCTGTACAGTTCCACCCATGATAATAATTCTATGGGAAGATGGATATGTGTTGACTGGACAACAGGAAAAACAATGTGGATAACAAAATGGTACAATAAGGGAGCAGTAATCTCCGCTGACGGTATGCTTTATTTGTATGAGGAAAGATGGGGACATGTTGGACTAGTAAAACCTAACAGCTCAAAGCTGGATGTAGTCAGTGAGTTCCAGATAACGAAAGGAACAGGTCCTTACTGGGCTCATCCTGTCATTAATAATGGTGTACTTTATATCAGGCATGGCGAAGCCCTTATGGCTTACAATATAAAGAGGTAAAATACCTGAAGTAATAATAAAAGGTGAATCGCGGCAGGATAAATAGAAAGATCATAGCAGGGATCACGGCAATTTTGTTTGCCGTGATCCTAATCTGGTGGTTTACCGGTTATCATTATCCGGCAGATATTGTGATGCGGGTACCCGGAACGGACAACAGGCCAAAGATTGAGCCAAGGCCGGATACTGTTGTAATCGGGGAGTATTTTGATACTCTGAATCAATTTGATGAATATGCATATGGCAGCTGGCCACATTTCAGAGGTTCATATTTCGATAATATAAACCATGATACTGTACCCCTTGCTGAATCATGGGATTCAACAGGTCCGCGTGTAGTATGGAAAGTTACCCTGGGAGAAGGTTATGCGGGTCCTGCCGTATTTGATAGCAGGGTTTATGTCATGGATTATAATGAAAGACGCAAGGCAGACATGCTAAGATGCTTTTCACTAACATCCGGTACAGAACTCTGGAGAAGATGGTATTATGTAGATATAAAGAGAAACCATGGTTATTCAAGAACTGTCCCTGCAGTAACGGATAAATATATCATTACTATCGGTCCCAGGTCTCATGTTATGTGTCTCAATCGGGAATCAGGTGATCTTTTATGGACCCTTGACATGGAGAAGGAGTTCGGTATCCCGGGAACCACTAAAGGGAAAATAACTCCCGACTGGTACACAGGTCAGTGTCCTCTGATTGACAATGATGTAGCTGTGCTGGCGCCCGGAGGTAAAGCTCTTATGATCGGTATTGATTGTGCCACGGGACAGGAATTATGGAGAACACCTAACCGGGATTCTCTCAGAATGGCTCACGGATCAATAATGCCAATGGTGATACATAATAAGAAAATGTATGTTTACAATGCAATCGGAGGCGTATGCGGAGTATCAGCAGAGGATGAAGACAGAGGAAAGTTATTGTGGCTTACCAAAGAATGGAATCCTGCAACAACAGCTGCCTCTCCTATTCTTCTTGGCAACAATGAGATAGCTGTTTTTGGTGCTTACGGAGCCGGCGGAGCAAGAATAAGAATAAACTATGACGGTTCATCCTTTTCTGCTACTGTAATTGAAATGCATAAGGCCATGGAGGGAGCATCAAGCGACCAGCATACACCTGTGATCACCGGCGATCTCGTGTGGACGGTAATGCCTGAAAACGCCGGGGCCCTTAAGAAACAACTGGTATGCTATAATATTTCTGATCTGAGAACCCCTGTATGGTCAAGCGGCAAAGAGAACAGGTTCGGTCGTGGTCTGGGGCCATATATCGTCAGCGGCAACAGGATGTTCCTGCTTGATGATGATGCAAACCTTTATATATTTAAACTAGGATCTTCAGGTGCTTCACTTGTTTCGGAATATAAGATATTGGATGGAATTGAAGCTTGGGGCCCGATGGCCCTGACTGGTAATTACCTCATCATGAGGGATTCGAGAAATATGATCTCACTTTATGTTGGAAAGGAGGATCAATTATGAATAAAAAGAAATTTTTAGCCCTGTCTTCTCTTGTTATCATACTGGCTTTTATCGGGTATATTATATATGACATTGCCCAGCCTGAAAGGTCTGACGAAGAGCAAACCGATGCAGCAGATAATATGGAAACACACCCTGATAAATGGCGAATAGAGCAGGAAGTGTTTATCAGAGAAGGACTTAAAGCAGTAGCTGTTTCTGCTGATGGAAATATATATCTGGGAGGTGATTCTTTTGTATCCTGCTACAGTGAAGATTTAAAAGACATCTGGACACTGGATACACCTGAAAAGATTACAGCTATTTCAGTGTATGGCGACACTGTTTTTGCTACATCTGAAGAATTGATATTTCTGCTTAACAGAGATGGGAAATTGATAAATGAATGGGGACCGTATGAAGCAAACTGTATAATAACCTCAGTATCTGCAAATAAAGATTATCTGGCAATTGCAGACGCAGGTAATAAAACAGTTTTTATACTTCGAAAAGATGGCGAAGTAATTTCATTGATCGGTCATTTCGGTGATAAATTGCTAATCCCGAGTCCCTATTTCGATGTTAACCTTACTGATGATAATAATCTGTTCATGGCACACACAGGCATCTTCAGGATTGAAAAGCGGACAATCAACGGAAAGATATTATCATCCTTTGGTGAGCCTGGCAGTGCTCCGGAAAGCTTTTGCGGATGTTGTAATCCGGCTCATTTTGCTATTATACCCCAGGGATTCGTTACAGCGGAAAAAGGTATTAACAGGATAAAGATAATGGGTCCTGAAGGCGGATTTATTGAGTATGTTTCGTCAGATAATGATTTTATTGCTTCTGCACCGCTGGATGTGGCATCAGAAGATGGTAAAACAATCTATGGTGCAAATTCTGCTGATAATAAATTGTATGTGTTTACAAGAAAATGATAATCAATAAGGTAGTAGAGAAGCTGCATGCAGCGTCTCTATAGCAACATGACACAAAATGTAGAGATGGATAACAAAATTCCGAGAGCAATTTTTTTGAAGAGGTTAATCAGAATTATAATGGCCTCGCTTTTAGCATTTATTGCTATATCATTGGGCAAAAGAATCAGCAATACAAATGATTGTAGTAATTGTCCGGGTTTTGGTATTTGTAAAGGTGAATCAGATTGCAGTAAGTTTTTACAAGATGCGAAATGAAAGAGGGAAAGAATAAATATGAGTCGAGAAGGGATTTTGTAAAGAAAGCAGGAAAAATACTTGTCGTAGCACCAGTTGTAACAATACCGCTGTTACTTTCAAAAAAAACCTCAACAAAAGGGTATGTCTGGCAAATTGATCCTTTTAAATGCACGGCCTGCGGCCAGTGTAAAACAAATTGTGTCCTCACCCCTTCCGCATCAAAATGCGTACATGCATTTAAACTATGTGGTTATTGCGACCTTTGTGGAGGCTATTTACGACCGGAAGCTAAAACTTACAATACGGGAGCTGAGCTCCAGCTGTGTCCTACAGGAGCCATTACAAGAAGATTTGTGGAGGAACCCTTTTTTGAATACACGATCAATGAAGACTTGTGTGACGGATGTGCCAAATGTGTAAAGGGATGTACCGATTTTGGCAATGGTTCTTTATATATGCAGATCAAGCATGATATCTGTGTAAACTGTAATGACTGTTCAATTGCACGTAGCTGTCCGTCACAGGCTGTCTCGAGGATACCTGTTGATTTTCAATATATTCCGAAAGACAAAGAACCAGAATAAAAAGTTGAAAAGTTGAAAAGTTGAACAAGGTTGAAGAGGAGTAAATCCAACAGGTTCCCCTCCTGGGAGGGGAAAGGGGTGGGTCTATTGGAAAGAAAAATATAACCAGGAACCGGAAAATAAATGACTAAACACTATTTACCATATATCCTATTGCTGATAATGCTTCTCTGGCATGCTGTTTTGTTTGCCCAGGAAAGATTTCCCCGGCCTGAGTTTGAGTCAGGATATGTATACCCGGAATATCAACAACCTTTACAGCGGTCTCAGGCATGGGAATATATTGATGTGGGTGTTTTAATAGCTGCTCTTTCTGTAACCTCCTGGCTGGCTCTGAAGAAGAGATCACGCCAGGGGATTATCTGGATGTCGGTATTCTCTCTTGCCTATTTCGGATTCTACCGCGAGGGGTGCATCTGTTCGGTAGGATCTGTGCAGAATGTAGCCCTGGCACTCTTTAACGATGGTTATGCTATTCCTCTGACAACTCTCCTTTTCTTCCTCATACCGTTAGTATTTGCACTTCTTTTCGGACGGGTCTTCTGTGCAGGTGTATGTCCTCTTGGAGCTATTCAGGAACTGACAGGATTTAAACCGGTAAAACTGCCCAGGGCTGTTGAATCTGTCATGGCTGCAATCCCGTTCATTTACCTTGCCCTGGCAGTACTCTTTGCTTCCATGAAGAGTCAATTCATTATATGCAGGTATGATCCATATGTGGGTATCTTCCGGCTGGATGCTACCTATACAATGATAATATTCGGGGTGCTCCTTCTTCTTGCCGGTATATTTATTAACCGCCCCTATTGCAGGTACCTGTGCCCGTATGGTGTTCTTCTTAATATTTTTTCAAGGTTTGCCGGGAAACACCTTACCATCACTCCTGCCGAATGTACAAACTGCAGGCTTTGCGAAGAAGATGCTTGTCCATATGATGCAATACTTCCTTCAAATGTTGATCAGGTACCCGTGGAACCCGTAAAATCAAGAAAACGGTTTATAGCATATTTTCTTCTGATCCCGGTATTTGCTGCTGCAGGGGGACTTATCCTTTTTAATATGGCACCTGCGCTTGCAGATATTCACAGAGAGGTCAGACTGGCAAAGGAAATTAGAATGGAGAAAGAGACAGGCATTGAGGCTGTATCAGAGACAGCCGTTGCATTCAAAGAGTCGGGACAAACGGAAGATGATTTATTCGCTAATGAAATTGATATAATCTCAAGATTCAGGAAAGCTTCACCATGGGCCGGTATCTTCCTGGGATTATCACTGGGGATCAGTCTGGTTGCTATGACAACCAGAAAAACAAGGACAGAATATAAACCGCATCAGGGAAAGTGTTACAGCTGCGGACGCTGTTTCAGATACTGCCCTGTTGAAGTTAATAATAAAAGTATATGATGAAGCTGACAGAGAAAGAAATATCAATACTTAAGAGTATCAGCCAGATAGCAGGAGTATTTACAGTGATAGTCGCACTGACGATGATATTCAGCTTTATACAGCTAAAATCCATAGATCCTCTGGATAATCCGGCATTACTGGAACTTAAGGAACAATA
>Ga0307420_1001053_pt1 | contig 12287 bp, 12 predicted proteins | sample SalMarWE160240MG_2_FD_202167 | JGI IMG/M metagenome (GOLD analysis project Ga0307420, IMG submission 202167) | Salt marsh sediment microbial communities from the Plum Island Ecosystem LTER, Massachusetts, United States - WE1602-40 | ecosystem: Environmental > Aquatic > Marine > Intertidal zone >... | reverse complement strand
GGTATGGAACACAACCGAATCCATCATGTTCCGGGAAATATACGGCTCTGTTCCGCCTAGATCGCCTAACTGGCCAGCAACTGAAGGCATTTCAAACACGTACTGGATGTGGAGACCTAACTTGAACGAGACTTTTGACGGCAACAACGGTTTCTCAATGAACGTTTCAGTCGCCAGCATACTGGGACCACGCAATTCAGTGCTCAATGAAACAGGAAGCATCCAAGAATTGCGTAACAACGAAATGGTAATCATTGGAGCAAGCGGAAGAAACGACGCTAGAGGAATTGCAAAAGGCTTTCTAAAGGCTTACAGCCTGGAACGACCCAACTGGGGACAAGTGCTCTGGACCAAAGAATTTACGCCGCCAAAATCGATAGACGACTATCCAAACAACACCTATCAAGGCTATCTAGTTTCCAGTGCTGTGCCGTTGGCCACTGTCTCTCCGGAAGATGGTGTCTTCATGTTTGAGGAGCGGATCACTCGAAAGTATTATTGCTACAGTCTCGAGACAGGAACGCAATTATGGGAATCTGAGCCTGAAGGACAATGGAACTACTATGGCATGAGCGACTTCTTCCACAACGGCAAATTCTATGGGTACGGCTACACAGGAGTGCTAGGGTGTTACAACATTACTACCGGTGAAAGAATCTGGAACTGGACTGCTCCGGTTGAAGGCTTAGGAGAAAGTTGGTACACTAACACTCCACTTTCGCTGGCTTGCATTGCTGACGGTAAAGGCTTCTTCTACACGAGCGAGCACTCTCCGAACACGCCTTTCAGACGTGACGCGAACGTTTGGTGCGTTGACTTGGAGACGGGCAAGATGTTGTGGAAGATAGCTTGTTGGAGAACCGGTGGCACGATAATCGCTGATGGACGCCTCGTTTTCTGGAATGGCATGGACAGCTCAATGTACTGTGTTGGCAAGGGTTCAAGCGCTACCACTGTCTCTGCGTCACCTGATGCTTCGGTGTACGGATCAAGCGTGATGATTAAAGGTACTGTGACTGATCAGTCGCCCAGTGGCAGGCACAACGTTAATGGCGGTCTAGACTTTTCGCTGAGGTGGATGAGGCTCCTCAGGCTACGCCAACGGCACCGCCTCCAGAACCGTCAATGGCTGACACATACTTCATGCCAGCGACAATCGGCATAATCATAGCAATCATAGCAGTCGGCTTGGTAATCATCCTGATGCTGCGCAAAAGGTAAGCGAACAGCACAAACCAAAACAACCTTCCCCCTCTTTTTTCGGGGTCAAACACTAAAAAAGGAGAATAATCGGGGCTGAATGGGCTCTGCGGAAATAAAGCTAACAGTAGCAGTCTGTTAGGCAAATTGCATCTTTTCTCCTTTAATTTGGCTGCAGAGCCCCAGCAAACCTAAATGATGTTGAAAAAATAACAAAAAAAGTCAACAAAATTTCCTAATAGTAGTCGCCGTGTTGGTTTCGCGTGGTGCAACGGGGCAATGAGGGGCCCTATCTATATAGACAGCCTGTTCTAACCGAAAAATCCACAAGAGGTTTTAAGGTACGGTCGCCAAAGTCTGAAGCGATGCAGATTTAGGCTAATTATAATAGTAAGTTCTAGTCACGATGCTCTCTGATGGATGATGCCTGTGCGGTCTCGCAGCAATCTCAAATTGAAAGAAAACTTACCAAAATTGATAGTTGCAGCAATCATCGCGATTTTTGTTGCTATTATTGTGTTGGACACTTTGGAAGACATGCTAATCGAAGGAGGCACGTTCGCAGGCACACCTATTGCGGTAGTGTTAAACGCCATCGTGACTTTTACTCAGAACGTCACTGCTACCGTTCAAACATGGGGTTATATGGGGCTCTTTGTCGCGATGGCGCTCGAGTCGTCATCTCTGCCTATTCCCAGTGAGGTTATACTTCCGTTCGCTGGCTATTTGGTTTCGCAAGGCTTGCTTAACTTTTGGTTGGCTGTTTTAGTCTCAACTCTTGCGGGCTTGGCAGGCTCGCTGATTGATTATTTCATCGGATTGAAGGGGATGAGTGTGCTTGCCAAGCGTAGTACTCTGAGGAGTTTATTGTATGATAAAGGACGAATGAACACGGCTGAGAGATGGTTCAATAAGTACGGCGCACCCGTTGTGTTTCTTAGCCGAATGGTTCCAGGGTTTAGGACTTTAATATCTTTTCCAGCAGGAGCGGTGAAGATGCCGCTATCCAAGTTTATCACGTACACCACGGCTGGGTGTTTAGTTTGGGACATTATTTTGATTTACATCGGAGTGTATGTTGGTGCGAACTGGCGTGAGGCGGCAGGGGTGGCGCACTATCTAATCATATTGGCTGCCATAGCGTTGCTGATTGTTTTCGCGCTGTTCTTGATTAGAAGAAGAAAGGACTTGAGCAGACGTTAACCGTCTTTTGGCTCGCGTTTTGACGAGTGAGGGTTGAGCTGATACTCTGTTGGTTTTGCCCAGAATTTTGACCTTTGAAATTTCTCAGTTGCTAGGTATCTGAATACCCATAAGATGAATGAGAGCCAAAATAAACCCAAAAGGCAGCCTCCAACGACATCGCTGAACCAGTGAACATTCAGATATATTCTGTCAAAGCCTACGATTGAGATTGTTGTGATAGAAAGTGCGCTAGAGACTGTTTTCGTTTTAGTGGATTTCCAATGTTGCCAAGCGAGATAAGTCAGCAAACCGCAAAAAACTATGCTTGCCGTGGTATGCCCGCTGGGAAACGAAAAGCCTGTGTCATAGAATAGACCGTTTAGCGGTCGGGGTGAATGAACCACGGTTTTTGCTATTGAGACTATAGGAGCGTCTCCACCCATAGCTGCTAATAGCAGCATGCTGTATTTTCTGTAATTTTTGTAGAATAGGTAAGCTGCTAACGTCAAAGAAATTAAGGCTATGGAGGTTGTATCAAAAATGTAAGCGATTGCAACGGCTATTGTAGTGACTGAGCCTGTCTGGATTGAAGTTGCCCAAGAATTCGTTTGCAAGTCTATCATGGCAAAACTATTTTTTAAAACAGCTACGAGTAGAAAAGTGGCTAAAAATAATAAGCAAACAAAAAGCAGTATCCTCTGATTCCGCAAGTAATTTCACAATTCCCTGTTTTGATTCCGTAAAAAATAGCATGTGCCTGATTTAGGTTTTTTGGCTTTAACTCGAGTTTCAGTTTCTTACGCCTATAGAGATTTGATTTCAAGCCCTAGCAAACCCTCTTTGCGGGCTAATTGAGGTTTGAACCTAATTGATCATTGTTCATCAGCCCTTACAAAAAAGCGTTTAAAACACCACCCACCCTTATACAGCTTGGCTGTTTAAAACCGCCTCATTATATATACTAAACTGCATAAAATTTCGCGGATACTGTTTTTCTGTATGCTATTGGGCGGTTTCCACGCCAATACGGCAGACCCCCTCTATAGTTTTCTGCATTAATTGGCTATTAGGATATATGCGAACTAAGCGCGGTTTACGTGAAAAAAGATAAGTCGGTTCGTTAGGTCACCACGAACCAACACGGAATATCTTGTTAAAAAGGTACATAGTCAAAAAGCCTCGTTCCGTGCCGCTTTACCCCCCTCCCATTCAAAAATTCCGAAAAAGGTACCGAAAACACCCCAAATTACCGTGTGGTAGTGCACAAATCAATTCTCTAACGGCGGTTGCCGACTCAGCGTTTGCGCTTCTTGAAGTAAACAAACAAACCTATGGCTGCGACGGCAACAATACTCAACAAAGCTAACCCAATATAGAAAATGAAAATTGGGTTTGAAATTAGAGTAGATTCTGGAGAAGCTATTGGTGAAGGAGCTGATTCACTATAACCTATTGGCAAATATTTTCCTGAAAAACTGGAATAATTTTCTCCATCATAGCCATCAATAGCATAAATAACATCATGAGAAGTTACTACACTGCTTCGTCTATTTAGCACTTCAGCATTTCTATCCCATGTGTCTGTTTTCGGATTGTAAATAAGAGTTACATACACATTTTCTGAATAGGAGAAGCCGCCATCATCTTTACACTTGTAACCATTGAAGAGGTAGATTCGTTTTGGAGCTTGTACTCCAGTTGTGGATGCTACTCCAAATCCACTTAAAGCCATTGGAGTAGACGTGCCTGTACTCCATGTGTCAGTCTGTGTATCGTAGATCTGTGTTAGAGAATAGGTTTTGTTGTCAGGAATGCTTCTCCCACCAAAAACATAGATCTTGTTATCCAATGTAGTAGATCCGTAATCATATACAGCAGTTGGAATAGGTGCTCTTGTGGTCCATTTGTCCGTTTCTGGATCGTAAACATTATTTTCTTTGGTGTTAGTCCAAGGGCGAAATGGTGAAGTGCAACCACTTATCACATAGATTTTGTTATCAACAACATTAGCAGTTATTCCACTTCGATAGGCAAGAGGTGAATTTTCTCTGCTTGTCCATGTATCAGTTACTGGGTCATAAACTTCATGAACATTTGTCGATGAAGTTACCCCAGTGAAACCACCGATAACATGTATCTTGTTTTGAACTACGGCAATAGCAAATCCACTTCTTGGTGTTGGCATTGCTGTTTTATTGATCCATGTATCAGTTTCTGGATTATACAGCTCAGTTGTGCCCAAGTATTCCCCATTTTTATATCCTCCAATGACAAAGATTTTTTCATCTACAACTGCTAATCCAAATCCACTTCTGGGAGTTGGCATTGGAGCTAGAGTTGTCCAAGAATTCTCTTTTACCTCATCAGAAGATAACGCAGGTTCAGCGATGACGGTGCATGACGCTGTTAAAACAACTAGAACAAGTATTACAGCGACCCTTTTACTCATGTTTGCCCCAGTTATACTGGGCTGTTTCTGCTGTAAAAACTTTTTTATCAAGATTTCTTGACTAACTCGCTCATCACCTTCTGCCATGCCCCTTTGCTCTGAACCCACGTATCTGCTCTCAGTCGGCAGTAAGTCAGCACACTCCCAAGTGCATTAGCCAATCTCGCAGCAGCAGTAAATTTTAATCCTTTTTGAGTCCTATTCTTTTAGAAGGCTGTTCAACGCGAGAATGTGCTGCTCCTTTTTACTTTATGTGGTGGGCGGAGATTGGTCATGAAACCGTAGCTGTCTCAACTTGTTTTTTCAGCTTTTGTCTCCGACCCATGAACAAGAGAAATACGGCTATAACCGCCAAACTTCCCAGGAGCAGAAGACGCTCAAAATCAAACGTAGGCAGAAGGAACCGCATCAAGAAATACACGATTAACGCTGAAACAGCGACAAAGGTGGCTGCAACACTCAGATTCATGTTTACCATCCTTTAGCTCTGGACACACTTCTTATAACATTTATCTCTCAGAAAACCAAAAAAGCGCCATCGCCTAATCACATTGGAAGGTGAATTAGAATTGAAAGAATGGAAATGCATCTTGGTGGGACACCACGACAACGTCGGAAAAGCAATCGAAGAATGGGAAAAGGCGGGTTGGCGCCTCCACACGTACGCTTGCGCAGGCAACGCTGCGATGGCCTTGGGCACCAATCATTACTTGCTGTTTGAAAAAGGCGAGTGACACCGCCCCCCCATTTCTGGTGTATGATATATTGCGATACTGAAATACGCCTTTTATATCCTGCAACCACTAACACTAATTAATGGGAGAGGGGAAGGCTTCACAACGGGGCTTGCCTTCACTCTTTCATCCCTCCTTAAAACCTTCTTGAAACAAACAACTTCAAATTCCACGAAACAAATAAAGAAGACAAAACACCCAACCAAGCTGAAGTGGAAAAATTGGCTTATCTGCGAAAAGAAAAAGAAACATACGAAATCGACTATTCCATAGCCCAAATCTGGAAAGCCCTGCCCAAAGCCGTAGCCAACCTACAATGGAACATGGAAGAAATCGACAACAAAACACACCACGCCAAAGCCAGAACAAAACCAAGCTTCCTGTCATACAGCTCAACACTCACAATCGACGCGGCACCCGTGAACAAGAAAACCACCCGACTCACAGCAACCGCCGAGACAACAGTCACAACAATCACCTCCATAGCCGATTTCGGGCGAACCCAACACCGCATCGACTTATTCTTTGAAGCCTTATCGAAACAATTAACTAGCCAAAAACCCACTCAATAGCCAGTTATTAACCAACCTATTTGATAAAACAAGGAACAGAGTGAGCCATGGCACCAAACACAAAAAAGCCGCCAAAAACAGCGGCGAAAATTAAAGTTACCAAAAACGGACCATACATAGTCTCAGGCGAAATCCCCATCCAAAAACAAGTAATAATCGCAGATTCCGATGGAACCGCAAACGAATGGCAACCAAGCACTAAATATCCCCCGCAGAAAATATACCTGCTATGCCGCTGTGGGCAATCCAAAACCAAGCCGTTCTGCGACGGAACACACGCAAAAACAGGTTTCGACGGCACCGAAACCGCAGGCGAAGAAACCTTCCTTAACCAGCCCAAAGAGATCGACGGCCCAACATTAAAACTGGAGGATACCAAAGACCTATGCGCCTCCGCACGCTTCTGCCACCGAGCAGGCGGAATCTGGAACCTCGTCCCAAAATCGGACAACACAGAAAACAAGCAGGCAGCCATCGAAGAAACATGCGATTGCCCCTCTGGACGCCTCGTCATCACAGATAAAAAAACGGGAAAGAGAATTGAACCGAACTTAACCAAGTCAATCGGGCTTATTGAAGACCCCGCCATGGGCGTAAGAGGACCAGTCTGGGTGCGCGGCGGCGTCCCTGTTGAATCAGCTGACGGCAAAACCTACAAAACAAGAAATCGCGTTACTCTTTGCCGCTGCGGCAAGTCCAGTAATAAGCCTTTTTGCGACAGCAGCCACTACCCCGAAGCAGAAGACATGGAGAAAGTGCATAATGAGTAAAATCCATGTTGAATTCGACCTTGAAGAGGCACTGAAAAGCAAGGGCAGAGTGTTCGTTTTGTTCTACGCCTCATGGTGCCCGTTCTCCCAAAGGTTCCTGCCCATTTTTGAGAAGTATGCCAGAGATAACCCGGAAAACTGCCTGCGCGTGAAGACGGATGACAAAGCAAAACTGTGCGAAAGATACTCTGTGGACGTGGTGCCTACGGTGCTTTTGTTCGAGAAAGGCAAGGTTACAAAACGTTTGGATGGGGCGCGGGGTGTTGGGCTGGAAGAGAAGCAGTTGAAAAAGCTCGTTGACGCGCCCTGAAGTCTCCGGATTTAGAAAAGGAAAGAATGGGTTATTCTAGAATCTGCACGCGCTTAAACGCGACCCACACGATCATTAACAAAACGGTTAAATGCGCTCTGCATCCGCAAGAAGCCTTTCAGCGTGATCCAACGCTATTTTACGAAAAACGGAAAACATGACAACGGCAATAACGCCGCTTAGAACAAGGCCAACGTACAAGAAATAGTCGGGAAACGGCGTGAAACCAATGGAGCTTGGGGCAAAGGAACCGAAGAAGTTTAGAAGAACATGAGCGGTTGGCGCGATTATAGCTAAACCCGCGAGGGCGCAAACTATGAAGCTGATAATGCCCCATTTCGGCCTTATCATTCGCGACCTTGGAAAGAGTTCTCGGAAATCAGCGCCTCTTATTCCAAAAGAAAGCGAAATCATGGTTAACGCGCCAACTAGAAATATGGACTCGAAAAAGCCGAGCAACGCCATATCCAACGGGGGAACAAACACTAAACCGCTGACGATGGAGCAGACCAAAGTTACGGTTAGACTGAAAACAAGCACAAAACCGTATTTTGCCTTGAAGAAGCTTTTGGCGGAGACGGGTGACGAAAACAAGTACCATACGCTTTCGCCTTCCGAACCCGTGATCATGCCGCCTATGCTTACGGCCATGAGCGCCCCTGGAAAGACAGACATGTAAGCAAATATGAAAGAAGGAAAAGCAGCAGGCATAGGACTGCCAGCACCAGCTTCCGACCTCAGCACGGTTAAAACGGGCATAACCATGAAAATTATTGGAAAAATGAAAATGTACATTAACTCGTGCCGTCGGGTGAAGGATTTCAGGTCCTTCCGCATAATGGCAGCCTCCATAGGAGAGAAGCCCAGCTTTCCTAAAAGCCCGGTTTTCGGCGTGTATTCTCCATGGGATATTTTTATTGACGGCAGCTCGTACATGCCAAACCGCATGTTGAGATGGGTAGCGGCCGTAAAAACGGCGATTATGAACGCGGTTGATGACAAGAGGAACAATGCTGTTTCAACCCAGAGGCTGTTAGCGAAACTGGAAAGGGCGACCCCAGGCCACACGTAGGGAATGAACCAAAGTGCCTGCTGTCCGCCGGCAACTGTTCCGAATATGGTGAAGGGAGTTGAGCCAGAGTAAATTGAAAAGTAGATCAAGTAAAAAACAACCATGGAGCCAAGGGTTCCTATGAGTCGCATCCATATTGCCGAGCGACCCGCAATTTTCGTTATGGCACCTGAAAGCCTAACATTCAAAGTCTTGAAAACCTCAGTGGTCACGCTTGCCAAGAAGACACTTAAAAACAAAGCAATCACGGTAACAACAGCTAAGGGAACCAGCTCCAAAAAAATGGAAGCGACCAATACGCCAGAACAAATGAACGCCGTAACTATCAACGAAGTGCCAAGAACATTAGAAATTATAGACGCCAACGTGTGCTCCTGCCAGGAAATGGGAAATCAGCAGACAGGTTGGATTGACACTTTTGCGCCAACCCTCTGGAATTGGCTTACCTGGGTCAAAACCAAACCGTACAAGAGCGCAAGAGTCGGAAGTGAGATAAATAGCGACGTAGCAGTCTCAAGAATGGTGCCTTGAAGCGCCAGATCGGGTAATCCAGTGTAAAAGATTCCCACAATCCAACCAATCAACACGCCGAGACCGCAGGCCCCTATGTAAAACGCGTAAGTGACAAAGCGGTTCTCCCGAAACCTTCGAAGCCTGGCGCCTCGAATCATTCGGTAAGACTTAACGTTGACGTTTACCAGTCGAATAACAGTCTTCCAGTTCATTTCAACAATGCCTCAACGATAGGCTTAACGTCTCCCGTTCCAGTAAGCTTCAAGAATACATCTTCCAAGCCCGATTCAGGCATCTTCGCCATCCTCCTTAACTCATCCATGGTACCTAACGCCAACAATTTTCCGTCGTGCATTATGGCTATTCGGTCGCACATGGCTTGAGCAATTTCCAACACATGTGTAGACATGATAGTGGTTACTCCTTGCGAGGCTAACCGCCGCAGCAAGTCTTTAACTATCCTCGCCGACTTCGGATCTAAACTGGTGATTGGCTCATCCATAATCAAAAGTTCGGGCTTATGCATAATCGCCGATATTATGATGATTTTCTGCTTCATCCCCTCAGAATAGGCGCTTATCATGTCGCCTTCTCTGCCTTCCAAACTAAGAGCTTTAAGAAACTCATCTATTCGTTTTTTCTTCTCTTCCAGTTTCATGCCGTAAATGTCGCCAGCGAAATCAAGAAACTCCAGCCCTGTTAGAAACTCGTAGACTCTAGGCGCCTCAGGAACATAACCTAACTGTTTTTTCACCGCCATCGGATCATCTGAAACGTTTATGCCGAGAACGTTTATGGACCCGCTGTCAGCTTTAACTAAGCCCAGAATCATTTTGAGAGTTGTTGACTTGCCTGAACCGTTTGGACCTAGAAGACCGATGATTTCCCCCTTTTTCACTTCCAGATCCACCAAATGGTCTACAGCTGTCACATCACTGTACCGTTTTGTAACATCGGCAAGCTTCACAGCTGACGCGTTGGACAAGTTACAATTCCTCTATCCTAAGTAAATAAGGGTACAACTTAAATTTTTTCCCTACAATTTCAAAGAGTCAAAACTTGGTTAAGTCAACACCAAATCTTTCAGATAACTTTGGCAGATCGTTCAAAACGTAAACGAAAGCATAGCCCCTCCACTCACCCCAACGCTCCTCCGCAGCCCGTTTAAGTGCAGGAATGGCTTCCCGAGGCTTTTCAGGCTCCTTACCAAAAAATAGGACACTGAAAATTTTGGCGCTCCAAACATCAAGCGGAAAACCCATCCGAGGCATCACAAGTTCCGCGGAGTAATCTCCGATTCCCCGCAAAGTCAGAAGCCTTTCCTTTGCTTCTTCAGGCTCCATAGCCCACAATTCATCCATGCTGGGAAAACCGTTTTGCAAAGCCCCTGCAATGGCGATGAGGTTAGCGGCTCTGTAACCTAGTTTCGCTTTAGTTTTTAGCTCTTCAACCGTTGACGCTGCAATCGTTTCGGCAGACGGCCAATACTGCATGACCTTTCCATCAAAGCCAGCATGGTCTCCGAAATTCGCGATTAACAAGTCCATCATTTGGTTGCTTCTTTTCATGGGCGCCATCTGCAACGTGACAGCGAGAATCAGCGCAGGAAACAGTTCAGGCCACCCTACCGTGTGCATACCATATAAGTCCTTGACAACGCCGCGTAATACATCGTCTTTCTGGCTGAGCTTATAGAACCCTGTTAGGTCTTCCTCGGTTTTCAAGGCTCGCTTAACCATGCGCGTTATGCCCAGCTTCTCCGAAGCGCCCACTTTCCCTTTAGAGTAAACCATGCAACGTATTCTAGGCTTCTGCATCGTTCCAGAAGACCAAAATTTTAAACCCAAAAGTTCGCCGTTGAAACGCGTTACCGTCCAGCAGGTGTCTTTCTCGAAGATTTCGTCAGGCGTGGACCACCACCACCCCGCAGGCTTATGCAAGGTACGCTCAAAACTGTACGGTGGAGTAGCCTCAAACTCAACAGAATACGTTTCTTTCAAATCCAAGACATTCACTCCATCATAATTCACACGGCACCTAAATAAAAGCGACCCCACAAAACCAGTAAGGAAATCCAGCCGAATACTTCTATGCCATAATTATCGTGTTAGTCATTATAGCAGTAATCGGAATCGGTGCTGCACTAATGTATCGGGGCAGAAGCAAAAGCAAGTAAATATCCACTCTTTTTTCTTTTTCTTTTCCAACAAACTTCTCAGCGTATAAAAAATGTTATTTAGCAGTTAGCAACTTTCTTTTCTCAGGTGCCCAGCTTGGAGTTCAAAGGAAGAGACATAGTATCCATCAAAGACTTCTCCCGCAAAGAAATCGACTACCTTCTAAACCGCAGCCAAGACATGGAACCAATGGCGCGAAAAGGCTCAGACATGTTGAAAGGAAAAATCCTCGCCACCCTGTTTTTTGAACCCAGCACACGCACACGCCTAAGCTTTGAGGCTGCCATGCTCAAACTAGGCGGGTCCACCATAGGCTTCGCCGAAGCCGAGATTGCTTCGGTTAGGAAAGGAGAAAACCTGGCTGACACCGTACGCACCGTGGAGAACTATGCCGACGTAATAGCTCTTAGGCATCCTCTTGAAGGCGCCGCGAAACTCGCCGCTGAATTCTCCAACGTACCCATATTAAACGCGGGCAGCGGCGCGGAAGAGCATCCCACTCAAGCGTTTATGGACTTGTACACGATGCAGAAGGAGAAGGGAAAAATCGACGGGTTAAAAATCGCGTTGGTAGGCGACTTGCGGTATGGGCGCACTGTTCACTCGCTTGCGTACGCGCTTTCCCTTTACAACATCGAACTGTACCTGATTTCGCCTGAATCCCTTCGGATGCGGCATGAAGTTATTCGGGCGATAAAAGACAAGATTTCAATAGTAGAAGACACAAATCTGGAAAAAATAATCCCGAAAATAGACGTTTTATACGTGACCCGAATACAGAAGGAACGTTTCCCCGACCTAGCCGAATACGCCAAAGTCAAAGGCGCATACCGAATCGACTTGAACACCCTGAAAAACGCGAAAAAAGACATGATAATCCTTCATCCGCTGCCGCGCGTGGACGAAATCGCCTCCGAAGTGGACAGCACACCACAGGCACGCTACTTCCATCAGGTCTGGAACGGCATAGTAGTGAGAATGGCGCTTCTGGCGTTGGTGCTTGGCGGCGAAAAATAATTGTTTAAGTGGCGGCGAACCGGTCAAACGTTGTTAGTGTGCTCATAGAGCCGCAGGAGGGGCACTTGTGCAAGGCTCCGAACCAGCTTTTCCTGCAGTTATCGCAGTATGTTATGACACGGTGGTAGGTAAAAAGCTCCAAATACTTGTTCGCAATCAAGTGTTCGGTTAATTTCATGAGCGACTCCGGCGGGTAGTCGTCGTTCTCCAGTTCAATTATGTTCAAGCTTCCTCCTTCGTTTAAACCTTTGAGTTTTTGTTCGATTTCCAGAGATTCGAAGGGAATTA
>Ga0307420_1001052_pt1 | contig 12293 bp, 10 predicted proteins | sample SalMarWE160240MG_2_FD_202167 | JGI IMG/M metagenome (GOLD analysis project Ga0307420, IMG submission 202167) | Salt marsh sediment microbial communities from the Plum Island Ecosystem LTER, Massachusetts, United States - WE1602-40 | ecosystem: Environmental > Aquatic > Marine > Intertidal zone >... | reverse complement strand
CGCCGAAAAATGAGAGGGCAGCCAAACCCACGTCGGTGATGATCTTGACTTGGTCGCCGACTGTGAGCAGCGCGAGAACCCTGGAGAAGAGGAAACAGACTGCGGCAAAAAATATGATCACATAGAGGATCCTGTCTCTGATGGCCTCTCTGAATGTGTTGAGGGCGATAGCCTTGATCTTCATTTTGTCTTCACCATCTCGACAAAGAGGTCTTCCAGAGTTTCTGTCCTGGGGATCAGGGAGTGAATTTTCCCTTTTTGGGAGTGGACGAGTTGGAGGACTTCCGCGAGTTTGCTCTCATCTGTGATTTTAAGGAATATCCTGTCACCGGATGAGACAAGGCTTTCGCTCAAGTCCCTGAGCTGCTCTTCCTTCAATCCTGAGAGGATGACTTCCGTGAAGTGGGTCTTTTCTGAGATGAGATCTTGCAGTCTTCCCGAGTTTATGATCTCCCCGTTGACAATAATGGCGACTCTATCACAGATCATTTCAATATCCTGGAGGATATGCGAGGATAGAAAGACGGTTTTCCCTTCATCACGCAACCGGATGATGATATCTCTGACCTCTTTCCTCCCCAATGGGTCGAGACCTCCGAGAGGCTCATCCAAGAAAACGATGGAAGGCTCATTGAGGAGAGCCTGTGCCAGGCCGATTCTCTGGAGCATTCCCCGGGAGAATTTCCTCAGCTGGAGGTGAGCGGACTTCTCCAAACCGACAAGGCGGAGGAGATCCTGGATTCTGTCTTCCCTTTCAGTTTTGTTTATTTGGAACAACTGGCTGTAAAATTCGAGAAATTCTGATGCCGTGAGATAATCATAGAAATATGGATTCTCCGGCAGGAAACCGATACGTTCTTTGGCCGAAAGAGAGAGGTAGGGCTGGCCAAGAATGCTGATCTCTCCTCTTTCTGGAAAGATCAGTCCCAGTAAACATTTGATAGTTGTGGTTTTTCCAGCCCCGTTCGGGCCGAGATAGCCAAAGATCTCGCCCTGTCCAACCTTCAGGGAGATCCCTTTGAGGATTTTCTTTTTTTTGAGAAGGAAACCTGTTTTGAATGACTTGTGGAGGTCGGTGATCTTGAGTGCTTCTACCATGAAGTTCTCTCTAATTATACCGATTCCCTTTTCTATTTCAAAGACTTTTCGTAAAAATTAAGTATTTCCAAAACAGTGATGCCGCAGTCGCTTGTAAGCGTTGTTGAGTCATCGGATTGTAACGTTATTTGAGCCCGGTGATTTTTAGGGCGTTATTCAACAGCCAGTGCTGAGTGAAAAGATGCTCTCTATTCAGGCCCAGATGTAATTCCAATTGCTCCTTGATCTCGCCGTCTGGTATCATGGGGATCAGGGTCTCGTACGCGCTGATGAGCTTTTCTTCTGTGGGAATGAGAGTATCCAATGCACTCATCCGGTCATCTCCGGGATAAACAGATGGCATGGGGCTCATGCTCGTTTCCACTCCATCGGCATCTTTCTCCGCGTTTTCAATTTTGACGACATCTCCCAGCTTGACGAGTATGCCGGAATTCTTATCCCAGTGCCTCATGAGGTCAATGGAATTTTTAAATAATCGTTGACTCAGATCTTGATGTTCACTGAACAAGATCGTGTAATAGAGATATCGATGGAGAAGTTCATTTTCTAGCCTCATGATCTCGTGCAAAAGCTGCACTTCTTCTTTGTGGGCATTTTCCAGGTCAGCCTGGAAACACAGGTCCTCTTCGGCGCCTTTGGCCTTCATGGCTTCCATCATGGCGACGAATTGGTCTGAATGCCGGACTTCATCGTACGAGATGTTTAAGATCATGTTTTGGATCTTCGGGAACGCCCCCTCTTCGAATTCTGCTGATTGATACAGGTTTGTCACCATATCCTCAGTCTCTTGGTCTCTTTTGAAGTTATCCACGATTTTGGGATACCGGATGATCTTATCCGATTTAAAAGAGGGCTTTCCTCCCATCTGTTTGATGATAATGCCCAGCTGCAGAGAATGATACATCTCATCGATCCCGATCTGGATGGTCTGCGCCCGAGCGTCTGTTGTTTTTTGCATGATGGGATCTTGGTAGAGGAATTTTCCCTTAGGCATTGAGTATGCGTGGATGGTGTACTCAAAACTTACGGCCCACTCATGTTCTAATGCGACGTTCAAGAGATGTAGGGCATCCTCTTTTGACTGGATGACTTTGCTCTGTTCCATTGCTCCTCCTAACATAGATTATTCGTAAAAACTGCCGATACTTTCCTTCCAAAAACTCCTAATTCTTATTATCGGCATTTTTTACCCTTCGGGCGAACCAATCTCACAGCATCGGCTTCATTGCAGCTCATTCGTGGTAGTTCACTACAACTTCATGAGCCACTTCTTCGCCGCTACTGCAACCTTGGTCCGCGAATAATCTATCTTGAATCTGAATTATTCGTAAAAACTGCCGATGCAGCGACCTCAGCTCGTGAATGATCCATATGTTATCTGGGTTATTCAGGTTAACAACAAGGATACTAATATAGAACAAAGAATACATCAAAATCAACAGGTTATTCCACTCGCAAAATCATCTCCAAATGCTTGAGAATGAACAAAATCACCCCCAGAATCACCTTTAGAGGGGATTGACCGAGAATCAAGCCTGTGAGAATATAAACTCATTCAAACGGCCTTTGCGCAATTGTTCACCTCATCCAAGGCAGCGCGTCGAGGTTAAGAAAAGGGAGGGGAAGGACGATTCCTCTCCCGCCCTCCTTTCATCCCCTAATAAGAAACTTAGGGGATGTTTTTACACATTCCTTGATTGAACGAATCCTTGAGAATATAATTGGATGTCCCGTTAACACCGGCCGACCGAGCATCAGTCTTAACTGGCGGGAAAAAAAGGATCGGTGTTTAACGCCGGCGTTACAGAACGATGTCCACAGAAACTCAGATACCAAGACTCAGAACCGATATGGAGATCTTCTCCACCTATTACCAGAGCCAAAAGGCCTTGGTCGTGAAGGATGCGTTAGGCCTAATAAAGAATCCGGTTGTACTCCAGGGACAGATCCTTGACTTCATCGGCCTCATCGACGGGAGGAGTACTCTCCGCGACATTCAACTCGAGCTCATCCGTCAGCGAAATGGTGTTTTTGTGAGTATTGAAGATATCCAGTCACTTCTCTCCGAATTGGATTCTCTATTCCTCTTGGACAGTGATTACTACAGGGACACGAAAAACAAGATTTTTACTGACTACAGCCAGCAGCCAGTTCGGCCTGCTGTGCTTGCCGGTCAAGCTTATCCAGGCTCTATCGAGGCACTTGAGAAATACTTGGACTCTTTTTTTCCGGAGAAGCCAGGAGTATCCGTTGATAATAGTGACAAGAAGGTGTCTGCTCTCATCGCTCCGCATATCGATCTAAGAGTAGGAAAAAAGGTCTACGCTCAAGCGTACGCTGCTGTTAAGGAGGCATTCCCCAAGACTGTCGTGCTCCTCGGCACTGGACACAGCCTCCATCACTCCTATTTTTCATTGACCGAGAAGGATTTTGAGACTCCCTTTGGATTGGTGAGGACGGAAAAACCGTTCGTCCGTAAACTCAGAGAGGCCGATGAAGAAGTCGTAGCGCCCCACGACATCGACCACCGCAATGAACACTCCATCGAGTTTCAGTTGATATTTCTCCAGCATCTTTTTGGTTCTGATTTTTCTTTCATCCCTGTGCTCTGTGGATCTTTGCACAATGCTCTGGCTGCATTTTCCCGCGCGTCGGAAATTCCTGGAGTAAATGGTTTTTTAAGCGAGTTGAGAAAACTTGTGGAAGAAAAAGGATCAAACGTACTTGTTGTTGCTGGTGTGGATTTTTCTCATATCGGTCCAAAGTTCGGACATTCTTTTCAGGCATCTAGTTTGATCTCAGAAGCAAGAGATCACGACACGCGCTTGATCGATGCTATATGTCGTGGCGATCCTTTGGGTTTTTGGGCTGAGGCAAAAAGAGTCGACAACAGGTATAATGTCTGTGGATTCTCCAGCATCGCCTGTTTGCTGGAGATTTTACCCGACTCTGTCGGCCAGTGTCTCGGGTATGAATTTTGGGAGGAAGAAGAAACTCAATCCGCAGTGAGTTATGCTGCCATCGCTCTGTCTTCAGCGAACTAAAAGAGCACGGAGTGAAACCTGTTTAGGTGAAAAGGTGAATACACATGAGTGATTTTGGAGGGGCTGTTAAAGAGACCAACACATACGACATTGCCGTTTTGGGTGTCCCCTATGATGGGAAATCCTCTTATCTCTGGGGGGCGTCCAAAGGCCCTCAAGCCATTCGGGCAGCTTCAACAGGTGAGGCTATAAATGCCTGGACTGAGCTGGGCATAAACCTGGAGGATGCTGTGACGATCGTGGACCTGGGAGATGTGGATGTGGCAGGAAATTTCTCCGATATCTCTGTTAGAATTGAGGAAAAAGTGCGGGAGATCTTGGAGAGAAATGGGCTGCCCATTGTGCTTGGTGGAGACCATTCCATAAGTCTTCCCGTCGTCAGAGCAATGGCCAAGAAATATTCCACTCTGGATATTCTCCATTTCGATGCGCATCCTGACCTTTATGAAGAGTTATATGGAGATCGCTTTTCCCATGCCTGCCCCTTTGCAAGAATATTGGATGAAGGTTTGGCAGAAAATCTGGTCCAGGTCGGCATACGCGCCAGCACAGAGGCGCACAGGCAAAAAGCCGCCGCTTTTGGCGTGCGGACGATCCCGATGAAGGATTGGCAAGATGACCTCACGCTCGCTTTTTCCAATCCTCTGTACATCTCCTTCGATGTGGATGTCCTCGACCCAGCGTTCGCACCGGGCGTTTCCCACCATGAGCCGGGCGGTCTCTCTACACGGCAGGTCATCAACTCGCTCCATGCCCTGGAGGCCGATATCGTGGGAATGGATGTGGTAGAAGTCAACCCTGCCCAGGATATTTCTGGGATAACTGCCGCTGCGGCTGTAAAGATCATCATGGAAGCCGCAGCCAAGATGACGCTTACGATTCAAGCAAAGCAAAAGGAGACAAAATGAAAAAGACTCATTTCGTGATTGCTCTGGTCCTGCTGCTGTCAGGGATTCTGTTTGCTCAAGAAAAGCCGGTCTTCGAGGATTATTTTGTCGATAAGACCATGCGTGTGGATTACTTTCACGTCGGTGATGCCAAGGAGGAGACGATAGCCATCGATAGGGTTTATGAACAGGGCATCTGGGCTGGGAGCAAACAAAACCTTATCGATTGCCTCAACTATGGCCGGTATTGTATCAAGATCTATAACTCATCGTCCGGAAAACTCATTTTTTCCAAAGGATTTGACAGTTATTTCGGAGAATATAAAACAACGGACAGGGCTCTTAAGGGAGTCAAACGCTCTTACCATGAGAGCTTTCTCTTTCCCTATCCGAAGAGAAAAATTCAATTCTCCTTTGAAGCGAGGGACAGGAAGAATGTCCTTCACTCCCTTTTTACACAGGAGGTAGACCCTTCCTCTGTGGATATCTTGAAGGAGCAATTGGATGATGGGATTAAAGTATTTGAGCTATGGAAGGGAGGGGACCCTCATGTGAAAGTGGACCTGGCGTTTATCGCAGAGGGGTATACTCGAGATGAAGAGGCAAAGCTCAAAGCGGACCTCCAGCGATTCATGGAGGTGTTTTTCAAACAGGAGCCCTACAAAAGCCTCAAGAAACAATTCAATCTTTATGGCGTCTTCAAGCCATCACAGGAGAGCGGGTGCGATGAACCGCGGCATGGCGTTTTCAAGAATACATCGGTCAACGCCACCTTCAATTCGCTGGGGTCGGAACGATACCTTCTGACTGAAGACAACAAGTCTCTTCGCGACATAGCGGCGCATGTGCCCTATGACACACTTGTCATCATGATCAACCAGGATCGCTACGGCGGAGGCGGTATTTACAACCTTTTTTGCACGTTCACTGTTGATAATCAGTGGCATGAGTACCTCTTTGTGCATGAGTTTGGCCATTCGTTCTCCGGTCTTGCCGACGAGTACTACACCTCATCTGTGGCTTACAATGAGTTCTATCCCCGGGGGATCGAGCCCATGGAACCCAACATCACGGCCCTGCTCGACCCTAGAAAACTCAAGTGGAATCAATTTGTAACGCCCGGAATAGCTATCCCTACGCCTTGGGAAAAAGAAGAGTTCGACAGGATGGACAATGAATACCAGAAGATCCGTCATCAAATCAACGAAAAGATCGCGCATATGAAAAGAGAGGGGGCGCCAGAGGAAGAGATCCATAAGGCAGAGGCAGAATCAGAACGGCTCTCCAAGCAGCATGCCGATAAGATGGATGCCTACCTTAGAAAAAGTGCATTCACGGGCAAGGTGGGAGCCTTCGAGGGCGCCGGCTATTCCTCACAGGGACTGTATCGTCCGATGCTGGATTGTCTCATGTTCACAAAGGGAGCCAAACCCTATTGCAAGGTCTGTGAACAGGCCATCATTAAAGTCATAAAACAGTACACCCAATAGTTATGATCGAAATTAGTTTTCCTGGCCATGAGACAGATAGTGCTTATTTTGATCTGCTTAGAATAGGACTCAGAGCAGCCCCACGATTTTTTCAAGCCAGTGTTGGTCGACGGGAGAGAAAGCGTCACGCGTTTTGCTGTCCACATCCAGCACTCCCCAAACCTGCTCTTTCTCGTCAAGCAGGGGAACTACGATCTCAGAATTGGACCGGCTGTCACACGCGATGTGACCCGGAAACTTATGAACATCCGGGACGATGATCGTTTCTTTATTGAGGAAACCGGCCCAACAGACACCTTTCTCACGCTCCAGGACCTGACAGGCTAGAGGACCTTGGTATGGTCCCACGGTCAGATCATTGTTTGTGTGGATGTAGAAACCGGTCCAGAAATAATGGGGCATTTTGTGGTGAAGGATCGATGCGACGGTCGCCATACGTGCAATTCTGTTATCTGTTCTCTGGAGAAGCTCTTTCAGTTGGTTAAATATACGTTCATATCTGTTGGTGAGGGTTTTTGGGTCGGGCACAACATGCCTCCATTTTCTCCGGGTTTAAAAAAGCTCTGTCAAAAAGGTAGCACTGCCCCTCCCTATGAGTCAATGTTTAATTCGAAACACTTAATGCAAAAACACTGATACACATGAAGTATTCGGTAATGAGTTGAGCGACATCGGAAGATTTAGCCTTCCCGAGTCGTTCTTCGAGGGAAGCCGACGGAGTCGGCCCCGAGGACTGTGTGAGCACGGTTGAGATAACATGGTGTGCAAAGATAGCTGAGGGACAACTGAATTGAATTTAGATAGACGTGCGGAGTTCCGCAGGGCCGAGAAGGTTGATGAGGGAATGGCGTGAAAAATCTTTCTGGAGCGAAGTCATTTCCGAATACTTCATGCTTCTATTATGGCCCAGATTGACTTTTGATGGTGCGTTCATTATTGTCACTACGATGGGGAAGGAGGTCCATAGAATGCAACAGAGAACTTTAAAACTTTGTGTATTCCTGTCTTTCGTCACGGTGGCTGCAACCGGAGATACGAGGGGCAATATTTACAAACTCGGTGTTGACTTGGAGCGAACAGCAAGCCAGTTGGCGCAGAGCAATTATGAACATTTTAGAGGATGGAATGAAGAATTTACAGACGTGGAACAGTCCGCGCTTTTTAAATCGGAGGCGTTTGTAGCTTCCTGCCGACTCTTTTTACGACTGGCTGAAGAGAGGTCTGAATACCTCAAAAGCGGATATGTTCACACGAACCTGTATCATGCATTTGTCTTTTTAAATCGCTCGTTCAAAGACCTTGAGAATGAGATGCGTAATGCGGGAGTTATGCCATATTCTCTGAACCAGTGCGGAAGAATCCTCGATCAAATGGACTATGAATTCTCCGAATGGCCTTCTGTCGACAACCTTTCATATCTCCATGAGAAGTATGTAAAGGCGAGAGATGCCTCAGTCTATATGATCGAAAGACAGGGGCCTGGAGTCTATATCTTGCGGGCCTTTAAAAATCTGGAGAGTCTCTACCGTTACAACTATAGTTTAAACAGAGGAAGTAATCCCTGGGATCATCTCGTAGAAGTTCCCTATGACACCCTCGAGAAGATGGAAGAAGGGCCTGTCCTAGACCTCAATTTTGAAGGAGAAATCGTCATAGAGCTCAGCACACGGCCCAACAGGCCAGTCTATCTTATAGAACGCGGAAAAAAAAGGGGAGTCACATCACCGAGAGTTCTCCAGCGCTTAGGGGGCTGGGAGCGTGTCTATGAGATTCCGGCAGAGATCATCAACTCTTATCCGGATGGTGAACCCATTAAATAGTCAAAAGAGGGGGTTGAATGCGGGCTGTTGTCAGCAAAAGGGGGGTTGATGATGGGAACCAAAAAAGGTGGGGGCTCTCTCCAGCCCGCAAAAAAGAACCAATATCATTATAACAAAAAAAGTGCTGTTGTAAAGAAAAAAAATAAAAAAATTAAATTTCTATAATTTTATGAATTTATCCCCATAAAGTGTTCCCTATTTTCTCTTTTAAGTTTCAAACAATTCATTCTCCCGGGAAAACAATTTGTAGAGTTTGAGATGGTGGATACGCAACATTTTTTGGAGGTTTGAGGACGCTTAGCAGGTGAGTTTTGAGGATCAAGGGATGTCTACCCTGTATTGATGGCGCTCTACGGGGAAGGATTTTTTCGAAATATATCTTGACATTATCCCTGTTTTTCTATAAAAATTTTGACAAGACCAGTAAAATTGGTTCAAAGTTCTTTTTAGAAGCGGATTCCACGCTAGATAAAGCATTAAATTTTACTTGGAGGTAAAATAAATGGCATACGAATTCACAAATTCAAAAGGGGTGAAGTATTATCTCCATTTTAAGGATGTTAACCTAAAAGGGGGGAGGCAACAACGAATTTACTTTTTTGCACGGGATGTCAGAGACGGTTCCCTGGAAGCGGTTCCTGACGCTTACAAAGTCATTGAAACCGAAAGAACGGGGATGCCCATCCTGAAAAAGAAATAAGTTTCTCCCGATAGGAGGGAGTGGCCTTACGATCTGGCCACTCCCTTTTGTCATAATTTCTTTTCTGAAGTCTTTCCGCGCTTTTTACGCTACATCTTTATTTCTGGACTAATACAGTATGTAGTCCTATTGTGTATGCGTTTTCTTTCCGTGTGATCGTATCTGTTTTTGCTGCAAATTCGGCAGTTTCACAGCAATTTTCCTGACGTTTTGGTATGTTATGGGGCCAGTTGTCCTTTAATTGTGACAGAAGGAGCCTTTGACTTTCTCTTTTTTCTGGGCAAGCGGTCTGGCATATTTTTTGCAATATTGATTAGCAGAAAGGAGGAAGCATGAGAAAACTTCTGTTAATTACCGTAAGTTTTTTGTTTTGTCTTCCCCTATTAGTTTATTCGGATAATGGTGCTGAATACTATGACTATAGCTTTGGGCGGATGAGCTATGTGACAGGCGATGTGTTCATTGAGAGAGCTGCTGATATGGGATATGAGCAGGGAATAGTCAATCTCCCTGTAGTTGAGAATGACAAGCTTGGAACCAGAGATGGCCGAGCAGAAATTCATTTTGGTAAAAAAAATTATCTTAGGATCGATAAATACACGCAGCTTGATTTCGCCGCGCTTCCCAAAAAAGGATATGACCAGGTCAAGCTCAACTTGCTCTCTGGGAACATCTACTTGAGAGTGAATTTTTTAGGTCGAGAGAAGGATTTTGAAGTTCATACACCGGATGCCTCTTTTTACATTCTCGAAGAGGGACTTTACCAAGTTAAAGTTGTGGAAAACATTGAGACAGAGATCCATGTCGTGGAGGGGGCTGTCGAAGCAGCGGGTGAAGAGGGATCTGTTCTTGTGGGATCTGAAGAAAGACTGGTGGCCTCTAATGGCACTTTTCGTTCTGACCCGGAATATTTATATGCAAGTTACAGCGATAGTTTTTCCGAGTGGAACAACTCTCGAGATGTTCTCCATTTCCGGACCGTTCAAAAAACGTATCTCCCCTCCGAACTCTATGAATATGAATCGGAACTTGCCACCAACGGTCGTTGGGCTTATGAAGCCTCTTACGGTTATGTCTGGGTCCCTAATGTTTATCACCACACCTGGCGGCCTTATCACGATGGAAGATGGTTATGGTATCCGGTTTGCGGTTGGACCTGGGTACCGTATGCGAGTTGGGGATGGTGCGTCAGCCATTACGGCAGGTGGCACTGGCGGTTCGGTTTGGGGTGGTACTGGATCCCGACGCGTTCCTGGGGCCCTGCATGGGTCCACTGGCACCACGGATACAACTATTTCGGTTGGTGTCCTGTCAGCTATTGGGGATATCCTGTTGTCGTTCAGAACAACTACTTTTACGGGCGTTGGAACGACCGGTATTATCCCGTAAATTCAAGAGCTCTGACTGTCATTCACAAGAATCAGCTTCAAGCTCCTCGAATATCTAAGGTTGCCCTTTCACAGAGCCAAACGAATCGATTGGGAAAAATCTCTCTTGCTGCTAACCAGCCGAGAGTCAAAAGGCGTCCAAAGTCCTGGCCAGGTCGAATATCCGAAAGGTCGGAAAGAGTTATCCCACCACCCAAGCCCTGCGCTCCACATCTCGGCCACGATCGGTTAAAATCACAGATAAAACCAAATCCAAGCGTTCGGCAGTGACAAGATCAGGACAGTCCGGAATACCAAAAAATTCCGTTTCTCGTTCATCGTCGAGGACTTCCGCAACAACCCTCTCCTCCAATTCGGTGAAATGGGGGTCTTCAGGATCGAAGGATTCGGTTTCATCTCAGCGAACGCGTGCAAGGACTGCCATAAAGACCTACCCCTCGCGGGCAATGTCCTCTGTACGTTCCAGGTCTTCTGTGACGACAGGTCGCGTATCCAGGTCTACTGTGACTTATTCTTCTCGCACGAACACAAAAGAATCAATGACGCCAGGCTCCCGGGACCAGTACCAGAGCCGGGATTTATCTTCGCAAAAAGTGGGAATTCAGCGTTCTTCAAGCACGCGCACGACCTCACCATCCGTAAAAATTTATCCCTCTCGGAATTCATATTCATCCCTAAGTTCATCTAAAAGCAATAGCAACAAATATTCGTCCACTCCTCGAACGAGCACCAAAGACACATCCTCTTATAGCGATACGTCACGATACAGCCGTCCGTCGCGTTATGGTTCCTCATCAAAGACATCGCGATCATCCTCCTCTTCTTACAGGTCATCCTCCTCGTACGGGTCATCGTTCTCCTACAGGTCATCTCCACGGGACACATCACGAGGAAGCGTATCATCCCGCAGTTATTCATCGCCAACCAGGAGTTCACAGAGCTACACAAAAAGCAGCCGTTATTCGTCCTCCTATAGGTCATCTTCAGGCAAGGCCTCTTCATCACGAAGCTCTTCCCCAAGTCGAGGTCGAACCTCGGGCGGTTCAAAGTCCATCAAGAGCGTCTCAAAGGGTTCCACAAAAGTCAAAAGGAAATAAGCGAGCAGGTTAATTTTCTGCTTTACATTTCATGCCTTCAGTGGTATAAAGTATCCTGTTTTAAGGAACAAGAAGTGTCTCTTTTTCCAGCGTTTTGAAGAAAAGGATATCTTGGCATTTCTTTCGAGCGAGAGATTTAAATTGGAGGTATGACTCATGGCTATTCGGTTATTGATTCCCGCAATTGGACAAAGCATCTTGGATAGGGCACCCGCCTTTCTTGGCATAACGTTTTTGGCTCTTTTTCTGGTATTGGGCACGGTATCCTGTGGAACAACAGAAGAGAGTGTGGGAGAGGAAAGCTTAGCTGTTAAGGAAGGGGCCATTGAATTTGAAGGAACAGTTAAAGTGGCCGTGGGGAGATATGTTTTTATCCCTGAAGCCCGCGGATTTGATATTATCCTTCAAGGTGATATTGATGGCGGAATAGAAGGACTTGTGGGTAAAGAGGTCAAAGGAGAGGGAGAATATTCCCCAGAGATACCCTCCATTTTAATAGCAAATAGTCTTGATGTGAAGGATGCCGGCGGCGAGGGGATGAATATCTTCACAAGAAGCGGGGATGTGATGGTCGCAGAGTGGATGACTCAACAGGGAAGGGATGAAGTTTTCCCTGCTCTGGTGGATCTGGAATATAATAAAAACGAAGGATGGGAAGGAAAAGAAAAGGCGAAAGTCTATGGCAAGTTGGAGCAGAATGAAGACGCGGTTAACATCGTTGTCCTGGATGACAAAGACAGAGAAGTCGGCCGAATCATCGTTGATAATA
>Ga0307420_1001050_pt1 | contig 12300 bp, 13 predicted proteins | sample SalMarWE160240MG_2_FD_202167 | JGI IMG/M metagenome (GOLD analysis project Ga0307420, IMG submission 202167) | Salt marsh sediment microbial communities from the Plum Island Ecosystem LTER, Massachusetts, United States - WE1602-40 | ecosystem: Environmental > Aquatic > Marine > Intertidal zone >... | reverse complement strand
TGCTATTCAACCAGAATTTGAGTCCCATTAACTTTATTATCGGATCCTCGAAGAAATTTGAGTCCCAATACCCGTGTAATCAGACTCCATCTTCCTAAAGAGTCCGATTGCGAGAATGATCGGATGCAACATAAAAGGACAACATCGTTGAGCATCTTCGGTGATCACGATCGCTGGGGAAGCATGATGTCCGACTACGGTTGAGGTTCAGGTAGGGAATCGACTTCCCTGCACTTGATGGCACTGGCAATATTGCGCTAATATCAGGAGGTCGGTGGAACCATAATCCACGGCTGGAGAAGTGACATGCGAAAGGTTATCCTACTGCTTCTGCTCGGGCTGTTTCTGACCTCCTGCGCCAATGCAAGCACACCGGATAGCCAGGCCTTCCCTGATGCGGCGGAGCTGCCCACCCTGCCACCCTTCAGGCCAATGACAATTGGATCGAATTTACGCTTCGGTACGTGGTTGATTACCGGCAACGCCGGCAAATGAAAGACCGTTTGTACACTCGAATCCTGGAGGAGGTCGATCAGCTTGGCGGGCAAGTAGAAATCGCTTCGACCACGGTCCAGCTGGTAGATCCGGCACCATTTGCTGTCCGGCTAGATAAGTCGAGAGAAAATGCGCAGAAGTAAAATTCAAACCTTGAGATAGATAGGGAGGTGTGGGCTATGATGCGGACGGTGTATCGAAACCAAGCGGGGGAAATCCAGAGAGATTTATCCGTAGAGGGAATTATAGCTGCGATTCAAGACTCCGAAGGTTTGCTATGGGTGGATCTTCAGCAGGAGGTTGTTGATCGTTGTCGCCCACTCCTGCTCGAAACCTTTGGTTTTCACCCCTTAGCCGTGGACGATGCGCTCGAAGAGAGACATGTCCCCAAAGTGGATGCGTGGGAGGGATATATCTATTTAGTCCTGCACGCGATCCAGTTCACGCCTGAGGCGGATAAACCGCTGACGACATTAGAGCTTGATTTCTTTGTCGGTAAAAATTATCTGGTGACTTATGCTTCAAAACCGATTTCGGCTCTTGACCGGGTATGGGACTTTTACCAGCGTGATGAACGAGGATTAGCGCGCGGCGTAGAAAGATTACTATATGAGATAAGCGATGAGCTTGTGGCTGATACGATGCCTGTGATCGAGTCAATCGACGACACAATCGATTGGATTGAGGATGAGATCTTCGATAATCCAGGTCCTCACCTGCTGGCACAAATCTTTACGTATAAACGAGCTTTGCTTCACCTCCGTCGCATTCTGACACCGCAGCGGGAGGTCATCAATAAACTGGCGCGGGGCGATTTCACCGTCCTTGACCCCGATAGCCGAATATTCTTCCGTGATGTTTATGACCACCTCGTACGCTTGTACGACATCACCGAGGGCTTACGCGATCTGGTGGGCGGCGCCTTGGATACCTATCTCTCCGTGGTCAGCAACCGCATGAACGAGGTCATGAAAACCCTCACCATTATCACCACGCTTTTCATGCCTCTTGCATTCCTGACTGGATTCTTTGGGACCAACTTTTTTCAACCGGCAATTGACTTGGCTGCCTGGACGGGAAGAACCGCTTTCTACATTGTGACCGCATCCATGGTCTTCGTCCCTGCTGTGATGTATCTCTGGATGCGCCGGCGGGCTTGGATGTAGCCAAATCAACCTCAGGGGTCCTACAATACTTACTCAGGAATTCGGTAAACAACCTGGGCTGCCAAGTTGCCGGGCCGAATCTGCATCCTGGATGAGCATTTTACCCTTCCCGAGCTCCGGCATGTATCGAGCCTTTGAAGAAACAAGACTGGTGATCCATGACTCGCTGATTTCGAGTCCAAATCACAAAATGCATAGCAGTCGAGAATTCTAGCAATCAGAAGGATCTCGAGTATCCGATATCGAGAAATCTACTCCTAAGGATGAGGAATATCCGTTGATGGCAATTATTTGTGTAATCAGAATCTAGATGAAATTTTAGCCTGATTTCATAGAAAATCGGAGTCTGATGACATTAGTTACGGATTTGCTTGAATATCCGACGCTAGATCGCTCACCGTAAAACACAATCGTGTTGCATTAATTTGCCGAGTATGGCACTGTAGGGCAATGAAATTTGCGTGGATGGCTGTACTGGTTAAGCATTGCATGTTATGCACGGTTGTATTGGAAAGATCCACCCCGGGTTGACGGCTGATTTTTGCCATCTCTGGCGTGGCGGGAAGGAAGTGTTCGCAAACCTCAATTTTTTTCCGCAGGGGATGACAGCGACTGACACCGGGATAACAGATTTAGTCGAGAGGATGTTCTGAATTGGCCGCACGATTGCAAGTACCACGCATGCGTTTGCCGGTGACCACGATCCATAGAACATGGTGGCCGTTGGCGGCCAGCTGGCTGCTGATGGCCATGGAACTCCCTGCGCTCAGCGCGGTGGTGGCGCGTTTGCCAAATCCTCAAATTAACCTCGCTGCTTGGGGTGGTGTGGTGTTCCCGGTTTCCCTCATTATCGAGGCCCCGATCATCATGCTGCTGGCCGCCTCTACCGCTCTGAGCAAGGACATAGCTTCCTATCGCTGGCTGCGCAGATTCGCACTCTGGACCGGTGCGGTGCTCACGCTGGTACATATCCTCATCGCCTTTACACCGCTGTTCGACCTGGTTGTGGTTAAACTGATCGGCGCACCGCAGGAAATCCTTGAATCCGCGCGCCTGGGTTTGAAATTGATGACTCCCTGGACCTTCTCGATCGCCTTCCGGCGGTTCAACCAGGGTGCACTGATCCGCTTCGGACATCCGCGGGCGGTCAGTATCGGAACGGCGATCCGTTTGCTGGCCGATGGTTCGATTTTGACCGCCGGATTGCTCATCGGCACCGTGCCCGGGATCGCAGTCGCGGGTGCAGCAGTCGCCCTGGGAGTGATCTGCGAAGCAGTTTATTCAGGGGTTAGGGTCCGTCCGGTTGTCAGAGATGAGCTGCCCAATGCTCCGATCGTGGAGCCACCTTTGCAGATGAGAGCTTTTCTGGCGTTCTATATCCCACTGGGGATGACATCCTTATTGACGCTTCTGGTTCTACCATTGGGGAGCGCAGCGCTGAGTCGTATGCCGCTACCGCTGGCGTCCCTGGCTGTCTGGCCGGTGGTTTCCGGTTTCATTTTCATGCTTCGAAGCATGGGGGTGGCCTATAACGAAGTGGTGGTTGCTCTGCTTGATGAACCTGCCGCAGTGGCTTCGCTCCAGCGATTCGCAGCGTTTTTGGCGGGTGCAGCCACAACCCTACTCATCCTATTAGCCGCAACGCCGCTGTCCAGCTGGTGGTTTGAGACACTGTCCGGTCTACCGCCAGATCTGGCCGAACTGGCGCGCAGATCGCTGTGGTTCGCCCTACCGCTTCCGGCCTTCAACGTGTATCAGAGCTGGTACCAGGGGATCTTGCTGCACACGCGCAAAACACAGGGCATTACCGAGGCAATTGCGATCTCTCTGGTTGTCAGCCTGGTTGTCCTGACCGTCGGCGTGCGCCTGGGCACCATTGTTGGATTGTATGTGGGTTGGAGCGCATTCAGCCTGGGTGGTCTGGCGCAAATGTTCTGGCTTCGACGCCGCTGCCGATCCGCTTTGAAAGCGCTCCAACAGCAGGTCTGACCAATCGATCCAAACCTTCCGCTTCACGATCCTTGATCCACAACCATTTCTTCGTATCGCTTCACTAATGTGACAACCAGCAAACCAGTTGCCGCCTTACCTTTGCATAACTTTGTGTTCGATTACCCATGTAGGCAGATGCAAACGGATCGGTATTAACCGGTTGGTCTAATCATCGGAGGCAAGAGAAAGCCAGAATCCGATTGATTTATTGGAAATCGAGCTAATCACCAGCCTCAAATTTTAGGCATAGAGCATTTGCCTGGACCAGAAATACCTTCCGCCATGATCTTCACTATGGATCGAAATTACCGCCGCATCCCCGATTGCATCCGATGAGGGCTTAGCCTGCCTTAATATATTTTACACCTTCCAGATGTTCAAAATCTGAATCCTGTGTCCAAAGAACAGCTTCGTTTTCTCGTGCCGAGGCAAGCATCACGCTATCCGCCATCGGGATTTTCAAATCAATAGAGATTTTAGCCGCATGGAGTGCGATCGTGCTTGTCAAATCAACGATCTCTCCTGATTGCATATAAGCGACCGCTCGGAGGGCTGCTGTCTCTCCCCGCTGCTGTAAGATACGTTTGAAAACTTCGTAGAGGCTAATTGTGGGAACAAGGAGACCAGTCGTGTCTTCAATGGGTTCGCTAAAGAAATCGGCATTGCGTCCGGCACCGAAATATTCAAGCCATCCGGATGAATCAACAACGTTCATTGGCGATCGGGTTCCCTCTCAATCGTTGTGTCAATGCCATCTAGGAAACCACGCCCTTCCTTGATGTCCCTGATTGGAATCAACTCTATCCGACCCATGTAAGGAATGACCTGAACCTTCTGGCCTGGTTCTATGCCCATTTCGTCCCGGACCTTCTTTGGTATTACAACCTGGTATTTTGTGGAGACAGTAGCCCTTGCCATACCTTTCTCCTATCGATAGCGTATATGTATTACGTTCAATTATACAGCAAAAAGCCTGCCCAGGAAAGAAATTACGTGCGGAGGAAATCAGATGCAAGAAATTTTTTATATTGCTGAAAGAATATGCCAAGAAGTTTACCGGAATTTGAATATCCTTTGATGGAGTTGCTTTACACAATATTGCTTCTGATGAAACGTGTAATCGGAAACAAATCTCATAACTTTAAAAATTACGCTAATTATCGGATGGAATTTGAATATTTATAATTGCGAAGAAATTAATATTTAGATCAGGTCCGAGTGATTGACTTTCAACCAATCTACAACTTCTTCTTGGAACGTCACAACCTCAACCAGCAACTCATCTACCTCAGACTGTGAGATCTGACCGCCGCGATCGTATGTTCCAACATTCCGCTTTGTGCGGCACTGATCAAGGTACTGCGCCAGGTCGGAATAATCTCCCCCCATAACCTCAGGAAGAAGTCGAAACGTCAGCCAATGATGCCCTTTCCCGTATGTTTCATAGCCTGCACAGTACAAGGGGATTGTCGCCAATGCAAGTGCCCCCTCGTAAGCGATCAGAAAACGACGATCGGTTGACAAATCTGGAACCGATGCATCATTCAAATCTCTCTGCACGATTTCGAGCAATCCCCGGATCTCTTTTTTACTTGTCGTGTGGTTTCTAAGTTGGTCTTCTGCCAACCATCGCTTGAAGTCCATCTTCATCCCCTATAAGAAAAATCTTGGGCTCCTCCAGAATCACCTGCGTGAACGGATCACCCTTTTCTGCATTATCCTGGAACTCATGTACTCGGATCGTAACTGGATTCAATTCGCGATCTAGTTCTGCTTTGAGAGGAGACAAGTATCCTGACAATTCCCGGCTTGTCATATCGCCGATCACCATGAGATCGATATCGCTAGTCGAAGTCTCTGACCCTCGTGCAAAAGAACCAAATATGAATGCCGATCGGATAGCGTCTGATCGTTCCTGAAGGACTTGCTTCAATTGATTCCCTATACCTGCTGTTTTTACCATGAGCGCTCTAAGGTCGGGGAAAACGGGGGACTGCCGATTTGCTCGGAAGTATTTTCTATTACCCTCGACACTCGAGATTAGTAAGCCCACATCTTCAAGCCGTGCAAGCTCACGTTGAATTGCACGGACGGGCTGATCCGTTAGGGAAGAAATTTCACGTAAATAGTGGCGACCACTAGAACGAAGAAAAAATAGCTTTAAGACTTCCACTCGAGCTTGGGAAGTAAATAAAGCATCCAATACAGGAGCGCTTTGTATACTTTTTGTAGTCATATGTATACAAATTTTATACGATATTTTCCGAAATTTCAAGCTCAATAATATCTGTCGTGACTTGTTTAGTGGTGGATTCTAATCCCTACACTATCGATCTCTTACCTACCAGTCGACCGTAAGATTTAGGTGCTGCTTGAGTAACCGATGCCGAGAATAATCGGATTCTTAATAGTTAATGATACTAATTAAGCTTGAAATCAGATGAATCCTTGGTACCAGATATCACTAATGATTGGAATCAACTTTATTGGAACTTCTGGCTGCGAAACTTAACAGAATCCAAGCCTTGCCAATGAAGAGTAAGTGCCCGTGAGGGCGCTTACTTTCTCGAATATTCCTCTTCCCGTTACAAATTGTCTTTATAAAACTGTACTGTCCGCACCATCGCCAGCCCAAAAGAGGGTGAGATCAGGTTGTGCCCCCCACTTTCGTAGATGTAAAACTCATACTCCATGTCCATCTCCTGTAGAGCAGCAACCAGGCCGTAGGAATAATCGATACGCACAACCGTATCATCCACCGCATGGTGGATCTGCAGCGGGCTTTCCAGGAACCCTATGTTCTCTGTCAGGGAAACCGCCAGCCAGTAAGGGTGGCCACTATCTGGACGGCCGTACGCATCAAAGATTTGTTGTGATCGTCTCGGCTGTTCGGTTGCCTGCGGTGTTGCAGGTGGGCGGTAGGTGTTGTCATCGATGCCGTACTCGGCGAAATCGTCATAGCTGTATACGGCGCCAGCCCAGATAACCCCAGCCTTGATCTCTGGTTCGATCAGCATCGCTCGCAGGGTCAGGTTGCCGGCCATGCTGTGTCCCCACATACCGATGCCTTCAGGATCGATAAAGTCCAGGGTTTGTAGACTTTTCAACGCGGCGATAGCGTCGATCGTGTAGCCCGGTGAGAAATAGGTTCCATGTGGTTCACCTTCGGATTCTCCATGTCCCCGCAAATCGATCTTGAAGACCACGAAACCGCTTTTAGCCAGGTAATCTACGTAGGCGTTATATCGTTCGCTGGTGCGGTACGTCGCCGGCGGAATGTAGCCATGGTTAAAGACAATCGCCTTGAATCCTCCGGTCGGAACTTCGGTGAAGGGGATCGTGAGTAGACCGTAGAGCTTGCTGCCTTCCGATAGATAGCTGACGATGTGGCGTTCGTAATAGAAGGTTCCAGGAAGTTGCTGTTCGAATGTGATCGGGCTTCCAGTGATCTTCAAATCCCTGAGGTATTCAACGGTGAGTTCCTCACCGATGTTAAAGATGACCTCTGTCGCCGTGGGGGTTGGTGTGTCCATGTGGGTAGGCGAGGCTGTTGGCGATGACGTTGGGGGTTGGGGTGTATGTGCTGCTTCGTCGATGATTGGAGTGTTGGCGGAGCCAGGATTGAATGCAGGTGCCGCCGTCATGACATCGCCAAGGAGGCTGCATCCTGTCATAAGGACCAGCAATAATAGTAAAACCAGTGTGAAATACCTCTTGATAACCATACCAACTCATCCTCTTGAAAGGGCTATGACCGTTGCCGGAAGTGATATCCATACATTGTACCGAGGATAATCAATAATTGAATAGGACAGATTAGATGGTAGATTTGCCTGTTATCTGAAGCGCCTGCCAGGGAAAGATTGAATGCAACAAAGACGCAGAAAGAATACGGGGGGATTGAGGGCTAATCACTACCGAGTTCGATATCTAACATATCCAGGACATGCTAGAGTACACACTGAGATTATTGTTGATCTCTGAGGTGATTGTGTGTCCGATAAGTTTGCTTTCGGTCGTAAAGGGGAGTGGGTGTCTGAAACCTTATCTACTCGGATTCTCGATGAAATTTGGATCCGATTTTTCATGTAATCGGAATCTAAAAAGTATATTGCGGAGGAAACCCCCTTCAACGCATTTTTTTTATATAGTGAAGATCCTTGGCCAAAATTTTATTTGGAAATTAGAAACGTTCGAGGTGTTTGCAGTAAACAAGTGGAAAAATCAAATCTTTAAGGACTCGGTCAGGATGAGATACTTCGCATGGGACCAAAGCAGCGGCCGGGCGATCTCACCCCAGCGATCAACCCACGGCTGGTACATAGGGGCATCGTTTGGCGTCACAGGGATCTGCTCCGGGAGATAACCCTCCTCGTCAGCCTGAGTTTCGATCCACTTCTTCATCTCGAGCGCCCGATTGCGATCTCCCCGTTGGGCATAGTACCAGCCGAGCCAGGCCGTGAGCAGCACCCACTCTCCCCCTCCATAATACGTATCGGCCGCGTAGCGATGAACGCCTCCGCCATTTCGTAAGGTGTTTTCGATCAATGCAACTGTAGCCCGAGTTCGGGGATCATCGAGTGGAAGAAGATGATAAGGTATCGCAAGACCCAGCAGGCTGGCATCGACATCATCGGATCCAATCGATTTCACAAAATGACCGCCCACGACCGCTTCTTTCAACAGAAAGTCCGAGAGATCTTGTATCGTCGCTTGATGATCCTTGTCCGTCAACTTTTGGCTTGCCACGAGGCCAGCGTGAATTGCCCCCAGCGTGTGGGGATGGATCTTATCCGGGAATTCCTCCCAGCAGTCAAAACAGGGTCGACGCCAGAGTGCGGAAAGATAGGCCGTTACCAGGTCCATGGCATGCCGCCAGGTGTCCGGTAGAGAGGATTGGGTCGATTCTTGATGTTGGCCCATCGCCCACAGCAGCGTCCCAAAACCGTCAAGCTGGAAGTTAGGCCACTCGTCATCTGCCTCGTCACCATCTAATGTATAACGGGTGTGGAGAATCTCTCCAATTCCTAAGCGCTCTCCAGATCTTGTTTTCTCAATCGCTTGGTGGATCAAGTCCTCACGTGCAGTTATTACGTTAGCGGCCCAGTCAAAGAAGTGCCTGGCGCTCTCAGGCTCTCCCACCAGATCCATTGCGTAGGCTATAAAGGATCCATCCCTAAACCAGGAGTATCGATACGTCGGATAAGTCGGGCACGCTGGATATGCACCCGAAGGTGCCTGGTTTTTCAGGATGATCTCGATGCTGCACCGAACGAGGTCAGTCATGCTTGCCTTCCAGGTCTTCCTCCATTTCGAGAGCCACCATGGACCAATATTCCAGGGATGGGGCCACGATATGGATACGCTCGTCTTCATTGTTTATTTCCAGCCGTGTCAAACCAATTTGCTCCACGTCTGGAGAGGCAAACCAGGCCGCGCGGACATTCCAATCCTTTGGGAGGGAGATGGATAGATCCAGCAGTTTTTGCGGTGGGGGATGCACGTCACACCAGTGCTTTCCCTCAATTCCTGTGAAGTTAATCAGGTGCAGCGCAACCCAGTCTCCCTGTCTCCTGACAACAGACAGCAGACCCTCGGGGAGGTAGATGTCTGCGTCTTCCAGAGTTTTAGCGGATGGACCTATCAACTCCCCATAGCGCACCGCGAAATCATAGGTGCGCTGCAAGACCTGCTGTAATTCTTCCTGAATGGGTTGATGCTTGGGGAAGTAGGGATCGGCGAGCAATCGGCCTTCTTCTCCAAGTTCAATCCTGCTGCTACCCAGGGAAAGGATCAACGCATCGGAAAGGCGGATATTGGCCACATGCTCGGCCGGGATGTACTGGGCGATTACGACCGGTTTGCCGCCTGATTTCGCCCGCCCCCCATGAACAATTTCGAATACATCCAGGTAAGTCGGTGTCTCAGGCCAGAGTTCAATATAGACGAAATCCTGCGGCGCCTTAGCAAGCTCATCGATCGGCCAATTCTTAACCGCATTGAAAGTTACACTTGCTTCAGGTCGGATTTCCTTCACCGACTCGATGAAAGTTTGAAAGGCGGCCGGTAAATCTATCGGTTCTCCACTCTCCTTGAAGCCAATCTTCGGTTCGCCATACTGGTCTAAATGCAAGCCGTCGAAGGGCAGTCCAGATAAAGTCCGTTCGCATTCCTTGAGAAGATGATCCACCCAAGGGCTGCCTGGACTCGGGTCCATCAAACCCAGGAAGTCCTCGAAGTTGCTCGGTTGACCCTGGTCATCGAATAATCGCCATACCTGGTGCCCCTCGGCGAAGGGCAGCGATGCTGCGTACACGGCCAAGTATGCCATGGCCGCGATACCTCTTTCGTGCGCATTTTCGATCAAGTTACGCACTGTCGTGAGTGAGAGTTCCCGACCGAGCGGATCAGTGTACGCTTCCTCCGGAGGTAGAAGTTGATCATGGCGGTATTGCCAATCGTAGAATTGAAGACCATTAATATGGAAGCGGGCCAGCCAATTTAGGGCAGAATCCCCCATTCGATTGGGCTGAAAATCAGTGAGAAAACCGTAGCGTGGATAGTTCAACCACGATTCCCGGACGTCGAATGCCGTGCTTTCCACACTGGTCTCATTGCCTAAATCATCGACCAACTCCGCTTCGATGCCGTAGCCTCTGGGCGCCTCCGAATCCAGGGTAAAGGAAATACGCTGGACTTGGCGGCCATCCTCAAGGGAAACCGGGAAATTATAGGTTTCGACGGCTTGAGCCAAGTGGGTGCAAGTTAATGAAAGCTCCCCCATTGATGCCCCACGTGATACGATCTCTGCTTCGAGCGTGATCACCTCGCCGGGTTGATAGGATCCTTTACAGGGATAAAGATCAAGCAACTGCATCCATCAACCTTTCATCCCTGTCGAAGCGATGCCTTGGATGAAATTGCGTTGGAATGCGACGAATACAATCACGATAGGGATCAAGGCGACAATGGAAGCCGCAAACACCTGCCCCCATTCTGTCAGATGCTGACCCTGGAATAAAGCGATGGCGATCGGCAGTGTCCTGCGTGCCGTCTCTTTAATTGCCACATGAGCCCAGGGGAACTCAGACCAGCTATACAGAAAGGTAAAAATCGTCACCACAGCTAACCCCGCACGCGAGAGCGGCAGTATGACCTTCCATAGGACTGTCCAGTGGCTGGCACCATCGATGAGCGCCGCCTCTTCTAGATCACGAGGGATACCTTCGAACACACCGCGCAGCAAATAGGTCTGCATGCTCAAATTCATCGTCACATACACAAAGATCAAACTGAAGAGCGAATCGTATAGACCCAGCCATTTTGCGACGATGAATTGCGGGATGATCAGCATCACGGGAGGGATCATCATGCCGACCAAGAATACTCGAAAGATAATTTCCTTTCCTGGAAACTCCAACCTGGCAAACGCAAAAGCCAGCATGGATGAAACGATCACAGTCAGCCCTGTGCTAACCGTGGACACAAAGAGACTATTCAGAAAGTAGAGACCGAATAGGTCTTTGCCAAGTGCTTCGGTGTAGTTCTTGAGGGTCACTTTGGCTGGAAAGAGACGTGGTGGCATTTCAAAGATCAATGATTGCGGTTTCAAGGAGGTGATGATCATATACCAGAACGGGAGGGCAACGATCAGGACACCCCCCAGCAGAAGGGTGTAGGTGACGAAACGTTGGAGTCGCATCTGCGCCGTCTTACCCATATCCTTAAAACTCCACATCCCGGCGAAGCAACCGGATTTGGAACACACTAATGACAAAGATAAAGATCGTCAGAAGATAACTGATCGCAGAACCATAGCCAAAATCAAGCCGGGTAAACGTCGCTTCATACATCAAGGTCAAGACAAAGTGGGTCTTGTCCAGCGGATCACCGCCATTGGTGATTAGCAAGTTGGAGATATAACCGTTCAACGTGCCGATCGTTCGCACAACAAAAAGAAAGGCCAGCGTTGGGGTCAGCAAAGGCAACGCGATGAAGCGAAAACGCTGCCAGGACCCAGCCCCATCTATTTCAGCCGCCTCATACAAGTGCACTGGGATCACTTGTAGACCCGCCAGTGCGATCACAGCGACCCAGCCGATCCCCTTCCAGATCTCAAGCAGGTGAATTGGCACGAAGGCCAGGATTGGATCTGCCAACCACAGGATGTTCTTATCGATCACGCCCAGCACGTCACGCAATAAATAATTGATCAACCCGGCCTGCCCGCTGAACATGTATTCAAACAGCAAGCTGACAATCACCCAGGCGGTGATTACAGGCAGATAGTACATGACCCGGAAGAAGGCTTTTCCACGGATTTTTTGATTCAACAGGATTGCGATGACAACGCCAATGATAATCTGCGCCGGTACGGTGACCGCGCTGTAGGCAAGGGTGTTGAGCACTGCGCGCCGGAAGATTGGATCGCCAAGAGCGCGCGAATAGTTGCCCAGGCCGATCCATACAGACCGATCCGGATTGAGGATTTTCCAATCAAAAAAGCTGATGCGTAGCGAATACAGCATCGGCCCGATAACAAAGGCGGAGAATAAGAGAAGACCGGGGAGGAGAAAGAACAGCGCCGTTGGTAGATTTCGCAATGCTCTACGTCTGCTTACGTTCATCGGACGCTTATCCTACCCTG
>Ga0307420_1001037_pt1 | contig 12357 bp, 13 predicted proteins | sample SalMarWE160240MG_2_FD_202167 | JGI IMG/M metagenome (GOLD analysis project Ga0307420, IMG submission 202167) | Salt marsh sediment microbial communities from the Plum Island Ecosystem LTER, Massachusetts, United States - WE1602-40 | ecosystem: Environmental > Aquatic > Marine > Intertidal zone >... | reverse complement strand
AATGAGGAGGTTGTTGTTGAGTCTTCACAGTCACACGGCTTTAAGTAAGTCGAGAATTTAATTACCTTGTAATTTGAGCGTTAGCAAGGCTGTCTAGAGCGATGCTGAGTTTGCTCAAAACTATGTCACTGCGAAAAATGGGTTATATCGATGCTTTTACAGAGAATTTCCAAAGAAAAGAAGAAGTGAAGATATACTGCTGCGAAAAACAGACTAAGCCAGAACAAATTTTCTCAAACATGTTTTTATGAAACGGTGAGGCTAAAATATGTGAGGGGGCAATTTAAAATGGAGCTTGCTTTCAAACAATCAGTTAAAAAATGGGTTTCCCTCTCTGCTTTTCTGGGCTTCGCAGTTTTCTTGCTTTACCTTTATTTCTTCACGGACATTGTAGGTGTCGCATCGGTTATAGGAAGAACAAACCTGTTCGTTTACAGTTTGGCTTTTTTCTGTGTTTTAGGGGGCGTAGCTTTTAACGCGATGGCGTGGCATAGCTTGCTAAGCTCCCTCATGATTAAGGTCAATTACCGTTTGGTCTTCAACTTGAGTTGGGTTGGAATTTTCGTAGACGCCATTGTTCCAGGAGGTTGGTCTGGCGACGCGTTCAAGGCGTATCTGCTCTCAAGGGACCCCGAGATAGATGGCGGCAGAACCGCTGCGTCAATCGTTATAAAGAACGTACTTGAACTGTTGATAGTTATAAGCATGTCTTTTTTGGGATTGCTTCTTCTGGCGGTAAATTACACTTTAGACCCTGGAGTCTTAACCACGATTGGAACAGTCATGATTCTTTTGACTTTGCCTCTTATAGTAATCATCTACTTGAGCGTAAATTTAAACGCAACCAAGAAAATACTCAGAATTTTAAAACGTCTGTACTCGTTCGTACGGCGACGCCCTGCTAACATCGAAGCCTTCGAGAAAAGAATCGAGAAAACTCTGAATGATTATCATGATGGGATAGCTGGCTTAAAGGCCAATCCTAAAACTTTGTTCCGAGCAGCATTCTTTCAACTTATAGCTTGGAGTTTCGATATAATGGCGCTGTTCGTAATTTTTGTTTCCATAGGATATGTCGTGCCTGCCGATAAGGTCATAATCACCAACATTATCTCGGTGAACCTGCAAACTCAAGGTGTAGCCTTAGCGGGCTTTGCCCAAGTGGTTTCAAGTAGCGTTTACACGATTCTTGGAATCTCGCCCATTTTAAGCGCGGCGTCAACTGTGCTAGCAGGGTTTGCATCATTCTGGTTTAAGGTGGTAATAGCTTTCTTTGCCTTTCAATTTGTAGTGTTCTCCCGATGCGTCCCTCCTTTTTGTATGCACTTTAGCGGTTTCAGAGGTAAAAACCGCAAGAAAGAACCGCTTTTGACCCCGAGCAGCAACGAGGAATAAGCGCGTTCGGTTCGCCAAGTGTGATGCAGGTTCTAAAGGGCGTATAGCCTTCGCTTGGGTTTCCGCTTCGGATTAAATCTTATATTTACCACATGTTATCTAACTAACATGTGAGGGGAAAACATGAAACTTGTAACAGTGCTATTACCAGAAGCTTATCTCGAAGGGCTAGATGAACTTGTGAGAGCCAACATGTATCCAAGCAGAAGCTCCGTGATACGGTCAGCAGTTAGGGATCTGCTGAGGAAAGAGCTCTGGGAAAAACGCGGAAGATAAACTCTTCTTCACCCACAAATTTTTTGTCTAAACACTTATCAAAAATGCCTAGTTGAAGCCCAGAGCTTTTTCGCCGTCTCACCAGGATTCTGTGCAAGAGTTAATCCTCGACCCACAATGAGGTATCGCGCGCCAGCTTTAAGCGCTGTTTTCGCGGCTCCGCCTTGCGCCCCGATCCCAGGCGAGTATATGGGCACGCTTTCTCCAAGTATTCCGTGGATTTCCGTTATTTTTTCGGGGTAAGTGGCGCCCACCACCACGCCGTCAGCATTCCACCTCAGCGCTTTTTTTGCGAATGAAACGTACTGCGCAGTTTTCGTGCCTGTTGCATCGTTGTAAACGGTCTGGCCGTAGCCTTCGTTTGCCCCTTTATGGCTCATATAGGCTAGAAGTATCACGCCGCGCTGAAGTTTGCGGGCGACTTTGAAAATGGGTTCCAAGCCTTCTTCCCAGCCTACAAAAGGGTTAGCTATTAAAGCGTCAAAACCTGCGGCGTAGTAGTACTCAGCTATAACTTGGTTAGTTGCTCCGATATCGTTTGCTTTGCAGTCCATTATTGCAAGAAGCCCTTTTTCATGAATCTGCGCAACGAGCTTTTGCACGCCGTCGAATATGCCAAGAGGAAGAGACAAGTGATGGTTGATTTTCACCGCGCACACGTACGCGTTAACTGCCTCCAGAACGTGTTGGGCTTTGGCTAGAAGTTCTTCGCGTTTCTCTGGGTTGTGAAAAGGGAAATCAAGGGCTAATACAATGCGGGATTCTTTTTTCTTTGCGGTTGCTTCCATTTTTGCTTTGAACGACATCTTCCAATCCCCGTTCTTATTTAGGTGTGGAACCCATAACCTTTACTGTTTCAGTGGCGGGATTTTAAGGCGTTAACTATTGAAAATGTGGTTGTGTTACACGAAATTTAAATTTCCGACCTGCCATGTTTTTGACTGCGAATCGAGGAACAGATTATTCCTGTGAAATTCGCAAATGAAAGCTTAGGAGAAAAAATACATGAGCAAAACCTTGGCGGAGAAAGTTATCGCGCAGCACCTGGCTGAAGGAAAAATGAAGCCGGGTGAACAAATAGGTTTAAGGATAGACCACACTCTCACGCAGGATTCCACGGGAACCTTAGCTTACCTCGAGTTCGAAGCCATGGGCGTCCCCCAAGTCAAGACCAAACTAAGCCTAAGCTTCGTAGACCACAACATGCTGCAGAACGACTTCAGGAACGCAGACGACCACAGATACCTGCAAGATGCCGCAGCTAAATACGGCGTTGTTTTCTCGCGTCCCGGCAACGGCATATGCCACCAGATTCATCTGGAACGCTTCGCCAGACCCGGCTACACGCTGCTGGGAAGTGACAGCCACACGCCCACCGCAGGCGGCGTAGGCATGATCGCTATTGGCGCGGGAGGGCTTGATGTCGCGGCGGCTATGGCTGGAGAACCCTTCTACTTACAGATGCCTCAGATTATGGGCGTACGCTTGGCGGGTGCGCTTTCGCCTTTCGTTTCGGCAAAAGACGTGATACTTGCGGTGCTGAGGAAGCTAAGCGTGAAAGGCGGGGTTAACAAGATTCTGGAGTACTTCGGCGACGGCGTTAAAACCTTGAGTGTTCCGGAACGGGGAACGATTGCGAACATGGGAACAGAAACTGGGGCGACCACGTCTATTTTTCCTTCGGATGAGGTGACAAGAGCGTTTCTCAGAAGTCAAAGAAGAGAAAGCCAGTGGGTTGAGCTTAAGGCTGACGAGGGCGCGAGGTACAGTGAAGTCCTTGATGTAGGCCTTGGGGAAGTTGAACCGTTGATAGCGTTGCCTCACAGTCCAGACAACGTGAAAAACGTCAGCGACGTTGAAGGCACGCCTGTGGATCAGGTCTGCATCGGCAGCTGCACTAACTCTTCGCTTCGCGACCTGAAAACGGTTGCTGCGCTTTTGAAGGGTAAGAAAATCAGTGACCGCGTCAGCCTCACCATATCGCCAGGTTCAAAACAGGTGTTGGAGAACCTAGCGGCAAGCGGCGAGCTTGTGAATCTTATCCGCGCCGGCGCCAGAATACTGGAGAACGCCTGTGGACCATGCATAGGAATTGGCCAAGCGCCTCAAACCGACGCTGTATCCATCAGGACTTTTAACCGCAACTTCAAGGGCAGGTCAGGAACGCAGAGCGCTCAGGTTTATTTGGCGAGTCCAGAGACGGCTGTTGCCTCGGCTATTTATGGCGAAATAACTGACCCTCGAAAACTTGGGAGATATCCTGAGGTAACGTTGCCTGAAAACATCATAGTTGACGACGGCTTGTTCATCTTTCCAAGCAAGCCTTTCACGGGCGAGATCAGGCGAGGCCCAAACATAAAGCCGTTGCCCGACTTCCCTCCGATTCCGGATAGGCTCACGGGAGAAGTTTTGCTGAAGTTAGGCGATAACGTTTCAACCGATGACATCCTGCCTGGTGGCTCAGAAGTCATGTCGTTGCGAAGCAACATTCCTGAGATAAGCAAGCACACGTTCCGCTACGTTGACCCCAGCTTTGCGGATAGGGCTTTGAAGAAAGGTGGCGGGTTTATTGTTGGCGGCGAAAACTACGGTCAAGGCTCTTCACGGGAGCATGCCGCGTTGGCACCTAAGTATCTTGGTGTCAAAGCCGTCATCGCCAAGTCTTTCGCGAGGATTCATCTTGCTAACCTGGTAAATTTTGGGATTGCGCCCTTGACGTTTGTGGAGGCAAAGGATTACGCAGGGGTTGCGCAGGGCGACTTACTGGAGTTAGACGTTAAGGGGTTGAAGAGGAATCTTTGTGTGAGGAACGTCACGAAAGATTTGGAGATTCAGGTTGAGCTTGACCTCAGTGAACGTGAAAAGGGCTGGTTAAAGTCGGGTGGAAAGCTGGCTGCCATAAAAGCTAAACACGCGGTAAAATAGAAGCGTGCAGGCGGGTTCTAAACTAATAATCGCTTTTCGGCGTAGCAGAAACTCTTAACAACCAAGCCGTTATTTAATTACCCTTGAAAAAGAGGTTTGTTCATGAGTTACAGGCCGCAAACGAGTTCACGCCGCAGCACTGGCCGAGGACGCAGAAAACTGCATCATGAGAAATCGAAAGGCAAAGGACAGAAGCATCGTTCCGGCGGCAAATACCTGCTGGAGGAGAATGAGCCGCCAACCGCCGAGGAGGTTGTGAATAAAGTTCTCGGCAGACTGCACAGTCTTGGAAGTCAGACTTTTGCGTTTTCCCCTTTCAGCCAGTACTTTGATGATTGGCTGTTGAGCCTGAAAAGCGTCCTCTCCGAGTTTGAGTTGAACTCAGCCGTAAAAGTGGATGAGGCTTTCGTGAAGGAGCGTTCAAAAGTAATCTCTGACGTTGAGGGAAAACTTGGTGAGAAGCGGCGCGCGGAAGCCGTTCTCCTAGAGACCACACAGAAGCTTGCAGACCAGAATCATCTTCTTGTGCAGATCGATGCGGAATATGCTGCTGCGACCCGGGAAATGGGTTCTAAAAGGAACGGGGAAATTAAACACTTAACCCGCAAAGTTCATGACTTCGAAGAAGAGCTTGAAGAGACGAATCAGATGAAAACTAGCATTTTCAGTCCTTTCGCAAGAAGGGCTAAGTCGCAAAGAGTGGAGGAGGTAACTAAGAAACTGGATGCCGCTAAAAGCGAGCTTGAATCGGTCGTGAAGGCTTTTGAGGTTGACCAGGAAAAACTTCATGATGAGTATGAGGAGAGGAAACAAGCCGTCATTGAGCAGGTGCGGAAGCTGGAGAAGGAGATTGAGGGGTTGGAGACTGATAGGTCTGTGGAGGATAGGCGAGTGGCGTGTGAAGCTCTCGTCAACGCCGTGGAAGCGCTTATTAAAAGGGAAGACTCAGCGGTTTCGTAAATTCAGCTTTATGCGTTGGAAAATAAACGTCCTCACATGACAAAAGTCAAAAGCCGTAATTTTTCGGTGACTGTTGAAATATAATTTTATGGAGTGTGGGGGGTGGGATTTGAACCCACGAACGCCTACGCGACAGGGTCCTAAGCCCTGCTCCTTTGACCAGACTGGGTGACCCCCGCCGCCACGCCATCAAGAGATAAAAATACGCAATTGTCCTCTAATATTTATTACGTAAGAATTTTGCGCGTCGGTTTCTCGGGTTCCCATTTTGCGGTTTTGGATTGAGCAGTTCCAAGCGTTTCCTGATTTCCGCTTTAACCTCCCAATCCTCTTCTGCTCGGAGCGCATGCTTCAAAAGTTTCTTGGCTAACTCTAAACTTTCATCTTCAAACATTTTTTCAAACTTGGTGGCTTTGCTGCCCGTTGGCTTGATGTTTTTAGGCAATATGCAAACGAAGTTAGCCGGGTACTTTTTAGACCTGTCTAAGTCAACAACGACAAATCTAATGTAACCCTTACGTGAATAATCGTTCAACTCGTTCCTCTTGGATATGAACAACCTTAATTTCAAGACATCACACACCGAGTATAGTGTAAACCTCTCATGAATTTCCGCAGGACCTATCGGCGGCGGTACCCGTCCATTTTGAACTGGCCGATATTTCTGCATAATTCTACACGTTTATGATATAACTTGCGGTTATTAACTCTTGGACCCTTGGAGCTTTTTTTCGCTGTCGGCTCGGTTTTCGGAGTTTGCATTCTAACTTTACCCGCTTTAGATAACGAACCATGTGTTGGCACGATCTCACCTCCCCCAAATCACAGCAACCTAAGTTTGTAAGCTTAAAACCCAAGTATTACAGGCTAACCGATAATTCTAAAAGGCACTAAGCTTGATTAACTGTCCGCTTTACGGTCGGCATCTAATAAATGTTCGCAATCATTATGAGCAAAAGAGCTGGTGTGCCGCCTTTTTTTAGGCCAGACCCACGCGGGGTTCCTCAGAAACCTGTTTTTTCAAATTTAGGTTAAAACATCGCTTTCATGACGTAAAAATATATAAGTAGCCGCAAGTAACGCAGGTTAAACTGAAAACAAGCTCTTGGAATTGGATAGCCACTTTCTATCAAATCGTTGCTTGTTTTTAATTTAGAGTCGTTATCGTGAGTAAAAAACCCGAAAACCTTACCACCTATCAGAAATCTATCGCGAAAAACGTGAGCGAACACACAACAGACGGCAATTGGAAAGACTACAAATGGCAGCTGGCTCATTCAATTCGAGACATAGCTACCTTTGAAAAGCTGACCGAGATCGAGTTCACCGAAGAGGAACGTAAAGAGCTTGAAAAAACCGTCCGCAAATTTCCCGTAAGAATCACCCCGTACTATGCCTCTTTAATCGAAAAAGAAAATTACCGCAATGACCCGATATTCAAGCAGGCGTTTCCTAATCCAGCTGAACTTAGAATTTCAAAATGCGAGATGTCTGATCCTTTACATGAAGACAAAGACAGCCCTGTTGAGGGAATCACCCATCGGTATCCAGACCACGTTCTCTTTTTGGTCAGCAACCGATGTTCCATGTATTGCAGGCACTGTACACGAAAAAGAAAGGTCGGTGACCCCAACCACATCCCCTCAAAGAAGCAGATACTGAAAGGCATTACATACATCAAAAACAACCGCCAAGTCCGCGACGTTCTGCTTTCAGGCGGGGACCCCTTCATGCTGCCAGACGAATACTTGGATTGGATCCTGACCGAGTTAAGGAAAATTCCACACGTTGAAATAATCAGGATTGGCTCAAGGATGCCCGTTGTTCTCCCATACAGAATCACCGATCAGCTGGTGGAAATGCTGAAAAAACATCATCCGATATGGCTGAACACCCATTTCAATCATCCAAGAGAACTCACGCACTCAGCTCGAGAAGCACTTAGAAAGTTAGCAGACGCGGGAATTCCGCTGGGAAACCAATCTGTGCTGCTTGCTGGCGTAAACGACTGCCCACGAATAATGAAAAAACTCAATCAAAAGCTCGTGCAAAACAGGGTGCGCCCGTACTACCTGTTTCAATGCGACCTTTCAGAAGGTCTTTCCCATTTCAGGACCCCCATCGGAAAGGGCATTGAGATAATTGAAAGCCTTGTAGGGCACACGAGCGGGTTTGCCGTGCCTACTTACGTGGTGGATGCTCCAGGCGGCGGGGGGAAAATTCCCATTATGCCGAATTACATTATTTCTTGGTCCACGAACAAGGTTGTTTTAAGAAACTACGAAGGCGTAATCACCACGTACAAGGAGCCGGACAGTTATGAACCGATTTTCTGCGACAGAAACTGCAATGAATGCGCTTTGCAGCTGAAGTTGGATGAGGCTGACGAAACAAAATCGATAGGTATTGAAAGATTGTTAACAGACTCTAATGATGACATCTCGCTCGTTCCGAACGGGAACACGCGGTTAGAGCGAAGAGCCAAAAACAGTTAACCCGTCACGTGTCTCAGATGTCTGAAAGCAGAGATAGCTTGAATTTCAAGATCAGGAATGTAAACGTGGAAGATGTGAAAGAAGTTTACAAGCTGCTTGTGGCGAACAGACCCTATGTTGGGCTAACTTCAAGGTACACGTATTTTCTCCTCGCCCAGGATTTTTCAGACACATGTATTGTAACGGAACATGACGGCAAGATAATCGCGTTTTCTTCAGGGTACATCCCGCCGTCCAGAACAGACACGCTTTTCAACTGGGAAACCGTGGTTCACCGAGACTACCGCGGCTGCGGCCTGCAAAAACGCATGCTTCTGCATCAAATCAAAATGGCAAACGCCAAGTTTTTTGAAGGAACCGTTAACCCCTCCAATGAAGTATCCCAAAGAAACTTCTGTGAATTAGCCGAATTACTGCACACAAAATGCGAAACAAAAGTGCTGTTTAAAGAAGAAGATTTTGAAAACGACGGACACGAAGCCGAAGTCCTGTACAGAATCGGCCCCATCTCGCAAAATGAACTAAAACAACTAACCTAATTTCCAACAGGCACATGGCACTGCTCTGAAAAAATAGTGGGTTGTGGCGTGATGCTGAACTCGCGAAACCGCAAGCTCTTTATTTCATATCGCATGTTGTTTTGAGAGAGAAATCGCGGTGCCTCGGTGGCCTAGCCTGGTGGGGCGTTACCTTGGTAAGGTAATGGTCGCGGGATCAAAGCCCGCCCGAGGCTCCATTTCTCCTGTTACTTTCTCATCAGTTCAAGAAATTCTTCGCGTGTCAACCCTGCCTGCTGTATTATTGCGAGAAGTGTTCCTTTTTTTATGGAGCCATGGCGGGGAACCGTGACTTTGTGTTTTCCATCTGTTAAAAATATGTGACTGCCTTTTTGGTGAACTACGTTGAATCCTGCTTTTCTGAGAATCTTGATGACCTTGCGCCAAGAAGCGGAAGGAAGTTTTTCAGACAGTTATCTCCACCAGCTCTCTCTTTCGCTTAAGCTGGTTAAGTTCTTCAGGGAACGCTTCCAAGTACCCCTCGATGGCTTCCTTGATGTTGGCAAGAGCTTGTTTGCGGTTTTCTCCTTGGCTAATGGCTCCAGGGAACTCAACGCATTGAGCCGAGTACCCGCCTTCAGGCTCCTCCCTCAATATGACAGTGAATTTCTTTCCCTTGATCTCCACCATAACCGTCACCCACCATAAAAGCACTTCTCAGGCGATATAAACCTTGACATAAAACATAGGTGTTTAGGTCCTCTTAATACAGCGATCCAACTTCCCCGCAGAAGCCGCGTTTAGGGCAAAACAGCCTCGCCCGAGTTTTCCGTTGTTCTGGTGGGCTTTGACTTGAAGTCTATTTGCAGTAGCGAGGGTATTATGGCGAGGGCGTTGATTACGCCGAACGCGAGGTAAGTGTTTCTAAGGCTTTCCACGAAGAGCAGCCGCTCCGCCAAGGGAATCGACGATGGGTTTATGGCAGAAATTATCCTCGTGATTACCTCGTAGGGCGCGGTGAGGGACATTATCAGTATGGCGAAGTTGAGGCTGACGGTCAAGCCGAGGTTTACGAAGAGGGTGAAAAGCGCTGAGCCGATGCCGCGTCTCCGCTCGGGCACTGCACCCATAACCGACCGCAAGTTGGGCGCGATGAAGAGTCCTGTGCCGACTCCTAAAAGTACCATGTAGACGCTTAGAAGTAAATATGGGGTGTTCTGGTTGGTGGTTGCAAAAAGAAAAAGGGCTACGGTGCTCAGGGTTAAACCCGATAGGATGAAGGGCATGCGGTTAAACCTGTCTGAGAGTCTGCCGCTTAACGGTCCAACCGCTAAAAACGCGATTTCGAACGGCAGTATCCTTATCCCAGCCTCCAACGGCGTCATGTCCAAGACGAGTTGAAACTGCAGGCTCAGCAGCAGAAGCACGGCGGTCCAGGTGATTATGTTGAAGAACATGGCGAATATGCCGCCGGTGACTTCCCTTATCTTGAAAATGCCTAGTTCAATCAGCGGATGGGCTGTTCTTCTTGACCTTATTATGAAGAGCGCCAGAAAGATTGCGCCTACGAACAGCAGGGCGTAAAGCGTGTTGAACTGGCTTGGGCTGTAGGCGCCGAGAGTTAAGCCGATCATCAGGCACAGCAGGAAAGTGGTGAATAATGCGAATCCGAGCCAGTCGATTTTGGCGTTCTGGTCCAGCGCCACGGTTTCCCTGAGTCGCCTTCGCGCCCAAAACGTTCCGAACACTCCGATTGGGATGTTTATGTAGAAGAGGGCGCGCCAATCAAAGAAAGACAGGATTAAGCCGCTGAGCGTCAAACCCATTATGGCGCCTGAACGGAACGCGATTTGGTTGATTCCTAAAGAAAAGCCGAGCTCGTTTCTTGGGGTGGCGTCGGTAAGTATGGCGATGCTGTTGGTGAAAACGAGGGCGGCGCCGACGCCTTGAACCGCCCTGAAAATGATGACTTGAATCGGGTTCATGCCTATGCTTGTTAAGGCTGAGCCTATGGTGAAGATTCCGAAGCCCACGGTGTATATCTTCACGCGCCCGAAGATGTCGCCTAGCCTGCCGATGAGCAGCAGGAGCACGGTGTTGGCTAAGACGTAAGACTGCGTTATCCAAATGGCTTGTTCAGCGTCTGCGTGCAGTTGCGCGGCTACCTGAGGCAAACCGACAATGACGATTCGCGTGTCGATGCCAACCATCAGAACTCCGACCGTTGTGACGGTCAGAGCGATCCATTTGTACTTCATTTCCTTCCTCTCTTGAATTAAAGAATGACCACAAAACGGCTGCCACAAAACTAGGCGTACGAGTAAATAACTCTTAAGGGAGCGGTTGCAGCTCGTGTTTGGTGCCGGGGGCGGGATTCGAGCCCGCGACTTCTGGGTTAGGGCGTCTGGTCCCTTTTCTCTCCAGATTATGAGTCTGGCGCCCTAGCCAGGCTAGGCTACCCCGGCACAAGCTGTTTTCCAGTTTTTGGCTTGATTATTTGAGATTTTGGTCAATGGTTCTTTCATGACCAATTTGGTCAGAGCCTACTTTTATGCCAGTAGCTATTACCTGAGTTTCTAAACTGCTTGATAAAGATTTAGCAGATAACATTTTCAGCTTTTCAGTTACATAAGCCATAGAGTTTCTGTGATAGATGAATTGGGGTCTTTTGGTATTTGGGTCCAAATGTGAGTAATGTCTAACTCGTGAATATTTTGCTGTTAGAATCTGCAAAAGTCCCCTATTGCCACACTCTTCACATGGGAAATCTTTAACACATTTTGTTTTACCCATTTTGACTTATCACCTCACTGCCTAAGTTTAGGCGGTCCCCTTGGTGCTGTTCATGTTTATAATGACCATTAAACAAATTCAGGGAGCGTCTAGAAAACAGTCCTATAACAAAGGATAAGTTCTAGTTTAACATATTATTATTTGGTTGCTGCCATGAAGAGAACAGCATTGGCGCTAACTCTAATCTTATCACTCCTATTCAGTTTCCTTTTCTGCGGAACATTTGTACATCCTGTTGATTCTCAATCTTTTGACACCATTTACATCAGAGATGATGGAAGTGTTGAAGGAACAAACTTTATTGAGAGACATGACAACACCTACACTTTTCTCAATAATATTTCTGGCAATATTGTGATTTCAAAAGATTTCATTACAATTGATGGTTCTGGATATGCTCTCATAGGAACTGATATTTCGTCTCAAAGAGGAATTAGTCTATCCAACAGAAAAAATGTAACAGTGACAAACATGGTCATCATGAACTACTCTATTGGAATATCTTGTGGCGGCACTGCAAGTAACATAACAGTTCTGAACAATTATATCGGTAGCTGTGGAATTGGGATTGAATTTTTGGGTTCTTCTAATAATTTAGTCAAATACACCACTTTCAAAAACAATGATATTGATATTGCGATAAATTATGTTTCAGGGAATAATCTCATAACCATAACCCAGAATAGTTTGAATAGTTATGTTCAAGTGTGGATGTCCGCGCAACAAACAATTGATATGAATTACTGGGCTGACTATAACGGAACAGATGATGATGGAGATGGAATTGGTGATTCACCATATTTTTATCATGATATTCTTCAAGACAGCCATCCATTGATGGAACCAGTTCCAGCAATTCCTGAGTTTCCTTTATGGGCTATTCTGCCACTGTTTATGATTGTCACAATGTTATTGATACCTATCTCCTTTAGGAAACGCAAACAATAGAAAATAGCAAATAAGATGTATACACCTTTCAAAAATCCAATACATGATAAAACATCTTATATGCTATT
>Ga0307420_1001036_pt1 | contig 12358 bp, 10 predicted proteins | sample SalMarWE160240MG_2_FD_202167 | JGI IMG/M metagenome (GOLD analysis project Ga0307420, IMG submission 202167) | Salt marsh sediment microbial communities from the Plum Island Ecosystem LTER, Massachusetts, United States - WE1602-40 | ecosystem: Environmental > Aquatic > Marine > Intertidal zone >... | reverse complement strand
GCTGCGTCGATACCGGTTTCTTTGACCTCAACTTGACCAGGCAGAGGGAACTCGCTCACAGCCTCGGTTTGGCCGACAAGTTTGTGGTTGTGTATGCTGGATCGCTGACGTCGTGGAATCTCCTGGGTCCGATGCTCGAGGTATTTGCCTGCGTACGCAAGAAGCAGCCCGGGGCCCACTTTCTTTTTATGACGTCAGCAGCCAAACAGGCTCGGGATGCTTTTCGCCTGCGAGGCTTCCCTGATGGATGCTACACGATCACGTCGGTCCCTCATCAGGAGATCAAGGATTACGTCGCTCTTGGTGACATGGCGCTCTTGCTACGAGAGGATAATCTGGTCAATCGCGTTGCCTCACCAGTCAAGCTGGGGGAGTATCTTGCCTGCGGTGTACCCGTCTGCATCACGCCGCACGTCGGCGATCTCTCCGAACTGGTGGTGCAACATGAGGTAGGTATAGCTGTGGCATTGGATGAGGAAGCATTCGCAGAAAAGCTTGAGAGGTTTATCTCCGAGATCCAAGGCCACCGCGAGGGCTATCAAAGACGATGCCGAGAAATCGGAAAATCCTATTTCAAGCGCGAAATATATTACCCAGTCTACCAGGATCTCATCAAGGGCTCTAAATGACCGAGCCTCCGCTATGCCCACTAGATCTATATTATACTTGTGCTTGCGCGCCTTTCTGCTACGATTATCTTTGTCCGATTCGCTCGGTCGTGCAGAGACTGTGGCCGGTTTGGAATAGATTCCAGGACTAAGGAGGATAGCGTGACCTTGTACCTCGTCACCGGCGGGGCCGGGTTTATCGGCTCCAACATCGTGGAAGAGCTCGTGCGGCGCGGCGAGCGCGTGCGCGTGTTCGACGACTTTAGCACCGGCAAGCGGGAGAACCTGGCCGCGTTTGTGGACGACATCGAACTCGTGGAGGGCGACCTGCGCGATCCACCTGCCGTACACCAAGCCGTGCAGGGGGTGGATTACATCCTGCATCAAGGCGCGCTGCCCTCGGTTCAGCGTTCGATCGACAATCCCCTCGCCACCCACGCGGTCAACGCCACCGGCACGCTAAATCTGTTGATCGCTGCCCGCGAGGCCGGCGTGAAGCGCGTCGTCTACGCCGCGTCGTCCTCGGTGTACGGCGATAGCCCCACGCTTCCCAAGCGAGAGGACATGACCCCTCGTCCCAAGTCCCCCTACGCCGTCTCTAAGCTGGCCGGCGAGCAGTATTGCCGGGCCATCACCGAGGTGTATGGCCTGGAGACGGTGTGCCTGCGCTACTTTAACGTCTTTGGCCCGCGGCAGGATCCCAACTCACAGTACTCGGGGGTCATCCCGTTGTTCATCACCACGATGCTGCAGGGCGAGCCTCCCACCGTCCACGGCGACGGGCTCCAGTCCCGCGACTTTAGCTACATCTCCAATGTCGTGCAGGCCAACTTGCTGGCCGCCACCGCTCCCGGCGCTACCGGGCGGGTCTTTAACATCGCCTGCGGGAAGCGCTACACGCTCCTGGACATGATCGCCGCGCTCAACGACATCCTGGGCACGCGGATCGAACCGGTGTACGTCGAGCCCCGCGCCGGCGATGTGCGCCACTCGCTGGCCGACATCTCCGCCGCCCAGGAGGTCCTGGGCTACCGTGTGCTGGTGAACTTTTACGACGGGCTGCGGCAGACGGTGGCCTGGTACAGGGAACAGATCACCAAGGAGTAAGTATGTCCCAGGTGCGCGTGCTGCAGGTCATCACCCGCCTCATCGTCGGCGGCGCGCAGGAGACTGTCATGCTCGTCGCTGCCACGCTCGACCCGACGCGCTTTGACGCCAGCGTCATCTCCGGCCCGCAGACCGGCCCCGAGGGCAGCCTTCAGGAGCAAGTCCGCGAACGCGGCGTCCCGCTCACCATCGAGCCGGCGCTGGTGCGCGAGATCAGTCCCGTCAAAGACACGCTGGCGCTCATCCGGCTGACCCGCTTCATCCAGCGCGGGCGCTACGATATCGTCCACACCAACAGCTCCAAGGCCGGTATCCTGGGCCGCTGGGCAGCGTGGCTGGCCGGTGTTCCCACCATTGTGCACACCGTTCACGGCTGGGCGCACAACGACCGCCAGCATCTGCTGGTGCGCCGCTTTTATATATTCTTGGAACAGATTACGCAGTTTATCACAGATCGGCTAATCGTCGTCTCGCCGCGCGACACCGAGAAAGGGCTGGCCGATTCCATCGCCTCCCCAGAAAAATACGTCACCATCCGCAGCGGCATCGAACTCGACCGCTTCCGGCAGCCAAGCCGACCGCGCAAGGCCGTGCAGGCCGAGTTGGGCATTCCCGTGGATGCAGCGGTCGTGGGCACGGTGACGCGCCTCTCGCCGCAAAAGGCGCCGCTCGATTTCGTGGCCGCGGCGGCGCGCGTAGCCGCCCGGCGGCCCAACGTCCACTTTGTCATCGTCGGCGATGGCCCGCTGCGCGCCGAGGTCCAGGCGCAGATCGCCACGGAGGATCTCACCGCGCGCTTTCACCTCACCGGCTTGCGGCGCGACGTGCCCGATCTGCTGCACAGCTTTGATGTCTTTGCGTTGACCTCGCTGTGGGAAGGGCTGCCACGCGTGCTGCCCCAGGCGATGGCGGCCGGGCTACCCATCGTCGCCACGGCAGTCGATGGCAACGCCGAGGCGGTGGAAGACGGCGTCAACGGCTTCCTCACGCCACCGGGCGACCCACGGATGCTGGCCGCCGCCCTGCTGCGTCTCTTGGATGATCCAACCCTGGCGGCACAGATAGGCGCGGCCGGCCGGGAGCGATCCACCGAGTTCAGCGCGCGCAAGATGGTCGACGATATCGCGGCGCTGTACGAGACGCTTTTGGTGGAGCGTATTAGCGAGTAACCGGTAGACTCAGTAGATCCAATTTTCGTCACTCCGAGCGGAGCGAGGAGTCTCCCAATGTAGGGTGGAGATTCTTCGCTACGCTCAGAATGACGGTTTCGCAGGTGATTTTCATCAACACGCACATGTGCACACCAAGAATTTGGATCTACTGAGACTGGTAGATTAGTAGCTGGTAAAGTGGTGACCAATCGACTAATCTACCAGTTTACCCGTTTACCAACTACCAATGTACCAGCCCAATAAACACATCACGCCAGCCCTCCTCACCATCATCGCCCTCGGCACCTTCCTGCGCCTCTACCACATCGGCGCCAACGGCCTGTGGATCGACGAGGCGTTCAGCATCTGGATGGGGCTGCGGCCCGTGGACGAGATGTTGGATTGGCTGGTGCGCATTGACCAGCACCCGCCGCTGTACTACCTGTTGCTACACGTTTGGATGCGCCTGGGCGACGGCGAGGCCACTGTGCGAGCGCTCTCTGCCCTGTGTTCCACGCTGACCATCCCCGCGATCTACCTGCTGGGCCGCCGCCTGGCTGGCCAGAAGGTGGGCCTGCTGGCCGCGCTGATCCTGGCCGTCTCCCCCTTCCACGTCCACTTTGCCCAGGAGGCGCGCATGTACACGCTCCTGGCGCTGAACGCCTCCCTGGCCATGCTGGCCCTGGCACGCCTACTGACCGATCCACAGGTGGCCACGCTGGCGCTGGGGCAGCAATTCGCCCGCTTTTGGCGCACCTGGCGAACCGACCGCCGCAGGCCCCCGCTGCGCACCATCGAGACCGACCTGGCTTGGCTGGCCTACATAGTCTTTACCTCGGCCACGCTCCTGACCCACAACACGGCGGTCTTTTTTCCCCTCGCCGCCAACCTACTGATCCTCGGTCTGTCCTCAGCAAGAGTTTCGAGGCGCGAGTTGACCCACTCTCCAATCTCCAATCTCCAACCTCCAACCTTCCTTCGCAACTGGCTCCTGACCCAGGCAGGCGTGCTTCTCCTGTGGAGCCCGTGGCTGCCCGCTTTTGTCAGGCAGAGTCTGGGCGTCTACCGCGAGTTCTGGCTGCCCGCGCCCACATGGGCCAGAGTCGGCGAGGTGCTGCTGGGGTTCGTCAGCGAGTTTTTGCCCCTGCCGCTCGGGTTAATCGGCGTGATAGGCGGCCTGTACGCGGGATTGGCCGCGCTGGGCTTGATCAGCTTTCGCCGCCGACCGGCGCTGGTCGCGTTCCCGCTGGCCCTCTTCGCCGTGCCGTTCGCGGGCCAGTTGCTCGTCAGCCTGCACCGGCCCATCTTTTACGGGCGCACCCTGATCTGGATCTCGCTGCCGCTCTACGTGCTGTTGGCGGCAGGCGTATGCAAGCTACGCCGCTGGCGCTTGATGCTCGCCGGCCTGCTGATGATTCTGGCGACCAACGGCCTGTCGCTGCACGCCTACTACACCCAGTTCGAGAAGGAGCAGTGGGAAGACGCGGCGGCGCTGGTGGCCGAGCGGGTCGAGCCCGGCGACCTGATTCTCTTTAACGCCACCTGGATACAGATCCCCTTCGACTACTATTTCCACCGGCTGAGTGACGCACCCGTGGTCGAGCGCGGCGTGCCCGTCGACCTGTTCGACCGCGGCGTGCTGGAGCCCAAGATGACCGAGTGCGATCTGCCGTATCTTCGATCTCTCGTCGGCGGTCACGACCGGGTGTGGCTGTTCTATAGCCACAACTGGTATACCGATCCTGACAGGCTGATCCCGCCCGCGCTGGAGGAGGCGCTCGACCTGCAAGGGCGCTGGGAGTTCTACGGCGTGCAGGTGTGGCTGTACACAGCGCCATAAGACCGACGCTTTTCTTTTTACTTCCGTGGATGTACAATAGTCGCCAGCGTGAAATTAAGGCAGCGGCACAGACCGGATGCCACCTCGGAGGTAACCCATGGAAAGCGAAGCAGCGGCACGCGCCCTCAGCATCCTGAGGGACGGAAGTCAGTTCTCCTGGTACGTGATCCCCCTTTTCGCCCTCGTCGTCTACGTCTATGCGGTCGAGATCGAGCGCCGGAACTGGAGCCTCGTCTTTGCCGGGCTGGCGTACTGGGGCATGGACTGGTTCAACGAGATCTGGAACGCGCTGGTGTTCCATTTTACTGGCTACGCGCCGGTGTGGGGCGCGCCGGGAGATACGGCCTTTCTGATCCTGATCGGGCTCAACATCGAGATCTGCTTCATGTTCGCCGTCGCGGGCGTCACGTTCGGCAAAATGCTGCCGCCCGACCCCCGGCAAAAGATCCTCGGCATCCCCAACCGGCTGGTCATCGCTGTCGGCGGCGCCGCCTTCTGCGTCTTTGTCGAGGTGCTGCTCAACGCCATCGGCGCCCTCACCTGGGACTATGCCTGGTGGAGCGCGAGCGCGCCCTGGCTGATCTTTTTGTTCGGCTACCTGCACTTTTTCCTGGTGTCGTTCTGGGTGCACGATATGCCCACCCTGCGCGCCAAGACGACCACCGTCGGCGTCATCTACGCCGTCGATCTGGCCGCCATCCTGGTGTTTGGCGTCATCCTGGGCTGGATTTAGAGACAGGCGAGGACCAATGCCAATCGATCTGGGCAACATCTTCTTGAAGCGGGATGCCGAATCCCGTTCCCTGGGCGCAGAAAACCCGACCGGCGAGAAGGGCCAGGGCGCCATGGCCGACCCCCAAGGCAAAGGGGCAGCGCGCGAGCTGGGTCGAGGCTGGAAGGTGCGCCCCTGCCTGACGCTGCGGGCCGGTGAGACGACCGCCCTCATGGATCACGACGGCCCGGGCGTGATCCGCCACATGTGGTTCACGTTCGACAAAAAGTTCTACCGCGACGTCATCCTGCGCATCTATTGGGACGCGCAGGACGCACCGTCGGTGGAGGTCCCGCTGGGCGATTTCCTGTGCAACGCGTGGAACCGCCGCCAGAACATCCTGGCCCTGCCCATCAACGTCAACCCGTCCGGCGGGATGAACATCTACTTCCCGATGCCTTTTAGAAGCCACGCCCGGATCACCGTCGAGAACGATTCGCCCGACGATCTGGAGGGGTTCTTTTACACGATCAACTACACGCTGGAGCCGGTGCCGCAGGAGGCGCTGTACTTTCACGCCTTTTGGCGGCGCAGCAACCCGCTGGCGTACGGCCAGGAATACCCAATCGTGGACGGGATTAGGGGCCAGGGGCATTACGTGGGCACCTTTATGGCCTGGCAGCAGAACAACGCTGGCTGGTGGGGCGAGGGCGAGATCAAGATGTACATCGATGGCGACGAGGATTTCCCCACCATCTGCGGGACGGGCACGGAGGACTATTTCGGCGGCGCGTGGGGCTTTGGTGACGATTTCTCCGCGCCCTACCTCGGGTTCCGCCAGGTGACCAAAAAGTCGGGCAAAGAGGGCGCGCGCATGACCCTGTACCGGTTCCACGTCCAGGATCCCGTGTTCTTTCGCTCCGACATCAAGGTGACCATGCAGGCGCTGGGCTGGCGCAGCGGAGGGCGCTACCTGCCGCTGCAGGACGACATCGCCTCCGTGGCCTACTGGTACCAAACGCTGCCCCACGTTCCCTTCCCGCCGCTGCCCGATCGGGACGCGCGCGAGATCGTTTGATTCCGTATATGGCGACAGAACCCATCCGATACCCCCAAAAGACTCGCGAGCTTCAATGTCACCTGCTGGACTCGACCGTCTGGAACGCGTTCGAGTTCCGCAGCGACGACATCATCATCGCCTCGTACTCGAAATCCGGGACGACGTGGGTACAGCAGATCGTGGCCCAGCTTCTGTGGCAGGGAGCCGAGCACTTGAACGTGGCCGAGATGTCGCCCTGGCTCGACTGCCGGTTCCCGTCGAACGAGGAAAAACTGGCCGTCGTCGCGGCGCAGACGCACCGCCGCTTCATCAAGTCCCATCTCCCTGTGGACGCGCTGGTGTTCTCGCCGCAGGCCAAATACATCTACATGGGCCGGGACGGGCGTGACGTCCTGTGGAGCCTGTACCACCATCACCTGAACATGAAACCGGACGTGATCCAATCGATCGACGCGGCGCCCGGGCGCGTGTGGCCGCCCCTGGGATATGCGCCGGAGTCGATCCTGCAATACTTTCGAGATTGGCTGGACAGGGACGGGCATCCCTGGTGGCCCTTTTGGGAGCACGTGCTCTCGTGGTGGCGCGTCCGGCATCTGCCCAACGTCATGCTGCTCCACTTTGCCGATCTCAAGGCGGACATGCCGGGCCAGATTCGGCGCGTAGCGACGTTCCTCGATATCCCCATCGACGCGTCGGCATGGGAGGCGATCGTGGAGCACTGCACGTTCGAGTACATGAAAGCGCACGGGGCGCGCAGCGTGCCCTTTTCCGGCGATCTTTGGGAGGGCGGCGTCAGGACGTTCATGCACCGGGGGGGCAACGGCCGATGGCGCGATACGCTCACCCCTGAGGACGTGGCCCGGTACGAGCGCACCGCCGAAGAGCGGCCCGGGCCAGCGTGCGCCCACTGGCTGGCGCACGGCGGCAGTTGCTAGAGCAGTTTTCACAAGCAGGCCAGAAACCAAAACAGGCTTGCGGGAGACAGTCACTATGACACAGCACGAGATCAAACCCAACATCGTCCTATTCGTGGCGGAGGACCTGGATTTTGAGGGCGTCAACTGCTACGACGCCGCCCAGACCGGCTTCACCGGCGTCATCCGCGCCGGGAATCCCAACTTTCCCGAAATGTACACCGTAGACAACCTGCTGACGCCCGCGCTGGACGGGTTTGCCGCGTCGGGATTCAAGAGCAGCAACTATTACTGTGTCTCGGCCATCTGCACGCCGGCCCGGTACGCCATCCTGACCGGCCGGTATCCCGAGCGCAGCCCGCACTTTTGCGAGATCTATCCGCCGCACACACAGGCCAACATCTACTTTAACATCGGCATGACGCGGGGCGAGACGAACGTGGCCAAGGTGTTGCGGCAGAACGGGTATCGCACCGGCATGGTGGGCAAGTGGCACAATTTCCCTCAGCACATCAAACTGCGCCTGAAGGACATGAATGACGCTATTCCTAAAGACGCCAACCCCCGAGACCCAGGCGTACAAAAAGCGATCACGGCCTGGTACGAAACCGCCGTCGCTTACCTGCGGGACGGCTTTGGCTGGGATTCGGTGGACCGCGTCTACTACGACAACCCGGAGCCCTTCCATCCCCGGGCCCTGGGTTCCCATAACCTGGAGTGGATCATCGAGGGCGCGCTCGATTTCCTGGAGCAGAACCGGGATTCCACGGCCTCCCTTTTCCTGTACGTGCCCGTCACCACGCCGCACTCCCGGTACCGCGGCGACATCTTCGATCAAAGCGACCCCCTGGCCACGCCGGCGGGGATGCTGGAGCGCGCGCCACGGGTCATGATGCCGCGCCAAGAGATCGTCCAGCGGGTGGCCGACGCCGGGCTGCCGGCGTATGCCCGGGAGGGGCTGTGGCTGGACGAGGGGTTCAACGCCATCCTGCGCAAGCTGAAAGAGATCGGGCAGGAGGAGCACACCTGCGTCATCTTTACCACCGACCACCCGACGGCGAGCAAGGAAACGTGCCACCTGGGCCGCATCCCATTTCTGGCGCGCTGGCCGGGCAAGATCGCGCCGGGCACCGAGAGCGGGGCGCTGCTCGCCCAAATCGACCTGGCCCCTACCATCCTCGATATCGCCGGCTGCGACGTTCCGGCGGACATGCATCTGGATGGCCAAAGCTGTAAGCCGCTGCTGCTCGGCCAGACCGTCGAGTCGCACCGGGACCGCGTGCTGCTGGAGGTCGTGAACTCGCGGGCGCTCGTGTCCGGCCCCTGGAAATACATCGCCAACCGCTGGCCCAATTACCTGCCGGCCATCGCTGACATAAACAAGACCGGTTGGCTGGGCACGGCCAGGTACGACAACGCGTGCATCAGAGATAGCGTCCCGTACCAGGCCGACAAGCTGTGGCCCGCCTACTTTCGCGCCGACCAACTCTACCACATCGAAACGGATCCTTGCGAGCAGCGTGACCTTTCTGAGGACCCGGCCTATGCTGAGACATTGACCGAGATGCGGCAGAAATTGTGGGCCGAGCTGGCCAAACTGCCTCACGCGTTCGGCGAGTTCGAGAGGGCAGGTTTTTGACCAGCGGCGCTTGTGGGCGTATACCGGGGCTAAACGCACGAGGCGCAGGCCCGTCGATTCGATGAAGTTGGGTTTCGCTGCGCTGTACGCAACCTACGGGCTTTGCCCTATTTGTACAAACGCACCCAGCCTCTATCGGCCAAGCAACCGGTCGATCTTTGTCATTTGCCCGGCGGTCAGCGGGCCAAACGCCATCGCTTTGGCGTTCTCCTCTGCCTGCGCGACCGTCCTGATGCCGGGGATGGGGATCGTCCGCCCGCTGCGCGCCCAGATCCAAGCCAGCGCGCCCTGGGCCAGCGTCCGCCCCTCGCTAGTCAGGATCGCCCCTATCTTCTCGAGGGCCTCAGTGGCAGGCAGGAGCCAGTTCTCGCGGAACCCTTCCCCGTGGCGCAGGTCTTGCCCGGGGAACTGGGCGTCGGGGTCGTATTTGCCCGTCAGCGCTCCCCGCGCCAGGGGGCCTCGGTTGATGCTTGCCAGATCGAACTCGGCGCAGATGCCCAGCATCTCGGGCGCGTCGCGAATCACATTCAGCCGATGTTGGATCGCCGCACAGTGCTCCCCCTCGGCAAAGACGCGCGCGCCTTCTGGCCTATCCGTGCTCCAGCCATAGAAGCGGATCTTGCCCTCCGAGACCAGGCTCTCGAGCGCGTTGCGCACTTTGGGCGCTTTCTCCAGGGGATAGCTGTTCACATGGAACTGGAAGAGGTCGATGCAATCGATGCCCAGGCGGCGCAGGCTGGCCTCGCAGTCCCGGCGGACGTGTGTGATAACTTTATCGCTATCCACCGCTCCATCATAGTACGCGACGATTCTCCGTTCCTCGTCGACGTCGTAGCCGAACTTGGTCGCGATCACCACCTCGTCCCGTCGCTCGGCCAGCGCTCGACCCAGGATGCACTCGCTGTGGCCAGCGCCATAGTTGGCAGCCGTGTCGAAGAAGGTGATCCCGAGATCGAGCGCGCGGCGAATGGCGTGGATCGACTCGTGGTCGTCCACCTCTCCCCAGCCGGCCTGGTGCCCGTGGATGGTCCACGGCCCGCCGATGGCCCAACAACCCATCCCCATCGCGCTGACCTCGACGCCGCTGCGTCCTAGTTGTCTTTTCATTGTCTGTGCCTCCTTCTGGCGCGATTCTGGAATCGCGTCTAGGCATTTTCCTTGATGACCAGCCTCTCGTGCACCTGCACCATCCAGTCGCTGATCTCGATCTGCTGCGGGCACTTTTCCTCGCACTCCCGGCAGGCGATGCACGCGCTCGCCCGCTCCGCCTCCGGCATGTGGTAATTGTAGAGCGACTTGCTCAGACTCTCGGTGTTGTAGGCGACGGCCTGGTTGTAGAGCTCAAAGTTGCGCGGGATGTTCACCCCGTTGGGGCACGGCATACAGTACGCGCACTTGGTGCAGGGGATCGATTCCAGCCCCCTGTACGCCGCCTGAACGCAGGCTACCAGTTCGTGCTCCTCCTGGGTCAACCTACCCACGCCTGATTTCTCGGCACTTTCGAGGTTCTGCTGTACTTGCTCCAACGCATTCATCCCACTGAGGACGACGGATACCTGCGGCTTGTGCCACAGCCAGCGCAACGCCACGTCGGCCGGGGTCTGGCCCGCCTCGTCCCAGACGTGCTGAACGTCAGGCGGCGGGTTCACCAGCGCCCCGCCCAGCAACGGCTCCATGATCACCACGGCGACGCCCCTCTCCGCCGCGTATTCCAGCCCCTCGGTGCCCGCCTGCACGTCCTCGTTGAGCAAGTTGTACTGGATCTGACACATGGTCCAGTCGTAGGCGTCGATGACTTCCTTGAACAGCGGTAGGGTGCCGTGGAAGGAAAAGCCCAGGTGACCGATGCGCCCGTCAGCGAGGGGCTTTTCCGCCCACGCGAGCGCGTCCATGTCTTGCATCCTGTCCCAGCGGTCGCGCCACAGCGCGTGCAGCAGGTAGAATTCGATGTGATCGGTCTGCAGCTTTTCAAGCTGCTCGTCCAGGAACTTGTCGAAATCGCCCGGCGTCTCGACCAGCCAGCACGGCAACTTGGTCGCCAGCTTGACTCTTTCCCGGTACCCACCTTGGAGCGCCCGTCCCAGGAAGTGCTCGCTGTTGCCCTCGTGATACGGATACGCCGTGTCGATATAGTTCACACCGCGCTCGATGGCGTGGTGCACCATCTCGGTCGCTTTGGGTTCGTCGATGTCGCTCCAGTCCCCCGCCTCGTTAGGCAGGTAAGGCAGCCGCATCGTGCCGAATCCCAGTGCCGAGACTTGCCAATCTAGTTTGCCAAACTTTCGGTATTGCATTTTTACTCCTTTTCGTCAGAAACCCGGTTTTTGGCACCTCGGGCAAATGTCGCTGCCCTCAGATGTTTTTCACGCAGCCAATTTGGTTCCTCTGGCGAAAAACCGGGTTTCCTTGCCTTCAATTGACCATCTATTCTATCGCCTTGATCTTGAACACGACCGGTCTGTACCCATCTGTGCAACAGGCAATCGCCGTGCCTTCCTCCTTGACCCAGGGAGCAAAGTTTCCTCCACACATGATGGCCAACACGTACTTTTGAATGTCGGCCCAAGCCCAGGCGCAGAATCCCTCTGGAAGGCCGTCCCCGTCCTCCAGAAGGAATTCCTGACCGTCCTCGAACGCCCCACAGGGCAACGCGTCCTGTCTGCGCTCGTCCTCCATGTATTCTTCAGCGATATCGGGGTTAGCCATTCTTCTCAGTACAGTTATCTTGATCTTGGACATTCCAAAGTCCTCCCAGTTCCTGCGAATTCTTATTCCAGTTCCATGACGTAAGGCCCGTTCTCTCCCAGAGCCTGATGGATGACGGGCATCCACTCGCTGATGGGGATTCCCTGTGGGCACTTGGCCTCGCACTCGCCGCACTGGATGCATTGGGCGGCCCGCACATCGTGGTCAAAGATGCCCTGCTCCTCGTACGCAAACTTCAACCAGCCATAATGACCGCGCGCGGCCTCGGGCTTGTCGAACATGACGCCTTCGTTGTAGGACGCAAAGTTCCCCGGGATATCAACGCCCTGTGGGCAGGGCATACAGTACCCGCAACTGGTGCAGGGGATGGCGATGAGCTCCTGGTATTCTTTCCGGACCTGGTCGTAGAGCGCCAACTCCTCTTCCGTCAGCACGCCGATGCCGGATGCGGCAGCCAAGGCGACGTTCTCCTCCACCTGCTCCATCGCGCTCATGCCGCTGAGGACGACGGATACCTCGGGCTGATCCCACACCCACCGCAGCGCCCAGGCGGCCGGCGTGCGCTCTTCGGCGGCGCCATCCCAGATGGCCTGGATCGGCGGGGGCGGGCCGACGAGCTTG
>Ga0307420_1001035_pt1 | contig 12377 bp, 9 predicted proteins | sample SalMarWE160240MG_2_FD_202167 | JGI IMG/M metagenome (GOLD analysis project Ga0307420, IMG submission 202167) | Salt marsh sediment microbial communities from the Plum Island Ecosystem LTER, Massachusetts, United States - WE1602-40 | ecosystem: Environmental > Aquatic > Marine > Intertidal zone >... | reverse complement strand
TATTTTTCGTAAGTCGTTTGATTAAAATACTTATTTTGGACAAGTGTGAAATACTATAAAACTTCAAGTCTTTTGTTTTCTATTAGGAATAGGAGCGTGCTTTGTCATGGCTGTGTTAAGCGATATCCGTGAAAAATCTCCAAAATTTATAATTGCCGGTGCGGCAGTTCTATTTATCTTTTTAATTATTTTTGATTGGGGATTCGATATCTCCGGACGTAAGGGGAGAGGCAGTAAATCGGATGTAATAGGATCTGTGAACGGCAAGGAAGTTAACTATAGAATGTTCAGCGAACTAGTGCGGCGTACAGTTGAGAACCGGAAGAATCAGCAAAACAGCGATGTAGATTCTGAAACCGAGAGGCAAATTCGTTCGCAAGTATGGAGTCAAATAGTAGATGAATTTTTATTTGAGCAGGAAATAAATCGGCTTGGCATTACAGTAACCGATCAAGAGATACGCGATATTATAGCGGGACCGAATCCGCCGGATTTTTTAGTACAGCAATTTAAGGATTCCACCGGAACCTTCCGCCGGGATGCATACCAATATGCCATGACAGATCCTCAGAATAAACAGGCATGGATACAGGTAGAAGAAGGGATTCGTCAGGAACAGAAACGCCTGAAGCTGCAAAGTTTGCTGCTGGCGACCACCATTGTCAGTGAAAGCGAAATAAAGCAGCGCTTTATTGACAATAATATGACTTTAGATGCGAATTATGTTTTGTCCGACATCAATCGATTAGTGCCTGATTCAGCAGTGACGGTGACCGACGATGATTTGAAGAGACAATACGAGGCTCACCCCGCTGATTTCCGATCAAAAGCAGCACGAAAAGTTAAGTATGTATTCTTTAATCAAAGCGCTTCTTCAGAAGACTCGGCAGCAATCGAGCAGGATTTAAAAGAATATTTGAAACAGGCTATGTCCGGAGCTATGGATTTTACTGAACTTGCAAAGACATATTCTGAAATTCCGGTTACCGATGTATTCTTTAAACATGGCGAGTTAAGCAGACAGAAAGAGGATGCAATTTTTTCCGCAAAGAAAGGCGAGATCATCGGCCCTTTAAGAGATAATGACGGGATCCATATTATTAAAATTCTCGATCAGCGGCAGGGAAAAACGGAATTTGTTAAATGCAGTCATATACTCTTGAATCTCGTATCGGGGCCCGACAGTGTTAAAGTTATTCAAAAAGCACGGGCACTTCTTGCACAAGCACATTCCGGTGCCGACTTTGCCAATCTTGCTCGTGAAAACAGCCAGGACTACGGAACAGCAGTACGGGGCGGCGATCTTGGCTGGGCATCGAAAGACCGCTATGTAAAACCGTTTGCGGATGCTGCATTCAGAACTCAAGTCGGAAGTATTGTCGGCCCTGTGCGGACGCAATTCGGCTGGCATATTATTAAAGTAACAGGCAGAGACAGACGCGAAATAAAGATTGTCGACCTTGCCTTAAAAGTTAGGGCAAGCGGAGAGACGATCGAAACCGCGTATCAGTATGCGCAGGACTTTGCTTATTTGGCAAAGGATGAAGGATTTGAAAAAGCTGCGGAGAACAGTAAATACCGGGTCCTTGAAACTCCTGAGTTCCAAAAAACAGGATCGATTCCCGGAATAGGCCAGAATGATGTGGTGACGAGCTTTGCATTCGGTAATAAGCTGGGAACGATCAGTGAACCGGTCTATACAAAAGACGGAATTATCGTGATAATGGTATCAAATGTTCGAGAAGAAGGTATTCGTTCGCTTGAGGAAGTTAAAAGTACTGTGAAATCCATGGCAATAAAGCAGAAAAAAATGGAAAAGGTCCGTGAACAGGTGGATGCTTTTTATAAAACGTTAACATCTTCAAGCGATATTATATCAGCGGCACAATCCAATGTAAATTTAATTGCCCAAAATACGGGTGTGTTCAAGCCGACCGATGGTCCTCCGGGTATTGGGAGAGATCTCAAGTTCATCGGTAGTGCTCTCTCATTGAATCCGGGCGAATTATCAAAACCATTTGAAGGAAACCGCGGTTACTACATTATTCAGCTTTTATCGAAGTCGCCTTTTGATTCAGTGAAGTACAGCTCGGAGCGGGAATTGCTGAGTGGACAGATCTTACAGGAGAAACGTAACCGTGCGATATCGGACTGGCATAACGCGCTGCGTGAGAAAGCCGACATTGTTGATAATCGAGATAAATTCTTCCGTTAGGATAAAAATTTTTTAATAAGGGCGTCTCGATTTACCGGGACGCCTTTTTTTTCATGGACAATGAAAGAAATGCTTCACGAAAACAGGAAATCAATTATTTTCCTTACCGGATTTATGGGAAGCGGGAAGAGTACGATCGGTCCTATTCTTGCCAATACACTTGGATATGATTACATAGATGTTGATCGTTTGATTGAACAGAAGACACAGAAAGAAATTGTGGAAATTTTTCGCACAGAAGGCGAGAAAGCATTTCGTCTTATTGAACGAAACACGTTGCATGATCTTACAAAACTGGATCACTCTGTTATATCTCTTGGAGGCGGGACAATTGCCAATGAAGAGAATTGTCAGATTGTATCTCAGCACGGAATCCTTGTCTATCTTAAACTTACCCCGCAAGAAATTCTTCAGCGTGTGCAATATAAAAGCGATCGTCCAATGCTGAAAGATGCATCGGGTAATCCTTTGCAGGGGAAAGGATTGGAAAAACGAATTGTAGAACTCCTCTTGTTTCGGGAACCATTCTATTCGCGAGCCGATGTGATTATTAACGCTGACAATATGCGCATTGGTGTGACGGTAGACGAAATCATAAAGAATGTCCGCGGTCTGATTGATGAGGAGTAATCATATGGCTTACCGGCAAATTGATGTTGAACTAGGCAATCGTTCATACCCTCTTATTGCAGGCAGTGAAATGGTGTCATCATTTGCTGCTGCTTGCCGCCGGTATGGGATTTCGGATACCGTCGTAATTATCACAGATCAGAATGTAGCGCGTCTTCATCTTAAACCGTTGCTGCGAGGTTTAATTCATAATAAATTCAGGCCTTTCGTAATTACAATCCCGGCAGGAGAAACACAGAAAATCCTCGCATCTGCCGATAAAATCTTTACAATAATGCTGAAAAAAAGAATTCCGCGCAGTGCTGCCGTAATAGCTTTTGGCGGCGGTGTGGTTGGCGATCTTGGAGGATTTGTTGCAGCAACTTATCAACGCGGCATAAAGTTAGTACAGGTTCCGACAACATTGCTGGCCCAGGTGGATAGTTCTATCGGCGGGAAAGTGGGTGTTAATCATTCCTTAGGAAAGAATATGATTGGTGCGTTCCATCAGCCTGTATTTGTATGGATGGATGTCGAATATCTGAAGACATTGCCTCGGCGTGAAATGATTTGCGGTTTAGGCGAAGTTATTAAATACGGCGTTATTCGCGATTCTAAGTTGTTTGCCTTTCTTGAAACTCATCTTGAAGAGTTATTGCAGTTTGATATGGAAGCATTAATGTATGTACAAGCTGCATGTGCGACAATTAAAGCGAAAATTGTCTCGCAGGATGAGAGAGAATCCGGAATCCGCGCTATCCTCAATTACGGACACACCATAGGCCATGGATTGGAATCAGCCGGCCATTATAAAATTTTGAAGCATGGTGAAGCTGTGCTTCTGGGAATGATCGGTGAAGCTTCTATTGCGAAAGAAATGGAATTATTAGATGCGGATTCTTATAAACGGCTCGTATCTCTGATCCGCCGAGTACCAATAAAAGCAAATCTTTCTTCATTAAAGATGAAGAATATCGTGATTGCTATGGGACGCGACAAAAAGCGTATTGAAAAAAAACTTCGTTTTGTTCTGCCGGTGAAGATCGGCAGGGTAAAAGTTGTGGATAATGTTGAACCCGGTCAGATTCGATCAGCAGTGAGAGAAGTGCTCAAAGCTAAGTAACAGGTTTTATACATTTGATGAAAAAAGACAACGCCGATCACAATTTTACCATGTGATTTTGCTGTTTTTCCTTATATCCTCGCCTTCCTGGTCCCGGCTCCAATCAGCAGAAGTATGTTTGTCGCACAGTCCGATCGGATATTTCGCGTTGAATATTTCTATTGTTTTATTCGGACACCATTCACGAGCTTTCTTTTTCGTATCGGCACAAATGGTGTCGGTAATAATGCCTTCCGGTTTAGAGAAATACTGCAGCGGCAAACCGATTTCATGGTCTTCGTATGTCTGCTGCATAAATCGTCCGAAGATAGGTGCAGCCGCACGGCCGCCCTGGCCGTTATAACTTCCTAAACGAATACGCGGTTCGTCAAAACCAACCCATACTCCAGCCACCAGTTGCGGAGTAAAACCGACAAACCAGGCATCAGCATAATCGTTTGTTGTACCGGTTTTGCCTGCGCATGGACCGCTGTAATAAGAACGCACTCTTGATCCTGTGCCGCCGTTTACTGCGCCTTCCAGTAAGTCAGTCATGAGGTATGCTGTCTCTTTACTCAATGCTTCTCTATTGTTAGGCGAATTGCTTTCAATGATGTTTCCGTCTTTATCTTCAATACGAAGGATGGCAACAGGAGAAGCAAGCACACCATCGTTAGGAAACACGCCAAAAGCCGATGTCAGTTCTAACGGCGATACCTCGACAGAACCAAGAGCAAGAGATTCATATGCAGGTACGCGCGATGTGATGCCCATTCTGTGTGCATATTCGGAAACCTGTTTGGCAGGCGCGATTTCAAGAATAACACGCACAGCAATAAGATTTTTAGAGTATTTTAGTCCGTTGCGTAATGTATATTTACCGCCGATATCTTGTTCAAAATTTTCCGGTGCCCAGCGGGTGCCATCGGGCATTGGAATGGTAACGGGCTGGTTCAGCATTTCGTAGCAAACCGGATATCCATTATCAAGTGCTACAGTATAAACGAATGGTTTGAAAGCCGAACCGGGCTGGCGTTGAATCTGTGTTACATGATTTAATCCGTATTTGAAAGTGCGATAATTCCGGCCGCCAACCATTGCCTTGATCTGTCCCGAATGCGGATCGATGGCAACAAAGCCTACTTCAATTGTCTGAGCTGCCTTTTTCATTGAGTCGATGAAACTGCGATTGCCGAGTAAAAATGCACGAATGCTGTCTCGGGTTGTCGCATTGTGAGATTTACGGTACGATTCATCATCCCGGATTGCTCTATTCATGACATCGGTTAAGATATCGGGGTGTTCTCTCCAATCCCATGTTGAGTCGAATTCCGTTTGGAAACCATGCAGGTGATCTTCGATGGCTGAAATCGCATGCAGCTGCATTCGGCTATCGAGTGTGGTGTAAATACGCAGCCCATCCCTATAGATATCATAACCATATGTTTCGGCTTTTTTCAGAAGTTGTCGGCGGATCCATTCAACGAAATGCGGTGCAATTCCGGAACGAAACTCTGATTCGTTAGATTTTAGTTCAAGTGAATCGGCTCGAATTTGATCTGCTTTCTCTTTGTTGAATAATCCATCTTTCACCATTTGATTGATTACTATATCGCGGCGCGCAAGGGCACGATCGCTGTGCTGAATTGGATCGTAATAATTCGGTCCCTTGAGCATGCCGATGAATAAAGTATACTCTGGCAGTGTCAATTCTGTAGCGGACTTGCCGAGATAAGTCTGTGCGGCGGATTCGATGCCGTAAGCGTTCCTACCAAAAAAGGATACGTTTAGGTATAGCTCCAAAATTTCATTTTTTGTAAAATTACGTTCGATCTGTACAGACGTAAGAAATTCACGTAATTTTCTTGTAATCTTGTCGAACATACTTTCACGTCTGCTTTGCAGTTTATATAAATTCCGCGATAGCTGTTGAGTGATCGTACTTGCTCCTGCCTGACGGAAGGTGACAACATTTATTATCATTTGCCGGAAGAACCGGGATAAATTGACGCCCCAGTGGTTATAAAAATCTTTGTCTTCTGTGGCAATCAATCCCTTTATCAATCCGGGAGGAAGTTCGTTCAATGAAATGCGTGTTCGGTTTTTATATGCGAATTGATCCAGTACTTCACCGTCGATAGAATAGACTTTTGTAGCAAGCTCCGGTTTCGGATTTTCCAGCTGCTCAAGGGTCGGCAGTCCGTCAATAATATACACAGAGTACCAAGTGGCAAGTATGACGAAAACGAAAGCAATAATGTAGACTATTAAGTACTTTATGCCGAAGTACTTTTTACTGAATTTCATGCGTGTATGCCGGTATTCCGGATCATTGAAATATCGTTCCATCTCTTCCGGACTAAATTTACGATCAGCCATTTGTCGTGCTCTATTTTGTATTATTCAATTAATCTGGATACTTAATAAGTTTTATTTTTTTGCCGTCGAACACAGCGTAAGTGTTTTCAAAAATCCAATCGCCGAGATTGATGTATGCTCCGTCTCCAATTTTTTGAAACGATGAGATATGGTTGTGCCCCATTACGACAAAATCAAATCCATCCTGGATCTTTTGCGCAGCAAAATCCGTCATATCGCTGCTTTCGTAAGTTCTGTTGCTTGTGTAGCGCCGGCTGGCCTGCGATGACAACCGTGCAATCCATCCGGCCACATCCGGATGAATGAGTGAAAAGAGGAATATATTTGCCCTGTTACGAAGAACTCTTTTAAGTATCCTGTAGCCGATATCACCTTTCATTAATCCGTCGCCGTGATGAATGAAGAACCGTTTTCCCCTGATTTCCGTTTCAATAGGATTACGGTGTACTTCCATACCCAGTTCAATACGAAAATAGTCTTTCACCCAAAAATCGTGATTGCCTGCAATGAAATACACGCGAATGCCTTGCTCGATTATGTCGGCAAATTTTGCCAAAAGGCGGAAATATTTTTTTGGTACAACCGTTTTATATTCAAACCAGTAATCGAATAAATCGCCGACGATGAATATCTGTTCGGCATCATGCTGAATAAAATCTAAAAAACGAATTAAACGCAATTCCCTCTGATGATCCTCTTCAGGAGAGCCAATGCCAAGGTGAGCATCGGAAAAAAAATACGTTTTATGTCTTGTTAATGGTTTTTTCCGCATTCAGGATTTCGCTGTTTCCATTTTAAGGTACCAGTGTATTAAATTAGATACAGAAAAATTGAGGGAAAATCAAGAAACGTCTTTCCCTGCCTACCTTGCTTCTCGAAACCGATTTCTTTATTATTCTATAGCAATAACTATATATGAAAATTGTGCGGACATCGAAACGTAAGCGGCAGCATATAGATATCAGCTTAACCAAGGACGTCTCTTTTTGCTCGAAGACAACAGGTTTTGAACGATGGGATTTTCAACACAATGCACTGCCTGAATTGAATCTGTCCGATATTGATACGTCGGCATCATTCATGGGTAAAAAAATATCGTTTCCGTTTATCATATCCAGTATGACCGGCGGTTATGCGGATGCCATGAAAATCAACAAGCAGCTTGCAGAAGCGTGTGTAATCAAAAAGGTTGCTATGGGCGTAGGTAGTCAGCGTCAGGCACTGGAAGATGTTCAATACCTTCGGTCATTTTCGGTGGTGCGTGAAGTGGCAAGCGATATTCCGATATTTGGGAATATAGGCGCGGCAGAAGTGGCAAAGTTACAGGATGCTTCTCCGATACTTCGTTTGATCGAATTGATTCGTGCAGACGGGTTTGCTGTCCATCTAAATCCTGTACAGGAATTACTTCAAACGGAGGGTGATACAAATTTTTATGGTGTGCTTGCCGGAATTGAAATGCTGGTAAAGGCGCTTCCTGTTCCGCTGATAGTAAAAGAGATCGGTGCAGGCATCTCCGCAGATGTTGCACAGCGACTTGTCGATAGTGGAGTAACGATCGTTGACGTCGCAGGAGCGGGAGGAACCAGCTGGGCCGGCATTGAGATTCTGAGAGGTAAAGATAAAAAAGAGAAAAGGAAGAAGAAAGAAGTGGAGTTTAATTCACAAGAGTTCTGGGATTGGGGAATTCCCACGGTAGAGGCGTTAAGGGGTGTGTGTAAAGTTAAGAGTAAATCATCTTGCTTGGAAGTGATATCATCCGGCGGAATTTCTAATGGAATCGATATTGCTAAGTCTTTTGCGTTCGGTGCCGATTATGTTGCTGTTGCACGGCCGGTTCTAAAGGCACTTGCAACCGGCGGAGTGAATGCAGTTCTCCGGCTTATCGATCAATGGGAATGCGAATTAAAAGGTGTTATGTTCTTGACCGGTTCGCAGTCCATCACAGCACTACAAAAGCAGCAAATGATCCAGAGAGTGTGATAAAGATATGAATCCAGAACAGAGGTACGTGCGGCATAAAACGGCCGTTGAGCGTTATCTTCGTGGTTTTATAAACGAACATAAACCACAGACATTATACACCCCGGCGAAATATGTTTTAGCTGCCGGCGGCAAACGAATACGTCCGGTGTTAACATTGCTTGCGTGTGAAGCGGTCGGTGGTATTGCAACTGATGCACTGCATGCCGGAGCGGGAATTGAAATCCTGCATAATTTTACACTGGTTCATGATGACATTATGGATCATGCGCAAACACGGCGCGGCCGCCTTACCGTCCACAAGAAATGGGATGAAAATATTGCAATACTCTCCGGCGATGTTCTTCTTGGACTTGCACATCGTGCTTTGCTTAAAACAAAATCGATGTATATTCAGGAAATCAGTAAATTGTTTACCGAATGTGTCATTACAGTTTGTGAAGGGCAATCATTAGATAAGGAATTCGAGACCCGCCATCGTGTTCATGTAAATGAATATCTATTGATGATCGAAAAGAAAACGGGAAAGCTTGTTTCCGCTGCAACACAGATCGGTGCACTTATTGGGAAAGCCACTCCGGCGGAATTGGAGGCAATGCGGCGGTACGGAGAGTACGTCGGGCGTGCATTCCAGCTTCAAGACGACTTGCTGGATATTATTGCTGATGAGAAGGAATTCGGTAAGGCGATCGGCGGGGACTTGGTGGAAGGAAAGAAAACATTCCTTCTTCTTGAAGCAATGCGCCGTGCAAAAGGGAAAGAGAAAAAAATACTCCAGCATGTTTTCACTGACGGCGGTGTGCCGCGTAAACGGGTGCCATTATTTCGAAGAATCTATGAAGAAACAGGCGCCATTGATTCCGCAAAAAAAAGAATTGAAACCGATATCATAGAAGCAAAAAATCAACTTGCAGTTTTACCGGTTTCCACGGCGCGCGAGACACTCCGTTGGATGACGGAAAAATTATTAAATAGAACTTACTAATAGTATGTGCTGTGAATGATTGAACGAGAAGTAACGATTAGGAATCGAACAGGTTTACATACTCGACCTGCAGCGTCGATTGTTAAACTTGCGGCTAAATTCCGATCGGATTTTTTTATCGAAAAAGACGGCTTTCAGATCAACGGTAAAAGTATCATTGGTGTGATGACATTGGCCGCAGAACAGGGTTCTAAACTCTTAATACGCTTTAACGGGCCTGATGAAGAAGAAGCGTACCATGCTATGATCAAGTTGTTTGACAGCGGTTTTGGCGAACCTATATAGCTTAGATAAAGACGGATTTTCATTAATTGCTAAATATTATAAAATGAGCAAGACAGCCAAACAAGAGTTAAAGCTGAAAGGCATTCCGGCATCGCCGGGTATTGCCATTGGACCTGTATATCTTTTTCGTAAACATGAGCCGACGATCCAAACTCGGACTATTGACATCAGCGAAGTTGAGAAAGAGATTAACCGTCTGAAAAACGCTCTCGCACGATCTAAAAAAGAACTTATAAAAGTCCTGGATTTCGCTGAGCAAAAATTAGGAGTGAATCAGTCCAAAATATTCGAAGCTCAGCTTCTCCTTCTTGAAGATATGGTTCTATTTGAAGTTATCTATAAGAGACTCAGGGAAGAACGAAAAAATGCAGAATTTTTCATTCAAGACGAAATGGAAAAATATCATCGTTTGATGATGGCGTCAAATGACCAGTATACACGCGAACGTGCTGACGATCTTCTCGATGTAGAGAATCGTATTCTTCGGAACCTCGAGGAACAAAAACTTGTATCGAAGATTGAAGGCTCTCATATTATCGTAACGCACAATCTTGCTGCAGCTGATGCACTTATTTTCAGCCGTAATGAGGTTATGGCATATGTAACGGAAATTGGCGGTTCAACTTCACATATGGCATTGCTTGCGCGTGCATTGAAGATTCCTGCCATTGTCGGTGTTCATCAAGTCTCATTGCTTGCCCATACCGATGATCCGATCATTGTTGACGGATATGACGGCACAATCGTTATCCATCCAAGTCCGGAGATATTAAAACGTTACGAGAAGAAGAGAAAACAGTATCACGCATTTGAAGAAACACTCGCTCCTCTTCGCGAACTTCCCGCCGAAACACTTGATGGACATTGTATTAAACTTGCCGCTAATGTCGAATTAGAAGAAGAACTTGAGTTCATTAAACTGCAGGGCGCCGACGGGATTGGACTCTATCGCACGGAAAGCCTGCTTCTCGGTGAAGAGGTTTTCCCGACCGAAGAGGAACAATACGGGGTATACCACCGCATTGCGGAATCAGTATATCCAAAGGACGCTATTATCCGCACATTCGATATCGGCGGTGATAAATTTATGGCTCAGACAGTAAAGGAGCACAATCCGTTCCTTGGCTGGCGCGGTGTTCGTGTCATGCTGGATAAACCACAGATATTTCTTGATCAATTGCGCGCTATTCTGCGTGCCAGCAGCAGGAAGAATATTGCTATCTTGCTTCCAATGGTGACCAACTTGAAAGAAGTGCAACTTACGAAACAATTGATTGCACAAGCTAAAGATGATTTACGTGCGCGAAAAATTGCATTTGACGAAAGAATAAAACTTGGCGTTATGGTTGAAGTGCCGGCAGCAGCAATTACGGCAGACCACCTTGGTCGCGAGGTAGATTTTCTCAGCATCGGTACTAACGATCTTATTCAATATCTGCTGGCAGTAGACCGCGGCAACGATATTGTTTCGGAACTTTTTCAAGAATTTCATCCGGCTGTTATCCGTTTTTTACGTCGTATTATCGAACGCGGAAAACAGAAACGTACATGGGTAGGAATGTGCGGACAAATGGCCGGTGATCCTCTGGCAACTATTCTTCTTGTTGGACTCGGTCTGGATGAGTTCAGCGTAGTACCGAATGCAGTACCGGAAATCAAGAAAATTATCCGTTCGATCCATTATACAGAAGCGATACACGTTGCTGAACGCGTACTGATGATGCAATCGGAAGATGAAATCAGAACGTACTTAAAAAATCTAATGAAGCGTAAATTTCCCGACATCCCCATTGAATAAATGTGGAAATACAATTTAAAGGATTTAGAATAGACATAATATAAAGCGGATAGCTGAAGCTGATTGTCATCGGTGAACCGTTTACAGCTTTTAACTATCAGGGGATATTAAAAGGAGAATAATGATGACGCTTGACGATATTACACGAAAAGATCCAAAAGGAATGTCAATCTGGATTGCTGATTTTCCTAAACAAATCGAGCAAGCTGTTCGTATAGGGAAAGAGACAAAAGTAAAGCTAAGCATAAAAGGCGTACAGAATATCGTACTAACCGGATTGGGCGGTTCGGCTATCGGTGGAGATTTACTTCGTTCGTATCTTGCAGAAGAGCTGAAAGTACCGTTTATAGTAAATCGGCATTATGTTTTACCGGAATTCGTCGGGAAAAATACGCTTGTTATTGTTTCCAGCTATTCTGGCAATACAGAAGAGACAATCTCTGCGCATAAAGATGCAATAAAGAGAAAAGCGAGAGTTCTTTGTATCAGTACCGGGGGGGAAACGGCCAGGACGGCGAAAAAATTCAAACAGCCATGGATACAAATTCCGTCCGGTCTTTCTCCGCGTGCGGCTCTCGGATACTCATTCTTTCCGTTGCTCGTCGTGCTCGGTAAATTGGGATTGATAAAATTAAAAAACAAAGATATAAAGGAGACAATCCATGTTCTTAAAGCCAAAGCCGCACTCTATAGCGATCCGGAATCGATAGAAAACGCGCCTTTGAAGCTTGCAGAACGTATCAAAGGTAAATTCCCGGTCATTTATTCTCCGGTCGAGCATCTCGATACTATTAATATTCGATGGCGCGGGCAAATTGCGGAAAACGCCAAGCAGCTATCCTCCGGTCATGTCCTACCGGAAATGAACCATAATGAGCTTGTGGGATGGAAGGTATTAACCGACCTAATGAAACAGATGCATGTAATCTTTCTTAAGGATGCAGGTACCCATAAGCGTGTTGCAATTAGAGAAGAAATTACAAGGCAAATCATAGCACAATATGCCGGTATGGTAACGGAA
>Ga0307420_1001033_pt1 | contig 12388 bp, 13 predicted proteins | sample SalMarWE160240MG_2_FD_202167 | JGI IMG/M metagenome (GOLD analysis project Ga0307420, IMG submission 202167) | Salt marsh sediment microbial communities from the Plum Island Ecosystem LTER, Massachusetts, United States - WE1602-40 | ecosystem: Environmental > Aquatic > Marine > Intertidal zone >... | reverse complement strand
CGGCGTGGCCCTGGCTCATCACCAGCCGGATTCTCGGGATCCCGATCATCGCCGGGCTGGCCTATGAGGTGCTGAAAGCGGCAGCCGATAGGCGCTGGATGCATTTGGCGTCACGTCCCGGGATGTGGCTGCAACGGTTGACCACCCGCTCGCCTTCGGACGATCAGATAGAGGTCGCCGTGACCGCTCTGCTCGCCGCCCTCAATGAGGAGGAGCGCAAGGATGTGGCCCAGCGGGGCCCGGTGGCGGCTGCTGCTCTCGAGGCGGAGTACCACTGATGGATGCGCAGATGCTGGCTCGGCTCGAGGAGGTCGAATTGGCGCTGGCCGAGGCCGAGGAGCAGCTGGCGGACCCCGCCGCACTCGAAGACCAGGCGAGGTACACCGAGATTGCCAGGCACCACGCCGAGATGAGGCCGGTAGTGGCTGCTTTTGCCGCCTGCCGGGAGGCGGAGAAGGAATCTGAGGACGCAGCCGAGCTCGCCTCCGAGGAGAGCGACCCGGCAGTCAGAGAGGAGTTGGAGGCACTTGCCGCCGAGCGGGCCGCCGATGCGAAGGAGCTTGAGCACCGGCTTCGTCTGATGCTGGTTCCCCGGGATCCCAACGACGACAAGGACGTGATCGTTGAGGTTCGGGCGGCTGCGGGCGGCGACGAGGCCGCCATATGGGCTGGCGACCTGTTCCGCATGTATGAACGGTATGCCGAACGCCGCAGCTGGGAGATCGAGTCCATCTCTTCGTCCATTTCGGAGGTGGGTGGATTCAAGGAGGTCACTTTTGCCGTGAAGGGCAAGGGGGCGTACTCGCGTCTCAAGTTTGAGGCGGGGTCGCATCGGGTACAGCGGGTGCCCAAGACGGAGTCCCAGGGGCGGGTGCACACGTCGATCGCCACCGTGGCCGTGCTTCCCGAAGCCAAGGATGTGGAGATCGAGATCAACGACCACGACATCGATGTGGATGTCTTCCGCTCCACCGGCCCCGGCGGGCAATCGGTCAATACCACCGACTCGGCGGTCCGTATCACTCACCGCCCCACCGGGCTGGTGGTCACCTGCCAGGACGAGAAGAGCCAGCTGCAGAACAAGCTGAAGGCAATGCGGGTGCTGAGGGCTCGTCTGTACCAACTGGAGCTGGAGCGCCAGATGGCCGAGGTGGCGGAGAACCGCCGTTCCCAGGTGGGGAGCGGCGAGCGCGCCGAGAAGATCCGTACCTACAACTTCAAGGAGAATCGGGTCACCGATCACCGCATCGGCCTCACCATCAAGCGGTTGCCCGAGATCCTCGACGGGGACCTGGACAATCTGGTCGATGCGCTGACCGTCGACGATGAGGCCCGCCGTCTCAGCGGTTGAGCGTTAGAGCCCTTCCACCTCCACCGGCTCGATGTCGCCGGCTGGCTCGAATCCAAACACCTGGGCGTAGAAAGAGAACTCGGCCTCCAGGGCTCGAATCCAGTTCTCTGCCTTGCGGAAGCCGTGGCCCTCTCCCTCAAAGGTGATGTAAGCCACCGGAACGCCGTTGCCGCGCAGCGTGTCTGCCATGATCTCTGCTTGCTCCGGCGGCACGACACGGTCGTCCAGCCCCTGGAGGAGAATGACCGGGCAGCTAATTCCGTCGGCGTGATGCAGGGGGGAGCGATCCCGGTAGAGATCCTCCTGTTCCGGATAGGGGCCGATGAGCCAGTCCAGGTAGCGCGACTCGAACTTGTGAGTATCGCGGGCCAGCAGCGCCGGATCGGCGACACCGAAGTAGCTGGCTCCGGCAGCAAAGGTGTCGGTGAACGCCAATGCACCGAGTGTGGTGTAACCGCCGGCGCTGCCTCCCCGAATAGCGAGACGCTTGGGATCGGCCCGGCCGGTGTCGACCAGGTGTCGGGCCGCCAGCTCGCAGTCGCGGATATCGACGATGCCCCAGCGGAGATGGAGCCGTTCCCAGTAAGAGCGCCCGTAGCCGGTTGACCCTCCATAGTCGACATCGACAACACCGAGGCCGCGGCTCGTCCAGAACTGCATGTAGAGGGACAGGGCGAGGGTCGTTGCCGAGGTGGGCCCTCCATGATTGAACACGACAAGAGGAGGGAGTTCGTCTTTGGGGCCGGTGTATCCCGGGTTTGTTGGTGGGTAGTAGTAGGCATGGGCGCTGGCGTCGGGAGTGCTGAAGACGATGTGCTCGGGAGTTGAAAAGAAGGCAGAGTCGATCTCGGCGTGCGCCGGGGTGTGGAGCACCTCGATCTTGCCGCTGCCGGCGTGAATTCGGGTCAGGGCAGGTATTTGGTCGGGTGCCCCGGCGATGACGTACACGTTCTCACCAGCCGCGGCGAATGTGTGCGCCAGTGATGAACCCGGGGATGGCAAATCGGCGCTGGTGCCGTCGGGATGGTGTATGGCCAGGCGGGCTCCCGCCGCCGAGCGGTAGGCGACGGCGAGCGATCCGTCACCGGTGAAGGCGAAGCAGCGTCGGCGGAACGTCCACTGAGGCAGCCCGGCGTCGGCCTCGGTGGGCGCAACCGGCACCGTCGGCCCTTCGCCGTAGCGGTAGAGGTTCCACCATCCGGTGCGGTCCGAAGCGAAGTACAGCTTCCCGTCGGGCGACCATTCCGGCTGGAACACGGACTCTTCTGCGCCGCCGGCGACGAGTTTGGGCTCGGCGATACTGCCGTCGGCCCTCATTGCGGCGATCCACAGGTGGGTGCCGTTCCAGGGCATGTTGGGGTGATCCCAGGTGAGCCAGGCGAGGGTGCGGCCGTCGGGGGAGAGAGTCGGTGATGCAAAAAAGTCGTGGCCGGAGGTGATGACCTCAGGCGCGGCCGAGCCATCACGCGGCAGGAGCACGAGCTCGTTTGAGGGTTCTGCATCGGCCCTGTGGCGCTCCCGCACGCAGACGACGACACCGTTGCCAAAACACAAGTCGGCGTAGCGGTCGCCGGCGGCGATTGCGGGTTCTGGTGTGATTGGCCGCGGTTCCTCTCCGGGGCGCTGGCGGTAGATGCGCTGGTCGGCGAAGTTGATGAAGAAGGTCTCGCCGTTGTCGACGGCGTAAGCCCCGCCGCCGTACTCGTGCACCCGGCTGCGAGCGTCGAACCCGGGCGGAGTCACGTCCTCGGGTGTGGTTTCGCCGGAACGGAGGCGAACGACGACGCTGCGGCCCTCCTCTTGGGGACGGCTTTCCACCCAATACACATCGTCGGCTTCGACCTCGATGCTGTCATCGAACCGGACGCCGCTGCTGGCGACCAGATCTGTGGTGATCGGCGACTCCCACGAGCCGAAGGGTGCGGTGTTCACCATGGGTCCTCCCGTCTTGGTTGCCCACGCTAGCGATTCATTCTCTCCGGTCTCTGCGAACATGATCGGGTGCCGATTCCTCGCCACGAGATGGAGCGTCTGATGCAGGCGGTGACCGGCCGGCCTCGGGCCCGGCTGGCCCTAGATCGACGGCTGGGCGAAGAGGAGCAGCGACGCCTGGGGGAGATGGTGGCGCGGAGGCTGGCCGGAGAGCCACTCCAGTATCTCGAAGGGACAGTCGCGTTTGGCCCGATCGAGATACACGTAGATGCGAGGGCGCTCATCCCCCGTCCCGAGACCGAACAGGTCTGGGAGACGGCAGTATCCGTCCTGCAGCAGGCGGGAGTCGGAACGCCGATTGTCGACCTCGGGAGCGGCTCGGGGGTGCTGGCGCTGGCGCTCAAGCACACCTTCCCATCCGCCTCGGTGTACGGCACGGACGCCAGCGAAGAGGCATTGGCGCTGGCAAGGGAGAACGCCGCAGCCGGCGGCCTCCAGGTCGAGTTTTTGCACGGTGATCTGTTTGATCCGCTGCCAGGCGATCTGCAAGGACACGTTGAGCTGGTGGTGTGCAATCCCCCGTACGTGTCCGAGGCCGAGTTCGAACGGCTCCCCCTTGAGATCCGTGATCACGAGCCCGTGCAGGCTCTCGTCGCCGGTCCCGACGGCACCGAAATGCTGGCCCGAATTGCCGAAGAGGCGCACCCCTGGCTTGCGGTCGGGGGGTGGCTGGTGTGTGAGATTGGAGAGCAGCAGGGTGGTGCCGTGCTCGATCTCTTCGGCGCCTATCAGCGTGAGGTGCAAAAGGACCTGGCGGGCAAGGAGCGGATTCTGGTGGCGCGGAGGAGCGCGTGACGGTTGTGGGCAGATCCCCGAGCGGAGGATACGGAATATGGGATGCAGCAGGCTGCCGCATGTCGGAGGCGCATTCTGCCCAGTGCATTCTGCATTCTTGGAGGATCACCGATGAACCCTGAACTGCAAGCTGCCCTCGACGCCCTCTCCTCCGGACTCCTCGTCGGTGTTCCCACCGAGACGGTCTACGGCATTGCCGCCGATCCCTTCTCCGCAGAGGCCGTCGATGGTCTCTTTTGCCTCAAGGGGCGGCCCGAGGACCGTCCGCTCCCCATCCTGGCCGCCGATGCCAAGGCTGTAGCCGGCGTGGCCCGATTCGATGAACGGGCGTACGAGGCGGCGGAGCGGTACTGGCCGGGCCCGCTTACGCTGGTGCTCCCCCGGGCGCCGGGTCTTCCCTCTTGGCTGGGTGATCTCGAGCGGGGCTCCATAGGGGTGCGGGTTCCCGATCACGCGGTGGCGCTGTCGCTGCTTGCCACCGCCGGGCCGCTGGCCGTGACGAGCGCCAATCGAAGTGGTGGCGAGCCGGCGGTCGACGATGCCGGAGCCCGGGCGACCCTCGGTGACGAGATCGCCGTGTACTTGGCCGGAGGCGGGTCGGGGTGGGCCCCATCCACGGTTGTTGACCTCACCGGTCCCATCGCCCGGGTGCTGCGCCCGGGGCCGGTCGCCTGGTCGGCAGGTTGATCGAGTAGAGAGCGTTGCCGGGCCTCGCTCGGCGTTGTGGTCTCCACCTTTATGGTGGCCGGGCCGGGAGAGCGGCGCGCTACGCTGGGCCAACCCTCCAGGAGGAACGGCAAGTCATGACCGACATGCGCTCTTTGTCCCAGGTTGATCCCGAGATGGCCGCCCTTGTGGCAAAGGACGTCGAGCGGGAGCGCACCCACGTGCAGCTCATCGCCTCGGAGAACTTCGTGTCACGCGCCGTCATGCAGGCGAGCGGATCCGTGTTCACCAATAAGTACTCGGAGGGTCTCCCCGGCCGCCGCTACTACGAGGGCTGTGCCGTCGTCGACGAGATGGAGAACCTGGCCAGGGAGAGAGCAAAGGCGCTGTTCGGTGCAGAGCACGCCAACGTGCAGGCTCACAGCGGGGCCCAGGCCAACATGGGCATGTACTTTGCGTTGCTCGAGCCGGGTGACAAGGTGCTCGGCATGCGGCTGGATCAGGGGGGTCACCTCACCCATGGATCCCCGGTGAATTTCTCGGGCATCCTCTTCGAGTTTGTCGCTTACGGGGTCGATCCGGACAGCGAGCGGGTCGACATGGATGAGGTCAGGCGGGTTGCTCTGCAGGAGAAACCGAAGCTGATCGTTGCCGGGTACACGGCGTACTCGCGGCTGCTGGATTGGGCTGCCTTCCGCGAGATCGCCGACGAGGTCGGGGCCACACTTGTCGTTGATGCCGCCCACATCATCGGGCTAATCGCCGGTGGCGCCCACCCCAATCCGGTGTCGCATGCCCACATCGTGACCGCGACGACCCACAAAGCGCTGCGTGGGCCGCGCGGCGGTTTTATCCTTTGTAGGGAATCCTTCGCCAAGGTGATCGACCGGGGCATCTTCCCGAATGCGCAGGGCGGGCCCCTCAACAACCACATCGCAGCCAAGGCGGTGTGTTTCCACGAGGCCTCGACTCCGGAGTTCGGCGTTTACGCCCACCAAGTGGTGGCCAATGCCGCCGCCATGGCCGATCAGATGGCGGCCGAGGAGGTGCGGGTCGTCAGCGGCGGCACCGACAACCACCTGTTCCTGGTTGATCTGCGATCGGTGGATGAGGATCTCAGCGGGCGTGAGGCGGCGCGGCTGCTGGATTCGATCGGTATCACCCTCAATTTCAACACGGTGCCATTCGATCCGCGTCCCCCGTTCCACGCCAGTGGCCTTCGTATCGGCACTCCGGCGGCCACGACGTGCGGCATGGGTGAGGCCGAGATCCGTACCGTTGCCAATCTCCTGGCACGGGCGCTCCGGGGGCGTGAGGATGCCGGCGTCCTCAAAGTGGTGGCCAAGGAGGTGCAGGAGCTTGTTGCCGCGTTTCCCCCGTATCCCCGCGATTTCCCGGGCCATGTGTGAGTGGTTTGGTGTGCGCCAAGTGGCACCGGTAGATTCGGTTTCCGGTTGCCAGAGGCGGAGAGGCCGTATCCCATGAGCCGATCGTCCGTATACCGCGATATCGGCGCGTCCGTAGGTGCCGGCTCTGAGACGGCCGGGTTCTTCGCCTCCATCCTCTCCGGGCTCCTGTTGGGTCTGTTGGGCGATCACCTGTTGGGGACCGAGCCCTTACTGGTCGCTCTGGGTATCATCGCCGGCTCGGCAACGGGCTTCTGGAGGATGTGGCGATACGCAGAGAGGGCGCATGACCAAAGAAGTTGAGTCTGTGCTCGCTGCCCATACGGCACGACGCTCCTCGATTGTGGGGCCGGTGCTGATCGGCGTCTTGGGGGCAACGCGAGGCTGGCCCGGGGCGCTGGCGGCCGTCATCGGGATTGCCATCGTCGCCGGCCATTACCTGTTGTTTGGAGCCATGCTCTCGGCGGCGGCGCGCGTCTCGCTGGGTTTCTATCAGGCGGCCGCCCTCTTCGGGTTCTTCCTGCGCCTGGGGCTTGTTGCCCTCACCATGTTCGCCGTGACCTGGATCTTTGATGTCGATCGTCTCGCCCTTGGCGTCGCTGTGGTCGCCGCCTATGTGGTGCTCCTGGCCTGGGAGACGGTCGCCGTGGCCAGGGGCGCCGAGAGGGAGCTGGAATGGGCGAGTTGATCCTGGCCGTGGGTTGTGACCCTGCGCAGGAGGTCATCTGCACGCCGGATTCGGTCAACGAGCTCTTTGAGACCGGGGTGGTGTTTCGGCTCTTCGGCTTTGGCGTGACACGCTCGGTCATCCTGATCTTTGCTGCCGCCCTGATCACGCTCGCTCTGCTTTTTTTCGCCTACCGCAGGCCCCGCCTCGTGCCGTCCAAGTTTGGGGTGGCCATCGAGAGCATGGTCGACTTCGTTAGGGAGGAGATAGCCATCGGGGTTATCGGTCCGGAAGGTGTTCGCTACTTCCCGTACCTGCTGGCTCTCTTCATGTTCATCCTGGTGGGAAACGCGTTTGAGGTGATGCCGGGCATCAACTTCCCGATCACGTCGCTCATTGCCATCCCCATGTTCCTCTCCTTGCTCACCTGGGTGGTCTTTATTGCCGTCGGGTTTGCCAAGAACGGCTTTGCCTACGTGTCCGGTGTGGTGTGGCCTCGATCGGTCCCTCTGGGTCTGCGCCCTCTTGTTGGCCTCATCGAATTCGTCAGCACCTTCGTGCTGCGCCCCATCACTCTGGCGGTGCGGCTGTTCGCCAATCTGGTCGCCGGTCACGTCATGCTGACGCTGCTCTTGGTCAGCGGCGTTGTGTTTGTTGCCCACGTCGACGACATCGGATTTCGTTCGATTATCGGCCTCGGTTGGTTTGCCATCGGGCTCGCCATCTTCATCTTTGAGCTGGTGGTCATAGTGCTCCAGGCCTATATCTTCACGCTGCTGGCGGCGGTCTACATCGAGACGTCGCTGCACCCGCAACACTGAACGGAGGGATCAAAGACATGCAAGACATCAGCGGCGCCCTGGCCCTGATCGGGTACGGCCTCGCCGCCATCGGGCCGGGCATCGGGATTGGGATCGTTGCCGGGAATGCGGTGCAGGCCATGGCCCGTCAGCCGGAGGCGGCGAACATGGTGCGCACCACGATGTTCCTCGGCATCGCCTTCACCGAAGCCCTGGCCCTCATCGGGTTCGTGCTCTTCTTCCTCACCTGAAGCCATGCTGAGCCTGCTTGCACAGCTGCCGTCCCTGGCCCAGGAGACCGTCGAGGAGGCGGACGGAGCCAAGCTGATCATTCCCGATATCGAGGAGCTTGTTGCCGGAATCATCGCCTTCCTGATCGTCTTTGTTGTCATCTGGGTGTGGGTTCGTCCCCACATCAGCCGGATGATCGCCCACCGGCAGGAGACCATCAGCGGCCGCCTCACCGAGGCGGAGCAGGCCAAGGCCGAGGCCGCGAAGCTGCTCGAGGGCTACCGGAAGCAGCTTGGCGATGCCCGCAAGGAAGCGGGAGACATCGTCGAGGAGGCGCGCCGATCGGCGGAATCGGTGCGGTCCGAGCTGGTGGAACGGGCCCGCCGGGAGGCCGGGGAGATCACCCGCCGTGCCCGGGAGGAGGCAACCGCCGAGAAGGACCGTGCCGGAGCTGAGGTGCGGGATCAGGTGGCATCACTCTCCCTCGAGCTGGCGCAGAAGGTTGTTGCCGAGGCTCTCGACGAGCACGCGCAACAAGATCTGGTGGATCGTTTCATTGAAGAGGTGACGGAGATGGGCGAGTGACCGCTCGCATCGATGGATATGCGGCCGCCGTGCTCGCATTGGCCCGTGCCGAGGGGTTGCTCGGCGTGGTTGTCGACGAGCTCTATGCCATTGGCCACGCCTTTGAAGGCTCGGCCGAGCTGCGCCGGACCCTGAGCGATATTCGGGTTCCCCTCGAGAGGAAGCGGGGCGTGATAGGAGAGCTCGTGTCGGGGAAGGCTTCGGCGCTCACCGCCGCTCTGGTCGACCTGATCGTGGCGACGGGCCGGGCCACAGACCTGTCCGCAATCGCCGACCGCCTCGCTGAGTCGGCCGCTGCCGAGGAGAACCGTGTGGTTGCCGAGGTCCGCTGCGCCCAAAGCCTCGATTCCGCAACGGTGGCTCGGCTCGAGGAATCGCTCGGCAGGGCCACCGGCAAGGACATCGAAGTGAAGACGGTGGTGGACCCTTCTGTCATCGGCGGTATCGTCGCTCGAGTCGGGGACGTGGTCATCGATGGATCGCTGCGCCACCGATTCGGGCAGCTGCGCGATTCCCTTGCCGGGGGTGCAGATGGCTGATTTCAGCATCAACCCCGAGGAGATCAGCGCCGCCCTGCGCAAACACCTCGAAGGGTGGTCGCCCAAACTGGCCGCCGAGACCGTCGGCTACGTCACCACCATCGGCGACGGGGTGGCCCGGGTATCTGGACTGCCCGGCACCATGGCAAGCGAGCTGCTCGAGTTCCCCGGGGGTCTGTTGGGAGTTGCCCTGAACCTCGATGAGGATTCCATTGGTGCCGTCATCCTCGGCGAGGCGAGCCATGTCCAGGAGGGAGACCCGGTGAAGCAGACCGGCAGGTTGCTCTCGGTGCCGGTCGGCGATGCGCTTTTGGGGCGGGTCATCGACCCGCTCGGCAACCCACTCGACGGCAAGGGGCCGATAGACAGCAGGGAGTTTCGTCTGCTGGAGACACAGGCACCTTCGGTGGTGGAGCGGCAGCCGGTCCACGAGCCGCTGCAGACCGGCATCAAGGCCATCGATGCCCTTACCCCTATCGGCCGGGGCCAGCGGGAGCTGATGATCGGTGACAGGCAGACCGGAAAGACGGCGATCCTCATCGACACCATGCTCAATCAGCGAGACAGCGGCGTGAAGTGCATCTACGTCGCCACCGGCCAAAAGGCCTCGACCGTTGCCGGGATCGTGGAAATGCTCGAGGGGAATGGGGCCATGGAATACACGGTGGTGGTTAATGCTCCGGCATCGTCCTCGCCGGCTCTGCAGATGTACGCCCCGTATGCCGGCTCGGCCATCGGCCAGCACTGGATGTACAACGGCGAGCACGCTCTCGTCATTTTTGATGATCTGTCCAAGCAGGCGGTGGCCTACCGGGAGATCTCCCTGCTGCTGCGCCGTCCTCCGGGGCGTGAGGCCTATCCGGGAGACGTGTTCTATCTGCACAGCCGCCTGCTCGAGCGCTGCGCCAAGCTCAGCGACGAGCTGGGTGGCGGTTCTCTCACCGGGTTGCCGGTGGTGGAGACCAAGGCCAACGACATCTCGGCCTATATCCCAACCAATGCCATCTCCATCACCGACGGCCAGATCTACCTGGAGACCGATCTCTTTTACTCAGGGGTGCGCCCCGCCATGAATGCCGGCATCTCGGTGTCTCGCGTCGGCGGCGCCGCCCAGGTGAAGGCGATGAAACAGGCCCGCTGCGCCTGAATCTGGCCCAGTACCGGGAGCTCGAGGCCTTTGCCGAGTTCGGGTCGGAGCTCGACGCCGTCAGCCAGGCTCAGCTGGAGCGGGGCCGCCGGGTGGTCGAGGTGCTCAAGCAGGCTCAGTACGAGCCCGTTCCGGTGGCCGAGCAGGTGCTTGTCATCTATGCGGTGACCAACGGCTTTATGGACGGTGTGGCTGCCGACGACGTGGCACGGTTCGAGTTGGGCCTGCGTGAGTGGATGCGGTCCAGACACCCAGATCTGCTGACGCAAATAGCCGATACCGGCGAGATGCCCGAGGCCAAGGCGTTTAGGGCGGCCATCGATGCATATCGGGAATCGACGGAGGAGGGGTAGCGAACCGTGGCCAGTGCCGAGCTTCGCCTGATCCGGCGCCGCATCCGCAGCGTCGGCTCGACGATGAAGATCACCAGGGCTATGGAGCTGATCGCCGCTTCTCGGATCGTGCGTGCCCAGCAGCGGGTTGCGGCCAACCGCCCGTACACCGAGAGGCTGCGCGATGTCGTGCGTCGGGTGGCCGCGGCTTCAGGGGGAATCGAGCATGGGCTCCTCGACAATCGTGACCTGCGGGTCATCGGTGTGCTCGTCGTCGGTTCTGATCGGGGCCTGGCCGGGGCCCACAACACGAGCGTCATCCGCAGTGCGGAGGGTCGATTGGGCGAGCTGCATGCTGTGGGCACCGGGTTCCGGGTCTACTGCGTCGGCAGGAAGGCGCAGACGCACCTGCGCTACCGCGGTCACCAGGTGGAGCGCACCTTTCTCGGAGTCACCGACACCCCCGGATACGGCGATGCGCGCGCCATCGCCAACGTGCTCATGAACGACTTCGCCGAGGGGATCATCGATGCCGTTGAAGTGCATTCCACCCGGTACCACTCGGCGCTGGTGCAGGACGTGACGACGTTTCGTCTGCTTCCGGCGGAGCCTCCCGCGGAGGGGGCCGACGAGGACGCGGCCGGCTACTCGTTCGAGCCCTCCGCCGAGGTGATCCTGGGCCGCTTGCTGCCTCGCTACGTGGAGGCGATGGTTTTTGGCGTGCTGCTCGACGCGTCGGCGTCCGAGCATGCCGCTCGGCGGCAGGCGATGAAGGCCGCCACCGAGAATGCAGAAGAGCTGATTCATGTTCTCACCCGGCAGGCCAATCGGGCCCGCCAGTCCGAGATAACCACCGAGATCACCGAGATCGTCGGCGGTGCCGAAGCCTTAGCGAGAGGTTGAAGGAGCAGATGTGAAGAGGGGAAGGATCGTCAGGGTCACCGGCCCGGTGGTAGACGTCGAGTTCCATCCCGACGATTTCCCCGAGACCAACGATGCCCTCACCTTCGATGTCACCATCGAGGGTGAGACCCGCACCGTCGTTGCCGAGGTGGCCCAGCACCTTGGCGGCGGCCGGGTGCGGGCCGTGGCCATGCAGCCGACCGAGGGACTCGTGCGAGGGACCGAAGCCCTCAACACCGGGGCACCCATCTCGGTGCCGGTGGGTTCACAGACGCTGGGTCACATCTTCAACGTGCTGGGGGAGCCGCTCGATGTTCCCGCGGATTCGCTCGAGTTCGAGGAGCGATGGCCCATTCATCGGCCCGCCCCTCCCTTTGCCGACGTGGGTGCGCAGAAGGAGCAGTTCGAGACGGGCATCAAGGTCATCGACCTTCTCGAGCCCTACGTGAAAGGCGGCAAGATCGGCATGTTCGGCGGCGCCGGCGTCGGCAAGACGGTGATCATCCAGGAGATGATCCACCGTGTCGCCACCGAGCACGGCGGCGTCTCCGTCTTTGCCGGGGTCGGTGAGCGCACTCGTGAAGGGAACGACCTCTTCCGCGAGATGACCAGATCGGGCGTCATGGAGAAGGCAGTCCTCGTCTTCGGGCAGATGGACGAGCCGCCGGGGGTGCGCCTGCGGGTCGGGCTGTCGGCGCTCACCATGGCCGAGTACTTCCGCGACGAGATGGGCCAGGATGTGCTGCTCTTCATCGACAACATCTTCCGCTTCATTCAGGCGGGTTCAGAGGTGTCGACGCTGCTGGGACGTATGCCATCGGCGGTGGGCTACCAGCCGACGCTCGCCGATGAGATGGGCGCGCTGCAGGAGCGCATCACCTCGGTTCGTGGGCGCTCCATCACCTCACTGCAGGCCATTTTTGTGCCCGCCGACGACATCACCGACCCGGCGCCACAAGCGGTGTTTGCCCACC